>OGZO01003082.1_pt1 | contig 10886 bp, 9 predicted proteins | sample 1576721 | NCBI WGS metagenome assembly OGZO01 (sample SAMEA3541516, study PRJEB24748) | human gut metagenome | biome: human gut; feature: human-associated habitat; material: faeces | place: China | collected 2012 | reverse complement strand
ACGTTAAATCATATCAGGCGTAATACCACAACCCTTAAGTTAGCGCTTATGGGATTACTCCCCGCACAACGGCTACTTCTTCGGTTCGTAAGCGAGAACAGCCTTAAACTCAATATTACGTTCCTTTACGGTGAACTCACACAGCGAGTCTCCGACCAGAAGCGTAAATCCCAGCACCGTTAAACACAGCACTATGACTGCCGCAAGGGCATATTTCGTCAGCATGTTTATATTGCCTCCATGCGAAGAAGGGACTACCATCCAAATTGTTCGGGTTTGGAGTGGCAGCCCCAGGGTTGATAGAAATATCTCCTGGGGCTTCATCTTTCCAGACCTCAGAGTAAACCTGAAACCGGAAAGCTTCAGGCACCCGCCGTTATCTTACCCTTCCTCAACAAAATAGCTGTTTATTTATACAGTGAGTCCTGTTTCGGACTTCTCACTCCTCATTTAATCAACTGAAGCTGAACCCGTTTTTTTCTGCATGACTCAATCGTCAAAATTCTTCGCCACCAGTCAGCACTGCCATAACTTGTCACATTGCAAAAGTAGCCAAATTGCTTCAGGCACCATCAGTTCACCATCACCAAAAAAAAGAAACATTCCAGAACTTCCGCATCTCGCCCAGCCGCTCCGACTTCTATACTGAATAGAAAACGCCAACATAAGAGAAACCTATGCCATTACCCGATTTTCATGTTTCTGAACCTTTTACCCTCGGTATTGAACTGGAAATGCAGGTGGTTAATCCGCCGGGCTATGACTTAAGCCAGGACTCTTCAATGCTGATTGACGCGGTTAAAAATAAGATCACGGCCGGAGAGGTAAAGCACGATATCACCGAAAGTATGCTGGAGCTGGCGACGGATGTTTGCCGTGATATCAACCAGGCTGCCGGGCAGTTTTCAGCGATGCAGAAAGTCGTATTGCAGGCAGCCACAGACCATCATCTGGAAATTTGCGGCGGTGGCACGCACCCGTTTCAGAAATGGCAGCGTCAGGAGGTATGCGATAACGAACGCTATCAACGCACGCTGGAAAACTTTGGTTATCTCATTCAGCAGGCGACCGTTTTTGGTCAGCATGTCCATGTTGGCTGCGCCAGTGGCGATGACGCCATTTATTTGCTGCACGGCTTGTCACGATTTGTGCCGCACTTTATCGCCCTTTCCGCCGCGTCGCCATATATGCAGGGAACGGATACGCGTTTTGCCTCCTCACGACCGAATATTTTTTCCGCCTTTCCTGATAATGGCCCGATGCCGTGGGTCAGTAACTGGCAACAATTTGAAGCCCTATTTCGCTGTTTGAGTTACACCACGATGATCGACAGCATTAAAGATCTGCACTGGGATATTCGCCCCAGTCCTCATTTTGGCACGGTGGAGGTTCGGGTGATGGATACCCCGTTAACCCTTAGCCACGCGGTAAATATGGCGGGATTAATTCAGGCCACCGCCCACTGGTTACTGACGGAACGCCCGTTCAAACATCAGGAGAAAGATTACCTGCTGTATAAATTCAACCGTTTCCAGGCCTGTCGCTATGGGCTGGAAGGCGTCATTACCGATCCGCACACTGGCGATCGTCGACCGCTAACGGAAGATACCTTGCGATTGCTGGAAAAAATCGCCCCTTCCGCACATAAAATTGGCGCATCGAGCGCAATTGAAGCACTGCATCGCCAGGTCGTCAGCGGTCTGAATGAAGCGCAGCTGATGCGCGATTTCGTCGCCGATGGCGGCTCGCTGATTGGGCTGGTGAAAAAGCATTGTGAGATCTGGGCCGGTGACTAAGTCGGGAATTGCCTTACAGAAGAATATCCCTGACAATGGTGTTTTAACTTACATTTAACAATGTTATGAAACACCCTTTAGAAACCTTGACCACCGCAGCAGGCATTTTGCTGATGGCTTTCCTCTCTTGCCTGCTGCTTCCCGCCCCCGCATTGGGGCTGACGCTGGCACAAAAACTGGTGAGCACGTTCCATCTGATGGATCTTAGTCAGCTTTACACTTTATTGTTTTGTCTGTGGTTTTTAGTGCTGGGCGCTATTGAGTATTTTGTTCTGCGCTTTATCTGGCGACGCTGGTTCTCGCTGGCGGATTAAACGTCGATTATCGCCGTACTTCGCGGCATACTTTGCTTATTCTCCTTCGCCTAAAGGAACGTTTATGGATAAGCAATCACTGCACGAAACGGCGAAACGCCTGGCCCTTGAGTTACCCTTTGTCGAGCTTTGCTGGCCTTTTGGCCCGGAGTTCGATGTTTTTAAAATTGGCGGCAAGATTTTTATGCTGTCGTCGGAGCTACGCGGCGTCCCCTTTATCAATCTGAAGTCCGATCCACAAAAATCCCTGTTAAATCAGCAAATATACCCAAGCATTAAGCCAGGGTATCACATGAATAAAAAGCACTGGATTTCGGTGTATCCCGGCGAGGAAATCTCCGAAGCGTTACTTCGCGATCTGATCAACGATTCGTGGAATCTGGTGGTTGATGGTCTGGCTAAACGCGATCAAAAAAGAGTGCGTCCAGGCTAAAGCGGAAATCTATAGCGCATTTTTCTCGCTTACCATTTCTCGTTGAACCTTGTAATCTGCTGGCACGCAAAATTACTTTCACATGGAGTCTTTATGGATATCATTTCTGTCGCCTTAAAGCGTCATTCCACTAAGGCATTTGATGCCAGTAAAAAACTTACCCCGGAACAGGCCGAGCAGATCAAAACTCTCCTGCAATACAGCCCATCCAGCACCAACTCCCAGCCGTGGCATTTTATTGTTGCCAGCACGGAAGAAGGTAAAGCGCGTGTTGCCAAATCCGCTGCCGGTAATTACGTGTTCAACGAGCGTAAAATGCTTGATGCCTCGCACGTCGTGGTGTTCTGTGCAAAAACCGCGATGGACGATGCCTGGCTGAAGCTGGTTGTTGACCAGGAAGATGCTGATGGCCGCTTTGCCACGCCGGAAGCGAAAGCCGCGAACGATAAAGGTCGCAAGTTCTTCGCTGATATGCACCGTAAAGATCTGCATGATGATGCAGAGTGGATGGCAAAACAGGTTTATCTCAACGTCGGTAACTTCCTGCTCGGCGTGGCGGCTCTGGGTCTGGACGCGGTACCCATCGAAGGTTTTGACGCCGCCATCCTCGATGCAGAATTTGGTCTGAAAGAGAAAGGCTACACCAGTCTGGTGGTTGTTCCGGTAGGTCATCACAGCGTTGAAGATTTTAACGCTACGCTGCCGAAATCTCGTCTGCCGCAAAACATCACCTTAACCGAAGTGTAATTCTCTCTTGCCGGGCATCTGCCCGGCTATTTCCCCTCAGATTCTCCTGATTTGCATAACCCTGTTTCAGCCGTCATCATAGGCTGCTGTTGTATAAAGGAGACGTTATGCAGGATTTAATATCCCAGGTTGAAGATTTAGCGGGTATTGAGATCGATCACACCACCTCGATGGTGATGATTTTCGGTATTATTTTTCTGACCGCCGTCGTGGTGCATATTATTTTGCATTGGGTGGTACTGCGGACCTTCGAAAAACGTGCCATCGCCAGTTCACGGCTTTGGTTGCAAATCATTACCCAGAATAAACTCTTCCACCGTTTAGCTTTTACCCTGCAGGGGATTATCGTCAATATTCAGGCGGTATTCTGGCTGCAAAAAGGCACCGAAGCGGCAGATATTCTGACTACCTGCGCGCAGTTGTGGATCATGATGTATGCGCTGCTTTCAGTCTTCTCGTTGCTGGATGTTATTTTGAATCTGGCGCAGAAATTCCCGGCAGCATCTCAGTTACCGCTGAAAGGGATATTTCAGGGGATTAAACTGATCGGCGCGATTCTGGTCGGCATTTTGATGATCTCGCTGCTGATTGGTCAGTCGCCAGCGATTCTGATCAGCGGTCTTGGTGCAATGGCTGCCGTGCTGATGTTGGTATTTAAAGATCCGATTCTTGGTCTGGTGGCAGGTATTCAGCTTTCCGCGAACGATATGCTGAAACTGGGCGACTGGCTGGAGATGCCGAAATACGGCGCGGATGGCGCGGTGATCGATATTGGGTTAACCACCGTCAAAGTGCGTAACTGGGACAATACCATTACCACTATTCCCACCTGGTCTCTGGTTTCTGACTCCTTTAAAAACTGGAGCGGGATGTCAGCATCTGGCGGGCGACGTATTAAGCGCAGTATCAGTATTGATGTCACCAGTATTCGTTTTCTTGATGAAGACGAAATGCAACGTCTGAATAAAGCGCATTTGTTAAAGCCTTATTTAACCAGCCGCCATCAGGAAATTAATGAGTGGAATCGCCAGCAAGGTTCTACGGAGTCGGTATTAAACCTGCGCCGAATGACCAATATTGGAACCTTTCGTGCCTATCTGAACGAATATCTGCGTAACCATCCGCGGATTCGTAAAGATATGACTTTAATGGTACGCCAACTGGCTCCAGGTGATAATGGTTTACCGCTCGAGATCTATGCGTTTACCAACACCGTGGTGTGGCTGGAATATGAAAGCATTCAGGCTGATATATTCGATCACATATTTGCGATTGTCGAAGAGTTTGGTCTGCGACTTCATCAGTCGCCAACCGGCAATGATATTCGCTCTCTGGCGGGTGCATTTAAGCAGTAATTAAAAAAACCGCTCTCATCGAATGGATGAGAGCGGACATCGTTTTGTCGGATGTAGCGTGAATGCCTTATTTCCGACGCAGCGTTTTAAATGCCACAAACAGGAATACAATCCACACCGGCAGCAGGATCGCTGACAAGCGCATATCATCCATCGTGCACATCAGCAGCAAAATCATGCCGAGGAAGGCGATGCAAAGATAGTTGCCGAACGGATAAAGCAGCGCCTTAAACTGTGTTTCACGCCCCTGACGTCGCATCGCTGCACGAAAACGCAGATGCGCCAGACAGATCATAATCCAGTTCAACAGCAGCGTTGCTACCACCAGCGCCATCAGCAGACCAAACGCTTTTTGCGGCAGCAGATAGTTGATTAACACCACCAGCGAAGTGATCGCTCCGGAAAGCATCAGCGAGTTAATCGGCACACCGCGACGGCTGACGCGAGTCAAAAACTTCGGCGCATTACCCTGCACAGAAAGGCCAAACAGCATGCGGCTGTTAGAGTAAACCCCGCTGTTATACACTGACAGCGATGCTACCAGAATGACGAAGTTCAGCGCAGAAGCTACCACGTTGCTGTCGAGATTATGGAAAATCATCACAAACGGGCTACTGTTGGATTTCACTTCCACCCACGGATAGAGCGCCAGTAAAACCACCAGTGAACCGATGTAAAACAGCAGGATGCGATACACCACCTGATTTACCGCTTTTGGAATGCTTTTTTCCGGATCGCGCGCTTCAGCGGCAGTAATCCCAATCAGCTCCAGACCGCCGAAGGAGAACATAATTACCGCCAGCGACAAAATCAGCCCATTCCAGCCGGTGGCGAAGAAACCACCGTAGCGCCAGAGGTTGTCGATACTGGCTTTCTCGCCGCCGTGACCAGAAAACAGCAGCCACAGGCCAAAGCCGATCATACCGATGATCGCCAGCACTTTAATCAGCGCAAACCAGAACTCGGTTTCGCCATATAAGCGCACGTTCACCAGGTTAACGGCGTTGATGATAATAAAGAAGGCGGCAGCCCAAATCCACGTTGGAACATCCGGGAACCAGTACTGCATATAGATGCCCGCAGCGGTCAGCTCTGCCATTCCCACCAGCACGAACATTACCCAGTAGTTCCAGCCAGAGAGGAAGCCCGCAAACGGTCCCCAGTATTTATAGGCAAAGTGGGCAAATGAACCGGATACCGGCTCCTCAACCACCATTTCGCCAAGCTGGCGCATAATCAGGAAAGCGATGATCCCGGCGACGCCGTAGCCCAGCAATACAGCCGGACCCGCCATCTGAATCGCCGGGCCAATGCCAAGAAACAGACCAGTACCAATTGCGCCACCCAACGCAATCAGTTGAATATGACGGTTATGTAATCCGCGATGAAGCGTCGGCTCTTGATTCGACGCAGTATCTTCCGATACGGTTGACGCGTTTTTCACGCCTTTCCCCTGTGTGTCTTTTTTGTTGAGGGGCACCTTTTAACATTTAGTGCCCATCGTCGCAAGACACAATCCACACGGTTAAACGGGGTATCCTGCTTTTATTTCCGTACCCGATGTCGGTGCAGCCACATCAGCTTATACGCCGCCGGGATAATAAACAGCGACAGCAAAGGTGCGGTGATCATGCCGCCAATCATCGGCGCGGCAATCCGGCTCATCACCTCTGAACCAGCCCCCGTTCCCCACAGAATCGGCAGCAGACCGGCGATAATCACCGCCACCGTCATCGCTTTCGGGCGCACGCGCAGGACCGCGCCGTGATATAACGCCTCATCCAGCTTCTGCTCGCTGAATGTTTGTGGATTATTCAACGACGGCACGGCCTCTATGGCGTGACGTAAATACATCAGCATCACCACGCCAAATTCGGCGGCGACCCCGGCGAGGGCGATAAAGCCAGTGCCCGTCGCCACGGAAAGATGAAAGCCCATCCACCACAGCAACCAGATGCCGCCCACCAGCGCAAACGGTACGCTGCTGATAATCAGCAACGCTTCGCCCACCCGACGGAACGCCAGATACAACAGCACGAAGATAATCATCAACGTCATCGGCACCATGAGTTTAAGCTTATGGTTGGCGCGCTCCAGTAGCTCGAACTGCCCGGAGAATGCCACGCTGGTGCCCGGTTTTAACTGCACTTTTTCAGCTATCGCTTTTTGCAAATCGTGAACCACCGACACCATGTCACGATCGCGGGCATCGATATAAATCCAGCTCGTCGGGCGCGCATTCTCGGTTTTCAGCATCGACGGTCCGGTAGAGACTTTAATGTCGGCCACGTCTGCCAGGGTGATTTGCTGCTTCATCGGCGTCAGGATCGGCAGCTGGCGCAGTGCCTGCGGACTATCGCGCCAGCTTTGCGGATAACGCAGATTAATTGGATAACGGGCAATCCCTTCCACCGTTTCGCCAACCATCGCCCCGCCCACCGCAGAAGTCACAAACAACTGCACATCCGCCACCGTCATACCGTAACGTGCGGCTTTTTCACGGTTAATCTCAACGTTGATATAGCGCCCACCTTCCAGCCGCTCGGCAAGCGCAGAAGCTACGCCTGGCACCGTTCGCGCTACTTCTTCAATTTGCTCAGCCATCGCGTCGATATCCGCCAGCACAGTGCCGGAAACTTTAATGCCGATGGGGCTTTTAATGCCGGTTGAGAGCATATCGATACGGTTACGAATTGGCGGCACCCACAGATTCGCCAGCCCCGGCAGCCGCACGGTGTTATCCAGTTCCTCAATGATTTTGTCCATCGTCATGCCTGGCCGCCACTGCTCCTGCGGCTTAAGCTGGATGGTCGTTTCTACCATCTCCAGCGGAGCAGAATCGGTGGCGGTTTCCGCTTTCCCGGTTTTGCCAAATACCCGCGCCACTTCAGGTACGCTCATAATTAGCTTGTCGGTTTTTTGCAGCATACTCGCCGCCTCTGCTGCGGAAATCCCCGGCAGCGTCGATGGCATATACAACAAGTCGCCTTCATTGATCTGCGGTAAAAATTCCCCGCCAACTTTATTGAGCGGCCAGAGAACCGTCAGCACCGAAAGCGCCGCCACCAGCAGCGTGGTTTTCGGCCAGTGCAGTACTTTCAGCAACAGCGGATGATAAACACGAATCAAAAAGCGATTGAGCGGGTTACTGCTTTCCGGCGGAATTTTGCCACGGATCCAGTAGCCCATCAGGATCGGGATCACTACGATCGCCAGCAGCGCCGCACCCGCCATCGCATACGTTTTGGTGAACGCCAACGGGCCAAACAGACGCCCTTCCTGCCCTTCCAGGGTGAAGATCGGGATAAACGACAACGTGATAATCAGCAGACTGATAAATAGCGCCGGCCCCACTTCAACAGACGCATCGGTGATCACCTGCCAGCGCGTTTTATTATCCAGCGTGGCGTCAGGATGCTGGTGCTGCCACTCTTCCAGCCGTTTATGCGCATTCTCGATCATGACGATAGCAGCATCGACCATCGCCCCGACGGCAATCGCAATGCCACCCAACGACATAATATTGGCATTCAGTCCCTGGAAGTGCATGACAATAAAAGCAATACACAACCCCAGCGGCAACGAAATAATCGCCACCAGCGCCGAGCGCACATGCCAGAGAAACAGCGCACAGACTACCGCCACCACAATAAACTCTTCCAGCAACTTGCCGCTGAGGTTGTCGATGGCGCGGTCAATGAGCTGGCTGCGATCGTATGTTGTAACTATCTCCACGCCTTCCGGCAGACTACTTTTCAGCGTTTCCAGTTTGTCCTTCACGGCGGCGATCACTTCTCGGGCGTTTTTGCCGGATCGCAGGATCACCACCCCGCCCGCCACTTCGCCTTCGCCGTTTAGTTCGGCAATGCCCCGGCGCATCTCCGGGCCAATCTGGACCTTCGCAACATCGCGCAGATAAACGGGCACGCCATTTTCACTGGCTTTTAAAACGATGTGATTAAAGTCGTCGAGCGTTTGCAGATAGCCGCTGGCGCGCACCATATATTCCGCTTCCGCCAGTTCGATCGACGAACCGCCCGCTTCCTGGTTTGAAGCATCCAGCGCGCTTTTTACTTCGGCGAGACTGATGCCATACTGCGCCAGGCGCTGGGGATCGATAACCACCTGATACTCTTTCACCACACCGCCCACCGACGCCACTTCCGCAACGTCAGGGATGGTTTTCAGCTCATATTTGAGAAACCAGTCCTGTAATGAGCGTAAATCGGCCAGATCGTGCTTACCGCTGCGATCCACCAGTGCATATTCATAGATCCAGCCAACACCCGTGGCATCTGGCCCCAGCTCGGCGCTGACTCCCGCAGGCAGCTTACCCTGTACCTGGTTGAGGTACTCCAGCACCCGCGAACGCGCCCAGTACGGATCGGTGCCATCTTCGAAAATGACATACACATAAGAGTCGCCAAACTGTGAGAAACCGCGCACAGTCTTCGCGCCAGGCACCGACAACATGGTGGTGGTTAGCGGATAAGTCACCTGATTTTCAACGATTTGTGGTGCCTGACCGGGATAGCTGGTTTTAATAATAACCTGCACATCGGAGAGATCCGGCAGCGCATCCACTGGCGTATTAATGATGGTCCAGGTGCCCCAGATGCTCAGAAACAACGCGCCCATCAGCACCAAAAAACGGTTCGCCACCGAGCGACGAATAATCCATTCAATCATTGGTTATTCCCTCAATGCGCATGGGTAGCACTTTCAGAGCGCATCCGCTCCAGTGCGCCAGAAATATTGGCTTCGGAATCAATCAGGAACAGGCCGCTGGAAACCACCTTTTCACCTTCCGCCAGACCAGAGCGTAATGCGGTGACGCCTTGCGATGCCTGGAAAACAGCAACGCGTTTCGGTACAAAGCGCCCGTCGGCATCAACGGTAATCACCCGCTGTTCGCTGCCGGTATCAATCAGCGCTTGTGACGGAATGAGCAGCATCGGTTCGCTGGCGGTGTTGAGTTGCAACCAGGCGTTCATGCCCGGTTTTAGCGCCTCGTCGGCGTTGTCGACTTCCAGACGCAGCTGCAGCGTGCGGGTCGCGGCATCCACGCCAGGTAGCAGCGTCCATTTGCGGATGGTGGCTGCCCCCTTGCTGGTGCGCTGGTTCGGTAACCTCGCCCCCATCTCAGCCGGAGGTGCAACCACGATGGACACCACACTGCCCATCATTACACGAACGGCCGGACAACAATTTGTAGTTGTCTCCATCTTCCACGGGTTCGTGGTCGATTTCAGTGTCCCGTTTCTTGTGACCCTGTTTTGTTCGATATAAACACTTAATCTGATTGATATCATGAAACTTAAATTATATTCTTTCATCTCCGCCTTACTGATTTGCAGTAATATGCTTGCCGACAATGAACCTTGGCAGAACCCGCAAGTCAATGAGATAAACAGAGAGCCAATGCATGCGCACTTCATTCCGTTTACGAATGAGGCCAACGCCCTGAAGCAACACTCCCTGCCTGCGGATGTACGTTTCAACGTAAATCCTGCCACCGAACGCCGCATCTCGCTGGACGGTACTTGGAAGTTCCTGTTCTCAAAGAACAACGAACTTTGTCCCAAAGACTTCCACAAACCGGGATACAACACCCGGAAATGGAGCAAAATACAAGTTCCCGGAAGCTGGGAGTTGCAAGGCTTCGATGCACCTATTTATACGGATACCCGTTATCCATTCCCTGCCAATCCCCCGCATGTGCCAGCCGATTACAATCCGGTGGGAGCATACATCCGCGAATTCACGGTTCCCGGCGGTTGGGAAGGTATGGATATCTTCCTCGACTTTGAGGGAGTGGAATCCGCCTACTACGTATGGGTGAACGGCGAACTTGCCGGATATGCCGAAGACAGCCGCCTGCCGTCTCACTTCAACATCACGAAGCTCTTGAAAAAAGGCAGCAACAAACTTGCCGTCAAGGTATTCCGTTACAGTGACGGCTCTTACCTTGAAGGACAGGATTACTGGAAATACAGCGGCATCGAGCGTGATGTTTATCTCTACGCCCGTCCGCAAAGCCGCGTGCGCGACTTCCGGATGACTGCCGAACTGATAAATGATTATAAAGACGGAGAACTCAACCTGGATGTCATCCTCCATCAGCCGAAAGCGGGAGAAACCGTTGAAGTAAAAGTGCTGGATGCAGGAAAGGTGATTTATAACCAGAAGTGCGGCACCGGTTACGCCACCGAAGGTGAAGTTGTTTGGGAACTTGAAATAG
>OGZO01003080.1_pt1 | contig 10889 bp, 7 predicted proteins | sample 1576721 | NCBI WGS metagenome assembly OGZO01 (sample SAMEA3541516, study PRJEB24748) | human gut metagenome | biome: human gut; feature: human-associated habitat; material: faeces | place: China | collected 2012 | reverse complement strand
CCGGGCTTTGTGGTGGATCATTTTCCCCTCAAGGCCGTGTCGGAATTCGTCCGGCTGGACAAGCTCACCTACGACCGCACCGATGCCGCCCAGATCCAGCGCGTGGACGACTGGATCGATGCCCACTGCGATGCGGAAAAGGGCGAGTTCGCCTACATGATCCCCCACGATATGCTGTACAACTCGGACATATTCCAGTACGCCGCCCTGCCGGACATCCAGCTGCAGGGCAAGCTGGCCGCCGGCATCTCCATCCCGGGCACCCACGAGTTCCCGGTGCGGTTCTTTGAGGCGAAGTACGTGCTCACTGCAGAGCCGCTCCCCCAGACCTTTGTCAGCGGTGGCGAGCTCTCCGGCCGTTGGAACGCCCTCTTCTGCGCCGCGCGGGATGAGCACTTTACGCAGGCCGCCAGCTTTGACATGGGCAACGGCACCGTGTTCACCGTGTGGGAGCGCACCGAGCCTGCCGACCGGGCTGAGGTGGAATATTATCTGGATGCCTTCGCGCAGGAGGATGCCCTCTACCCCGAAATGTTCTCGCAGGTGGCGGAAGCCTGGCTTGCCGGACATGGACTTTAAATTGCAAACGCTTTGGATATAAAAGGAGTATTTCCCATGGAACAGAATGCAAACGCCCTGCCCAAGGTCACGCTGGGCCAATACAAGGGGCTGGAATTCACCCGCCGGGTGCGCCCGGTATCGGAAAAGGCCGTGGAGCTGGAGGCTTCAAACCTCACCCGCACCCATGCCCCCTTTCTGCCGGTGGAGCTGCCCGCCGCACGCGGGATGCGTGTAACGCTGGATTTTGAGGGCTTCATGGACGGCGCACCCATCCCGGAAAGCAAAATGGAAAATGTGACCGTGGTGCTGGGCACCGGTCAGCTGATGCCCGCCGCCGAGGATGCTGTGTACGGCCACAAAGCAGGCGAGAGCTTCCGGTTCGATTTTACCTATCCCGCCGAGTTCCGGGTGCCGGAGCTTTCCGGCAAAACAGCACAGTTCGCCATCACCCTGCACACCGTGGAGCAAAAGCAGCCTGTACCGCTGGACGATGCCTTTGCCAAGACACTGGGCTTTGATACGGTGGATGCCCTGAAGGAGAGCATCCGCGAAAAGAAGCGCCGCTCCCACGAGGCCAACGCCGACCGCATTGCCGGTGCCGCCCTGCTGGACATGGCCGGGGCGAACCTGACGGCGGAGCTGAACGGTGCTGTTCTGGATCAGAACGCAGAGAGGGACATGAACGTCCTGCGCGACCGGCTGCGCCGCAGCAAGATGACCATGGAGCTGTACTGCAAGGCAGGCCAGACCACACCGGACGAGGTGCGCGCCGCCTTCCGCCGGGACGCAGAGCGCAAGATGCGCAGCCTCCTTGCCGTGCGGGCCATTGCCGAAGCAGAGCAGATCACCGTGTCCAACGCCGAGGTGGATGCCGAATACGCCCGCCTTGCCAAGCTGCACGATACCCCGGAAGCCGAGATCCGCAATGTGCTCAGCCGGGACGCTGTGGCCTCTGCCGTGACCACTCAGAAGGTGCAGCGTTTCCTGATCGACCACGCAAACATCACTTCGGTTGTGGAAAAGGAGTAAACTATGGGCTTTTTTACACGCACCGCGATGGATATGCTGATGAAAACTACCCATCCCGAGATCAACCGCCGCCAGTGCTGGAACCTGCATCCCCATCGCAAGCCCTGCACCGAGTGCAAGGATATCTGCCCCTATGGCGAACAGATCTTTACCCGCCCGAACCTCGTCAAGGACTGGGACCCTTGCACCGAGTGCGGCCTGTGCGTCTCTGCCTGCCGCAGCGGCTGCATCATCCCTTCGCCGGAGCAGGTGCAGCGGGACACCTCTGCCGCCGATACCGACAATGACACCATCTGGATCGGCTGCGAAAAGTCCACCCGCAAAAATTCCATGGTGCGCACCTGCATCTCTGCCCTCACATGGGAGACACTGGCCTACCTTGCCCTGAACAAAAAGATCGTGCTGGACCTGACCCCCTGCGGTGAATGTGAGAACGACCTGTGCGCCGCCCAGCTGCGCAAGGAGCTGACAAGGCTTGTGGATTTCTTTGGCCAGCCCATGTTCGAGGCACGGTTCACTCTGGCCTACGAGCCGGACGAAGCGCCCTATCACGTAAAGGAGCTGAGCCGCCGCGAAATGTTTGAGCAGGTGAGCCACGGCTCCAAGAGCGGCACCAAAAAGCTGCTGCAGATGCTGCCCGGCCTGCACAGCGAGGACGACGGCGGTGTGGATTTCCGCCTTTTGCTGCACCAGCGCACAAAGCAGCTGAAGGCATCCATGGAAACGCCGCTGAAGTACGGCTACTACCTGCCCAACTTTACCGATAAATGCTTTGGCTGCGGCAAGTGCGAAAAAGCCTGCCGCGCCGGTGCGCTGAAGCTGGAGGACCTGCCCGACGGCCAGACCCGCATCGTCATCACGCCGTGGAAGTGCAGCGAGTGCGAGGTGTGCGTGGCCTCCTGCTCCAACCATGGCATCGACGGCATGAAGCTGCGCCAGCTCACCACCCTTGGCCCGGTAAGTGTACACAAATGCACCAAGACCCTGTGCAAGGAATGCGGCAAGCCCATTGCGCCGGGCAGTGTGGATGGTGTGTGCACCGTGTGCCGCATCAAGGCCCGCACCAAAAAGCGGCAGGAAGAAGCCGCTGCCAAGGCAAAGCAGCTGCGGGAGGAGCGGGAAGCCAAAAAGGCTGCCGAGGAGGCCGCAAAGGCAGCGGAGGAAGCCGGTGCCGCTGTTTCTGCCGAGACCGCTGCCGCCCCCGCGGAAACCGCCGTGGCCGCTGCCGTGCCTGCTGCGGCCGGTTCCGTCATCACAGCACTGACCCCGGAAAAAGCAGCCCCCGCCGCGCTGGACGAAGCCCCTGCTGCCGCACCGGAAAACACCGCAGAAAAGGATGTGCCCGACACACCGAAAAACGATTGACGGCGCACAGATTCAATGCTATACTGACCATAAGACCACGCACCGTGGCCACCGACTGTTACAAAGGGGTAACGGAGCTATTTCCGTTACCCCTTTCTTATCCCAAAGCACGAAGCAAGCTTTTGCCAAGATCTTACGAAAGAAGGATTTTACTATGGCTCATTCCATCTCCCGCCGCCAGTTCCTGCAAGGCAGCGGCGCAGCCGTCCTTTCTGTGGCAGCGGCTGGTCTGCTGAGCAGCTGCGGCGGCTCTTCCACTTCCAATGGCGGCAGCACCGGCGCTGCCGGCAACAGCTCCACCTACACCGTGCTGTATTCCCGTCAGCCCGCCACCCTGAACTATCTGGTCTGCTCAGCTGACCCGGACCTTTACCACGGCACTCAGTGCATCGACACGCTGGTGGAGTACGACAACCGCGGCAAGATCCGGGAGGGCCTTGCCACTGCTTGGGAGTGGGATGCCGACAGCCTGACATGGACCTTCCACCTGCGGGATGAGAACTGGGTGGACTGCAACGGCGAGGTGCTTGGCCCTGTGACCGCACAGGACTTTGTGGATGCTCTGGCCTACGTGCTGGACCCGGACTACGCTTCCTCCACTGCAAGCCTTGTCACCCCCTATGTGGCCGGTGCGGACGACTACTATAACTACTGCGTTTACCGCAACAACGTCAATAACGGCACTGTGGCCGAGGACGGCACTACCTACGCCATTGATGCCAACGGCACCGTGACCGCCGCTGCCGCCGACGGCACCACCACCGAATACCCGGCTGTGGATTTTTCCACCGTGGGCGTGAAGGCTGTGGACGACCACACCCTGACCTATACGTTGAACTTCGACTTTCCCGGCTTCCTCAGCCTGCTGAGCTATGCTCCCTACGAGCCTGCCTACGGCCCGCTGCTGGAGGAGTTTGCCGACCAGTTCTGCACCAGTGCCGAGACCGCCTGCAGCTGCGGCGCGTTCTATCTGGCCGAGTACACTCCGCTGGAAAACTGGGTGATGAAGAAGAACCCCGAAAACTACGATGCCGACAGCGTTTACATCGACACGGTGCGCTACATCTACAATCAGGAAGAGCTGATCAGCGGCCCGGAGATGGTCAAGCGCGGCGAGATCGATCAGGCTACCATCAGCTCCGACATTCTGGACAGCTGGCTGGCCGACGACACCACCAAGGACATGGTTTCCATGGAGCGCCCGGAAACCGGCAAGAGCTACTTCTACATCTTCAACTTCCTGCCCTACCGCCACGAGTTCACCAACTGGACCGTGACCGGCGTGGATGCCCAGTACGAGCCGGACAATTGGGCCAAGGCCATCAACTCCACCAACTTCCGCAGGGCTTTCCTGTATGCCATCAATCCGTCTGTGACGCTGGCCGTCACCGCGCCGGAAGGCTACGATAACTACAAGCTGCACACCATCACCCCGCCGTCCTTCTGTGCCAACAGCAAAGGCGTGGATTATACTGAGTGCGGCGGCCTTGCAAACCTCTCCGACTTCTTTGACGAAGCCAAGGCCAAAGAGTACCGTGATGCCGCCGTGGAAGAGCTGACCGCCGCCGGTGTCACCTTCCCCATCAAGATCCAGTATCCGTACAACCCCGCTGTGGTGGACTGGGACAAGCAGTGTCAGGTGTTCAAGCAGCAGGTGGAAGCCGTGCTGAACGACGGCTTCGACTTCATCAGCATCATCATCACGCAGGGTCCGTCCGACAACTTCCTGAACGCGGTGCGCCGGGTGGGTGCCTACCAGCTGATGTCCTACTACTGGGGTGCCGATTACTCCGACCCCGAGACCGAGGTGTACCCCTTCTATCAGGAAGCCGGCGACCGCGGCACCTGCTACAGCTTCCTGCGTACCGGCGTGGAGGACGGCATCGTGACCGGCGAGACCGCCGAACTCGTGATGCAGTACATGTCCATGGTGGAGAACGCCAAGACCATCACTGAGGATCTGGATGCCCGGTACGAAGCCTTTGCGGATGCCGAAGCCTTCCTCATTGAGAACGCGCTGGTCATCCCGCTGGGGATGCCGGTGCCGCCCTACATTGCCACCCGCCTGAACCTGTGGGAGGGACAGTATGCTCCCACAGGCCTTTCCACCAACCGTCTGAAGGGCGTGCACATCCTCGACCACTACGTTTCCATGGAGGAGTATAACGCAAACCGGGATGCGCGGTGAGTTTTTGATTTGAATATCCTCCGCTGACGCTCTGGATGTTTTTCAGCAGAAATTTATTTTTAGTTGTAAATCGGAAAAATCTGCGGATTTTTCCGATTTACTTTTTCACCGGAAGGGCCGCAGCGGAAAACGGCATTTCAACAACTTTCGATCAAAAAACGACAAATCACTTTCCAAACGTAAGATTTTGCGTTATTCTATACTTATCTGTATTTATAAAGAAAAGAGAGGTTCACGGCTATGGTGCAATATCTCGCAAAACGCATCGGGCGCTCCATTCTGACCCTGTTCGTCATTGTGACGCTGGTGTTCTGCCTGCTGCGGCTCATGCCGGTGGAAGGCTACTTTGCAAACTACGAAAAAATGACCGAGGCACAGATCCAGGCCGGTTTGCAGTCCATGGGCCTGCTGGACCCGCTGCCGGTACAGATCGGCCATTTCTGGCGGGATGCGCTGCACGGTGATCTGGGCGTGAGCCACATTTACAAGCTCAACGCTCCCGTGACCAAGATCCTTGCCCAGAAGCTGCCCATTTCCATCGAAATGGGTGTGCTGGCCATGCTGCTGAGCCTTGTGCTGGGCATCCCGCTGGGCCTTGTCATGGGCCGTTATAAGGGCCGCTGGCCGGATAAGCTGGGCACGGCATTCATCGTGCTCATTCAGGCGGTGCCTGCGGCAGTGTACTTTTTGTATATCCAGATGTACGGCACCACCGCCATGGGCGTGGGCCTGCTGTTCGATGCCGCCAACTGGCGCTATTGGGTGCTGCCGGTGTGCAGCATGAGCCTTGCAAACCTTGCGTTCTACGCCATGTGGCTGCGCCGCTATATGGTGGACGAGAGCAACAAGGACTACGTCAAGCTGGCCCGCGCCAAGGGCGTGAGCGAGAACAATATCGCCCTGCACCACGTATTCCGCAACGCCATGGTGCCACTAGTGCAGTACATTCCCTCCGCATTCCTGAACACCGTCGTCGGCTCCATCTACATCGAAAGCCTGTACAGCATCCCGGGCATGGGCGGCCTGCTGGTCACCTGTGTGCAGCGCCACGACAACACCATGGTGCAGGGCATCGTGCTGCTGTACGCCTGCGTGGGCATCATCGGCCTGATTTTGGGCGATGTGCTCATGGTGCTCATTGACCCCCGCATCAACTTTGGCAAGAAAGAAGGTGGACGCTGATGCTCTCTTTTCTGAAACGCGAAAAATCGAAGCAGCTGGAGGATCAGCTGAATGCTGCTCAGGCACAGCGCCGCACCGGCTGGGAAAATCTGCCGGAGGATGAGCTGTTCACCCCCGCCGGGTTCAGTGAGGAACAGGCCGAAGCCACCGCCAGCTCCAACTACAGCTACTGGGGCAGCACCTTCCGTGCCTTTTTCAAGAACAAGTTCGCCGTGGCCCTGCTGATCGCGCTGGTGGTCGTGGTTGCCTTTGCCTTCATCCAGCCCCACCTGCCCGGCCAGGCTGACCCGAACCTGTGCGCCGTGGACCCTGTGACCGGCATCCAGTACCGCAACATCGCCCCCGGGCAGGACGGCTTTATCTGGGGTTCCAACTCCATCGGTCAGGACCTGTGGGCACGCATCTGGGCCGGTGCACGCACCAGTCTGACTATCGCCTTCTTCGTGGCCCTCATCGAAGCTGTGGTGGGCATTACCGCCGGTGTGCTGTGGGGCTATGTGCGCGGGCTGGACTTTGTGTTCACCGAGCTGTACAACATCTTTGATAACATCCCCACCGCCATTGTGCTGATCCTGATTTCTTACGTGGCAACGCCCAGCATCTGGACCATGGTCCTTGGCATGGCCATCAAGGGCTGGATCGAAATGGCACGCTTCATCCGCAACCAGATCCTCATCATCCGCGACCGGGATTATAATGTGGCTTCCCGCTGCATCGGCACGCCCACCATCCGCATCGTGCTGCGCAACCTGCTGCCCTACCTCGTCTCGGTCATCATGCTGCGCATGGCCCTCACCATCCCGGAAGCCATTGGCAACGAGGTGTTCATCACCTACATCGGTCTGGGCCTGTCCGTGGAGACCCCCTCGCTGGGCAACCTGGTCAACGACGGCCGCAAGGTGATGATGCAGGCCGGGCTGCGCTACCAGCTGCTGTACCCCACCCTCATCCTGAGCTTTGTTACCATTGCGTTCTATCTGATCGGCAACGCCTTCTCGGATGCTGCCGATCCGAAGAACCATCTGCAGTAAGGAGGGGATATCATGGAACACAACCAGCTCATTCTCTCCGCAAAAGATGTCAACATCCAGTTCAACCTGCGTGGAAAAGTGCTGCATGCCATCCGCGGCATCGACCTTGACCTCTATCAGGGCGAAGTGCTCGCCATCGTGGGCGAGAGCGGCTCCGGCAAGAGCGTGTTCACCAAAAGCTTCATGGGCCTTCTGGATGCCAACGGCTCCATTACCAGCGGCACCATTGATTACTACGGCATGGCAGAGGGTGCACCGCTGCGCCTTTCTGACCTCAGAACCGAAAAGGACTGGCTGCGGGTACGCGGCCGAGAGATCGCCATGGTCATGCAGGACCCCATGACCAGCCTGAACCCGCTGAAGACCATCGGGGCACAGATCATGGAAGCCGTTGCCCTGCATCAGGGCTTAAAGGGTGCTGCCGCCAAGGAAAAAACGCTGGAATACCTGCGGGATGTGGGCATCTCTGACCCGGAAAAGCGCTTTAAGCAGTACCCGCACGAGTTCTCCGGCGGCATGCGCCAGCGTGTGGTCATTGCCATTGCGGTGGCCTGCAGCCCCAAAATTCTGATCTGCGACGAGCCTACCACCGCACTGGACGTGACCATTCAAGCCCAGATTTTGCAGCTTTTGAAGGAGATGCGGTTCAAGTACGATCTGACCATCGTCATGATCACCCACGATCTGGGCGTTGTGGCAAACATTGCAGACCGCGTGGCTGTGATGTACGCAGGCGACATTGTGGAGATCGGCACTGCTGACGAAATTTATTACGATCCCCGCCACCCCTACACATGGGCGCTGCTTTCCAGTATGCCGCAGATGGGCGTGAAGGGCGAGGACCTGTTCAACATCGTGGGCACACCGCCAAACCTGTTTGCGGAAATTCGCGGCGATGCTTTTGCGCCCCGCAACCCGCAGGCGCTGAAGATCGATTTTGTCAAGCGCCCGCCTTACTTTGAGGTAACGCCCACCCACAAGGCCAAAACATGGCTGCTGGACCCCCGGGCACCCAAGATCGAGCCGCCTGCTGCGGTAAAAATGCTGCGAGAGGAGGGGCTGTAAGATGGGAAATGAACGCGAAGTTCTTGTGGAAGTGAACCACCTGAACGTAACCTACGGCTCCGGCAAAAAAGCATATGAAGCTGTGCAGGATGCCAACTTTAAAATTTATAAGGGCGAGACCTTCGGCCTTGTAGGCGAAAGCGGCAGCGGCAAAACTACCATTGGCCGCGCCATCCTGCGCATTCTGCCCACCTCCGGCGGCGAGATCCTTTATAAGGGCCAGAAGATCAACGGCAGAATTTCCCGCCAGCTGGACAGGCAGATCATCAAAGAGATCCAGATGATCTTTCAGGACCCGCAGTCCTCGCTGAACGAGCGCGCCAAGGTGAGCTACATCGTGGGCGAAGGCCTGCAGAACGTCCGGCCTGATCTTTCCACCGCCCAGCAGGAGGAAAAGGTGCGTCAGGCTCTGCTGGACGTGGGTCTGCTGCCGGAATTTGCCTCCCGCTTCCCCCACGAATTTTCCGGCGGACAGCGCCAGCGCATCGGCATTGCCCGGGCCCTGATCGTGGAGCCGGAGTTCATCATTGCCGATGAGCCCATCAGCGCACTGGATATGTCCATCCGTGCACAGGTGCTGAACCTGCTGCGCCGCCTGCAGAAGGAACGCGGCATCACCTACCTGTTCATCGCCCACGATCTTTCCGTGATGCGCTACATCTCCGACCGCATCGCCGTCATCCACAAGGGCCGCATCGTGGAGCTGGCCGAAGCTGAAGAGTTGACGGTCCACGCCATCCACCCCTATACCCGCAGCCTGCTTTCCGCCATTCCCATGCCGGCCCCCCGCCGGGAGCGGCAGAAAAAGCTGCTGGTGTACGACCCCGCCATGCACGACTACTCCAGAGAGGCCCCCCAGTGGCGCGAACTGCGGCCTGAGCATTTTGTACTGTGCAGCGCTGCCGAAGCCGAGCAGTGGCTGCCGCGCTGACCCCCCCCCGACATTTCGGGCTGAATCGTTGTTTTACGGCTCTTTTACGCAACATTCAAAGTTTATTTCTTGACATTCTCCGGCAGCTCCACTACAATAGAATCTGCATCATTGATTCTGATTTTTGAGTTATTAGCGTGTTCTGACCGGCGGCTTTCATCTTCTTTGCAAAAGCTGTCGGCTTTTAGCAATGAAAAGAAGAAGAAAGAAAAGAGGACTTTATTCTATGACTACTGAACAGCGTGAACCGCTCTATGCGTCCACTGCGAAGCCCTGGCTGAAGTACTATGACCAGAAATACATCGACATGCCCCTGCCCAAGTGCAGCGCCTTTGAGTTTCTGTTCCATCAGAACAAAAACCACCTGAGCGAGACCGCTCTGGAGTATTATGGCCGCAAATTCACCTTTGCAGACCTCTTTGTGAATATCAAGAAAACCGCTGCCGCCTTCCGTGCTCTCGGCGTGAAGAAGGGCGACATCATCACCGTTGTCAGTGTGATGACCCCCGAGGTGATCTATGCCTTCTACGCTGTCGATATGATCGGTGCAACGCTGAATCTGGTGGACCCGCGCTACAGCGTTGAGGGTATCCACGAATACATCGAGGAGGTGGATTCCCGCCTGCTGATCTGCCTGAATGTGACCTATGAGCGCTGCCACAAGGCAGAAAAGCGCACCAATGTGGAGCGCGTTCTGGTCATCAGCCCCGCAGACTCTCTGCCGCTGCATCTGGCCGTCGGCTACAAGCTGACCAACCCCGATAAGAACCGCTACAAGTCCAACGTGATCCATTGGAAGGACTTTATTGCACAGGGCAAGGATCAAAGCATGAATGCCGAGTGTCCGCCAGTAGCTGACGTCCCACAATCACCACAAGGTCAGGGTCTTCCTGATACCACGGCTCAATCAGGTTGTTGGTCGCATCCATCACCAGTGCGTCAAGGCTGGCATAATCACCGCCCTTACCCACGCGGATAACCTCAGAGGTGGTGTGCCCTTCCTCGTCAGTGACCTTGCTAATCACGCGCGCCGGTGCTTCATTGCGGTATTTCTGCAGCCAGCCGACCGCCACATCCTGTAGCATCGGATTACTGCTGCGGTCAGAGGTTTCGGCACGCCTCACGCCGTTAAAACCGGCCATGATTAAATCAAGGGACTGGCGTTTGATAATGGCGTTACGGACACGGAGCTGGAAATCCTGATAACGCGCCCACAGGTCAAGCGTTTTGTAGCGGATATAAAAATCGAAGTTAATCTGGTCGCATTCGTACTTGTTTGACGCCAGCTTCGAGAAGTCCTTCGGCTGACGCTCGGTGCCACCGGCGGTGTCGGTGGTGCTGGCGATGGAGCCGGTGACACCAATACCAATTTTTTCCCCTTTCATTTCGCTGACCGGCACAATGTTGATGCGGGTCAGAAAGTCAGAGGACTCCTGCATGGTGTTCATCAGGGTCTGGGTGACCGACGGTTCAACGGTGAATTTTTTCGACACATCACCGGCGTCGATGCCGTTCAGCTCGGCAACACGGGACAGGT
>OGZO01003073.1_pt1 | contig 10908 bp, 24 predicted proteins | sample 1576721 | NCBI WGS metagenome assembly OGZO01 (sample SAMEA3541516, study PRJEB24748) | human gut metagenome | biome: human gut; feature: human-associated habitat; material: faeces | place: China | collected 2012 | reverse complement strand
CTCATTTCAACGAGAGGGGTGGCTGTTGGGTCAATTGTTCAAAAAGAAAAACTGACTTCGATATCAAATTTATTCCATTGTCTGCTTAAACGACATCTGTATGTATCATCATATAATAGTTCAATGTCTGCTAGTAATCGCATTCCATAATATGTACTGCAATATAGCTCCAACACATTAGATTTTGGATTGCGCTTCCATTCTTTGATTCCGATTGGTATTCTACCCATTAAATCCACCACCTAATTCATCTATTTGCTCATATATCGCTACTAACTCTTTAGGGGTTATAATCAAAGGATGTGAATCTCCTTTCGAGTCATAATAACTAGCTTCAAAAGTTTTATCAATTGTGTCAAACTCAATGTAATTAAAGCCAACTCTATGACGCTTTTTGTATGCAATAAAACGTTTGAATGTCGTATTTTCTTGTATATACCCCAATTTTCTAAACATTCCTTTAGCTTTAGCTTTCATTTTTATCGTCCTCATCTAAAGCTTCTTTATATTCTTTCGCTTTTTCATACAATTGTTTAGCTAATCTACTAACACGTTCATACGTGTTATCTGTGCCCTTCCAATTGATATAAAGAACATTGATATATTCGATTAGCCAATCTTTTGTCATTCTTTTTAAAGTACTGTTTGAATACATCTTAAAATGTAAGAAACCGAATGAATTACCATCTAATGGATGTTCTTCTTCAAATATATATTTATATTCTCTCAATCTTTTATCCATGGCTTTTGCTTTACGCTCAATGTAATCTAAGTAACCCTTGATGTTCTCATCATCACCAACCATTGAATCCAAATATTCTACACATTCACAAATTGTCATTTCATCTTGTTTCATATGCCTTTATCTCCTTTTTTAATTCGTCAATAGCTTCTTTAACAAACTTTAAATCCATGTCATAGTTGCTAACTAAATCTGCCATCACGCAATTAGAATAGCTTTGTAATGCACTCTCTAAAGTTGAGTGAAAGGAAATCTGCTTCTTGACTTCAGTTACATTCCCTTGTTTGTTTTCCTGAATTGCATATTGAAACAACGTGTAGCTTTTTCCATCGGATGTAATTCCGTATCCGTTTTTTAATTCAATCATTTCTTTCTCCTTTTAACTCATTAATTTATTTCTGTAACGATTATCTAATTCTTCCATAACGTGCTTTCCACCATATAGTTTTGATGCGTAAACAATGTAGTCTAATTCATCTAGCATACTGTTCATCAAGTCTTTATTGGTACATACAAATTTAATATTCTTTTGCAAAGATAAATAAGTTTGCTCAATTTGTTTATCGATTTCAGAAGCATTGCTTTTATCTAATCTGATAAAAGTATTTATTTTTATAGCCTCTTCTCTTTGCTTTTTTCTTTCCTTTTCTAAGCTTTTTTTCAATTCTTTATCTGTCATTTTTATTCTTTATCCTTTCATCAACTTTTTCTAAGCAATATTCCGTACAATTATCGTATTTTAAACATTTGCCAAGCTTATACGCTACACATTTATTTTGTAAGCATTTATGGAGTACTGGTCTTGTGAAATTTCCTTGACCATATACAATTGGTACAACTTCTTCTTTTGAAGTTAAATCAGGACAAAATTTAATCATCTTCATCTTCTTCTTTCTCTTTTACGTACTCCTCGTACTTATCAACTATAAATTCATCCATTTCTTGTTTTGTAATCCCTAGGCTTAATAATTCATCTTTATAATTCATTCCATAGGTCCATGAATCTATATTCAAATATTGCTCTAGTGAATAGACCTCAACATTTAACGATTTACAATTACTTTCTAGAATATGTTGCTTATACTGGTCTATTTTTTCTGCCAAATCATTTATTTCTTTTTTGGCTTGTGCAACATCTTTATCATGTGATTCTTGTTCCTTTTTTAGTGCTCCTTTTAAATACTCAACATTAGACTTTAACGAATCATATGTTTTTAGTGACATTTGAACAAACTCTTCCATTAAAAATCATCCTCCTCATTTGAATTATCATTAATAATTGCGTTGTATAAGTATTCAATACGTTCTCTGTATTCCTCTTTTGTGATTTCTGATAAAGGTTTTTTGAATGATGTAGGCAATAATTTAAATCCGAATTCTTTTTCAAATTCATCTAAATCTTTTTCTGTCATACTTCAACCTCATCATCTGTAGGCATATAGAACGTTAATCCACACTGATTCTCAATAAGTTCTTCAATTCTATCTAGAACCTTCAATGCTTTTTCTTCAGTTGAATACTTGCCTAGTAACGAACTACCGTCCCATATTTGATTAATATCATCAATATCTAAATTATGAATCTCTGTTAAAATCTTTCTGTCTTGGCTTCTAATCCACATACTTATTTCTCCTTTTCTGTAACTAATCTCATATTGATTTCTGTTAATTCTTGGATTCTCTTTTTCGTTACTGAATCCATATACATTTCTAAATCAATCGAATTAAAATAATCATCCATATTACTTAATCCGTATGTTGCTTGCTCTTCTTCGGTAAATGTAAGATTATTTTGATTGTGTCCTTGTTCATCTAATACAAATTCATAATCGTAATTTCCTTCTGTAGTTCCACCATTTTGTAAGTTTAAATATTGGATGTTTCCATCATCATCAAGATACAATCTGTCGTGTTGGTCAGTACCTACAATGTGAATATATCCTGTTTCTTTGTCCTTTACGTAAATAAGGATTGCTTTTAAATAGTTTGGATTGTACATCTTAATACCCCTCATTCAATCGTTGATAGTTGATTTTATTCTTTCCGCAATAAGCTTCATAAACTTGTTCAACCTCGAAGCCTAAATATTCTGTAATTGCGATAAGTGCTTCAACTCTATAATCTGTAGAACACGGTAAATCTGTTAAAACATAACCAAATTCTTTTTTTAAATTTTTCAATCCCCAAACATATTGCTTAATGGTTTCATCCATTACTTTTTCTTTTCTTAGCCCTTCTTCTCCTCTCATGAAGTGATTTTGCCAACTTAATATAAAATGCCAAATATCAACAAGTTCGCCTAAAACTTTTTCATTGTCTACAGGAGCTTGGCTTTTCTTCCACCAACACCAATTAGCTTTTAATTCGTGAGTTAATTCGCCTACTTCGTCCAAAATAGCCATATTTAGCTTTTCTTCATCAATCTCATCCAATCCATATTCTTTCATAATTGCTTCATCTAGTTTAGCTTGCATTTGAAGCATTTCTTTAATTAAATCGTATTCTTTACTTGTCATGTTTACCTCTTTCTAATTGTTTTCATTTTGTAATAAATGCCAACTCAATACCGTTGCATTTTCGATACCTAATTGTTTATAAAATATATGGTTCAAATATTTCACATCATCCATTGTTCTGATTTCATGGTCTAATTCAACTTGAACACCATAATAATTACTACTATCTAAATAATATCCAACCGCTACCACGTAATATATGTACATTCACTTACCTCCCATGAGATTTTAGGTATTTCCTAAAATCTCTCTTCTCACTCTCTCTAATTCATTTTGCACATCATCATCACTAATGTTTGTTGTTTCTGCATAGAATTTTGAATCTAATTTAGGTGGTGATAAATGTTTATCTCTTTCATATCTATCATGTACCCATTTTTGAATCACAAGTGAGTGGTTTTTATATTTTTTACCACTCGTTTCTAAATACTCATCTAGTATTTTGATATGACCTTCTAAATCATCGCCATACAATTCTTTTAAATGCTCATATTGATTATCATCTAAGAGTACGTGATGATATTCACCGTATTTGTGTTTGGTTGGTTTTGGCTTGTCCAAAACACTATCTTTCTCTTTATCTATATCTATACTCTTATCTCTAATCTCTATACTCTTATCTCTATACTCTGTGTGACAAGGTAACGTTATTGTATCTGTGACAGTCACGTTACTTTCTAATAATTTTTGCTTTCTGTTTGCTCTGCTTTTTCTTTGACGTTCCGCATTTAGCTTTTTTGTATACTCATCATTTTTTGAACTTCCGACCATGCTATCATAGTTGGCAATTTGTAAAACATTATCGTTTGATTCATAAATGAGTCCTAACTTTTTGAAAAGCTCCAAAGCAACAATTACCGTATCTACTGAAAAATATTTTGTATCTCTTGCAATTTTCTGTGCATCATACGGTATGAGTATTTCACCAATTTGTGTAGCAAGTTGACCATTTGTATTGGCGGTCATTGTGCATAACTTTATATACAATGCTATGTAGTCACTTCCGTTTGTTTGTGATAACAGAAAATCAATTGCATCTTGCTCAAAAAAATCTGTTTTTAACTTAATCCAATAAAATCTTTTATCACTCATCTTTTTTATCTTCCTTCAATTTGTAGAATCCGTAAGATACTGTATTTCCGTATCTATTCACTGATGTTCTGCGTTCTGTTTCAATATTCATGTTGTATTTATTTCTTAACTCATAAATGATTGAACTTAATCTAGTAGCTCCATAAAGCTCTATCGCTTGCATACTTGTGATATATCCACGTTTTTCAAGATGATTCTTAATCTCTAGAATCTGATTCATGGTTTTTCACCTCTTTTTCGATTTGCTCAAATGCTTTTCTGAGTTCATCTGTATTACTTACCGCAAATGTTTTTGCGTTTTTAAGCTTTCTGTTAAGCCTAAATTTCATCAATAAATCATTCCATAGGCTAACAATGATATAAATCAATATGGTACTAATCAGTAGATACACGCAATTTTTCATAACCTCTAATAGGTTCATTAATATACACCTCAATTCTTGGATAATCTCTATCAATAGATATTACGTTATCAATAGTTTTTATATACTTTTGTGAATCATTCTCTATGATTCCATATGATACTAAACTGTCTAATATAAACTTGACCGCAAAGAATACATTATCTGCATCTCGTCTGCTATCTTTTTCATACCACCTAATTGATACGTTAACGGGATAACTAGATACTTTGTGAATCGAACCTAAATTATGTGCCCTAGCTATATATAGCTTTATCGCTCTTTCTGTATCTTTTTTTAGCTTTGCTCCTTTGTATCTGTTTGAACGCTCTGCATTAATGTATTCATTCAAGCTTGGTAATCTTCCATCAATTACAAAGTACATACTATTTCACCCCATAGAATCACTATAACGGCAATAAGTATGCTCCCTAGTGTAATTGTATAGAATGCCTGTTCATTGCGCTTACGGATGTTATAAGCACGTTCTAGTGCTTTGTTATCTGCATTTGAATTAACTAATGCGAATAACTCCGTATCTTGACTTTTAGCCTGTATTTTCTTCGTTGTTGTTTTCCTTGGCATTTTCTAAATCCTCTTCAAATACTTTTATTTTTCCTTTTTTAATGAAATACTCCATGTTTTTGTCAATCACAAATGGTGATAGATGATACTTTTGTAAAAATCTTTGCTCACCTATGTTATGCACTTCAATGTGGTGTGTTCTGCAAAGTGGTAATGCTCTTTTACCGATATGTGATATTTTGTTTCGATTAAATCCATTTCCGACATGGTCAACATGATGGATGTCTGAGTGTAGTCTGCCACATACAACACAAATTCTTTTGAGCGCCATGATATAAGTTTGTTTTTCATCAAATGTATATTGATTCTCTAGCAGTGATTTTCTATCAAATGGAATATCATTGTTGATAAAATATGTGATTATAAAGTCAATCAATCCATTAGCATATGTCATATCGCAATTGCTTAGCGATAACACATCAATGCCTTTACTTTGAGCGTTTGCCATTTGTAACATTGCTCTTGATTCTTCTTTGTCATATCCTGTGTAATCGCTAAAATCTTTACACAATGCAAAGATGAACTTTCTTTGTTGGTCTGTAATATAACGATTATCAACTTTCTGCATATTGACTTCTAGTTCATTACCACACTCTAAATACAAATCATCCGTTGCATTGATTGGTGGTTTATCAACGATGTATAACCCGTTAGACTTTCTTAACTTTGGCATTAATCATACCTTCATAGACTTTGCAAAGTCTTTCAAGTTCCACGCTATTTAATGCTTGTAGATTCTGAGTGGTAATCTTTGCTTTTTCACAAATCCATGTGTTTGTTTCATCACTTCTAAAATCACATCCTAGATTTGTTAATTGAGTTCTGAACTCCGTATAGGCTTTGCTTAATTCACCTAGCTTTTTCTCATCCATCTGTTGGTTATGGATTGCATTTTGTACTTCTTCCGCACTTGCGACTGATACATCAACTCCATATCCACACATTCCTAAAGCTCTACCAATTGCGGATGTTTCACAATTCTCAATGTATGATGTTTTATTGATAAACGAACTATTTTCTTTCTCTTGTGCAAATCCTGTACCTAGCAAATGATTTTGTTCATCAAATACACTAGCTTTCATTGTTACAATTCCATTGTTCATATCTATGATTTCAGTTGTAATACATCCACTTGGATGTACTAACCTAAATGCTTTGATTCTCTGAGAAACTTCGCTATATTGTTTCCCTTTGATGTCTGTAGTTCTGATGCCTTCATTGGCTTTGGCAATTGCCCATAGTTCTTTATCTCTGTTCATAGTTGATTGTTCCTTTCATATTCTTTGAAAGCTCTACATAGGCTTTGTGCAATTCGTGATATTGCTTTTCAATTTTTAGTAGCCTGTCATATTCTTTGATAGGTAATCTCATGGATTCATCTTCTTCACGATATTCACATTCTTCTAAATCATATTCATCAAGATTGAATGATTCATTATCGGTATTACATTCATACCATTGTTTAAAATCATTCATTTTCTTCTTCCTCTACGCGATTAAGCTTTTTCCATTCATCTTCGATATATTGGTTTAACTCTTCATGCGTGAATCCTAAATTTAATAATTTCTGTTCATCGTTGCTAATAAATGCATAATTCCAACCGTTAAAATCCAAACATTCCTCTAATGTATATGTTCCTAAGCGGTAACTGTTAATATTAGCTTTTAGGATTTCTTGTTTTAAAACCTCAATTTCACAAGTTAATTCTGTAACTTTATCTTCAATTTCCTTTTTTTCTTCATCTTTTTTTGCACACAATCTAGATAACGTGTTGATTTGCTTGTTTAAACAATCATATGTTTCGAGGCTTATATGTACATATTCAAAACAACTATTTTTAATTTCCATTTTCATTTCCTTTTTTCTCCTGTTATACTTTGATTGAAAAATCATTTTGCGTGCGATTTTTCATTGCCACTCTTTGTAGTGGCTTTTTCTTTTTCTAGTTGCTCTAGAAATTCAATCAATGCTTGTTCAATGTTTTTACAAGTTCCATTTACTGTTGTTGTGATAGTACATTTTTTATTATTCATTTGTTGTAAATAGGTATCTTATATCTTTACCTAATACATCTGAAATATTTAAAATTTCATTTAGTCTAAAATCAATTTCACCATCCAATCTGTTTGACAATTGATTTGGTGTCATGTCAATTGCTCTTGAAAAGCTTGTTTTGTTATATCCTTGTTTAGCAATTTCACCTTCTAAATTTGGGTATTTTGGTTTTAAATTATCTTTACACATTGTTTTCTTTCGTTCCTCTCTTTCTTTATTCCATTTTGTACTACCACAATGCCTATTATATTCTTTTTTGTCATATCGTCAATACTTTTTTATTCCTTTTTGTATTTTTTTATTCTTTTTAGGAATTTAATAGCGTATAATTTAATTGAGGTGAACAATATGGAAATGTCAAAAAAAGAGTTTGGTGAGCGCATAAAAAGACTTAGAGAAAATAATAATCTTACACAAAAAGAACTTGCTAATGCGTTAGGTATTACTCAATCTGCTTTATCTAAATATGAAAAAGGTGAGCGTTTAATAAAATTACAATTTATAAAACGATTATCAGAATATTTTGGGGTAACTGAGGATTAAATTATTGGTAAAAAAGAAAAAGCGTATAGTTTACCTACACACTTTTTGAATCAACTCAATAATCTAAATCTTACGGATGATGAGTTTAATGAAATTTTGAACTATGCAAAATATTTAAAATTTAAACGAGGTGAAAAATAATGAGTGAATACATTATGTATTTAAGAAAATCTAGACAAGATGAACCTAATGAAACTGTAGAAGAGGTGTTAAAAAAACATGAGATACAACTTCAAGAGTATGCTTTAAACAACTTTAAATACCAAATACCTAATGAGGATATATATCGAGAAGTTGTTAGTGGTGAAACAATAGATGATAGACCTATGATGCAATCAGTGTTGAAACGAATTGAGAATAGCTCTATAAAGGGTGTATTAGTGATTGACTGCCAACGTTTAACACGTGGTGATATGTTAGATTGTGGTACTATTGTACATTCTTTTAGATACTCAAATACGCTTATAATCACACCGCCTAAAACATATAGACTAGATGATAAATATGATAGGAAATTCTTTGAAATGGAATTATCACGTGGTAGTGATTATCTAGAGTACACAAAAGAGATATTAAAACGTGGTAGAGATGCTAGTAAAAGAAGAGGAAACTATATAGGCTCTGTTGCACCATATGGTTATGATAGAGTAAAGATTGGTAATGATTGGACTTTAAAGCCAAATGATGAAAGTCAATATATCAAGTATATTTTTGAACGCTACACTCAAGGTGTTGGTACTGCCCAAATTGCAAACGAGCTTGATGCATTAGGCGCAAAGCCTAGACACTCTGAATATTTTAATCACACAAGGATTAGAAAAATCATTGAGAATCCTGTATATGTTGGGAAAATCAAAGTTAATTCAACTGAGATAAGAAAAGAGTTAGTAGATGGAAAGATAGTCAATAAAAAAATTTATAAAAAGGAATATGAGATTGTTGACGGGAAACACGAACCTTTAATATCACAAGAAATGTTTGATAAAGCACAAAAGGAAAAAGAAAAAAGGACTTGTAACAATACATCTACTGAGCTAGTTAATCCATACGCTAGTATCATGAAATGTGGTTACTGTGGCTCTGCTATTGTGAATTATTACAATAATATGACTAGAAAAAAAACAAAAAGAGTTAGATGCGCTAATAAAAAATGTAATTGTGTATCACATAACTTTGATGAGGTGAACGATGCTATTATAAAGGCTCTTAAAAGCAAGTTAAAGGATATAAAGGTACAAACTGATATAAATACACCACGAGAAAAAAACAACGCTAAAAACATAGCTAAAACGCTTGAAAAACGTATCAAGGAAAATGAAAAGAAATTAAATGATATTTGTACTTATTTAGAAAATGGAATTTATACGATTGATATGTTTACTAAAAGAAAAGAAATACTTGAAGATGAGAAAGCTACACTTGAAAAAGCTTTAGAGAACGCAAAAAAAGAAACCGAATCATCTATCGAGCTTAAAGCAAAGTCGCTAACATTGCATAAGGCTATTGATATGTTGAAAGATGATACGATTTCTGCGAAAGTTAAAAATAACTTTCTTAAAAAGATTATATCTGTAATATACTACAAAAAAGATAAGAATGGAAATATTTTTATAGATGTTCATTTATGCTAAATAGGGTAGCCTCAACCCTCTGATTCATAGGGGGTATGAGGCTTACCATATACATAAAAAACCTCATAGAATCTACGAGGATTTTTGCTTTTTTATTCAATTGTGATTCTTTTACTGAATATATCGTTATATCTATTACTGTTATGACACCACTTATCACTAAACATATCATATTGCTTTACAATTAAAGGGTTCTTTTTACCTGTAATGATATAAACATTTTCCATATTAGAAGGCATAGAGTGTACGTATTCATCCATTCTATTTTTTAGTGATGTTAATGAGTTGCTTTTATCAACAACTTTTCCTTGAATTACTGCATAATATTTAAATGTCATTTCTTTTATTCTCCCATTCTTTATATATTATTTTCTTTATTATCTTTAATTAGTTGTGGCCCTTTGTTGGCCCTTTGTTGGTCTTGTACTTGGCTATTTGGTTGGTATAAATCATAATTAAGTACCGTAATTAAGGTATATTTTGAAGTTGTTTGTATGGCCACTTCGTTGGTCGCAATTTGAGAAAATAAAAAAAAGACCACTTTTCAAATGCTACTAGTCTGCATTCTAATCAGTGGTATAAAACATAAGTCTTACAATTTAAACATCTGCTTTTTTTATTTCTAGCTAGGTTCTTTGCAAGAAAATATAATAAATATAAATATTCGTCAATAAATATATTATTTATCAAAAGCCATTTGACTAACTTGGCTTTTTCCATTATTAATTGTAGCACAAAAAAAGAACCTATGCTATGTGCATAGGCTCAGTAGTCATTAAATAGTTGAACATTTTATATTGTTTTCAATATATTTATTATTTAAATAGATTCGATAATTTCTTTAAAATCTTTAAAATCAAATTGATAATCTGATTAATTCCATTTACATTGATTTTATCATTTGAATCGCTTGTATCGTTTGAATCGTCTTTTTTAATTTCTTCTTTGATTGGATTTGATGCATAAAAGCTTACATCATGATAGATTACATTCTTATCCAATGGATTAGATGTATACTGATGCATTACACCAACACTTGATTGGTCTGATTGAATATTACCATCATTTGTACCCCAATTTGCTACCCATAAAGGATAATCTGTATCAACATAATTTCCAATCCATGAAGTAGAAGTATAAACACCTGTGTAGTATCCTTTTTCTTTTAAAATATCGCAAAAGATTTTACAAGATTGTGTGCATCTTTCTTTTGTTAATACACTATTTTTCTTTTTATATCCATCTGCATCTTCCATATCAAACCATACACCTAATTGTACATTTTTATCTTTGATTAAATCTAAAATGTAATTAGCCTCTGCTTTGGCTTGTTCATCATTTAT
>OGZO01003067.1_pt1 | contig 10940 bp, 15 predicted proteins | sample 1576721 | NCBI WGS metagenome assembly OGZO01 (sample SAMEA3541516, study PRJEB24748) | human gut metagenome | biome: human gut; feature: human-associated habitat; material: faeces | place: China | collected 2012 | reverse complement strand
CAAAAGCAAAATGCCCGTAGAGCCTATAAAATAAGGCTTTGCGGACATTTAAGAAAATATAAAAAGATAGTCAAAAAGACATATATAATTTATATTTGAAACCATAATAAGAAATTGCTGAAATCATGATACACAGCAATACGTTTACAATTGTAGTTATGGCAGACGCATCACCACTGTGAAACTGGACATATCCTTGAAAAATAACATATATGGACCATACACTTACAGATAATACATTCCAACGCTTCTTTTCATAAAATGTATCTAAAAATCTTCTTACTATCCAGACACTTGCGAATGTCAAAACTGAATTTAAGATTATATTTCCCACATCACACATAGATTTCACCTCTTAACAGTCTGCCATATTCTTTACTAAATTCTTTCTGCCGGTCTTCACTAATCGGCAACACTTCTCCGTTTATCAATGTTACATTAGATTTTGATCTTGATTTGATCAAAAGATAATTGACGAGATAAGACTGATGAATCCTTAGAAATGTTACTTTTCCACTGCTAAGTCCTTTTTCTACCTCTGATAATTTTCCATTAAACACATATTTATTTCCATCTCTGATATGTATATTTATTTGTCTTGCTTTGCTTTCAAAATATAGGATCTCTTTGGACAAAACTTTGTATTCCTGACTTTTATATTTAAACGAAAAGAAATGATTTCTACTGCAAATTCTCTGGTTTGCTTCTAAAAATATCTGTACGAACGAATCCCGGTCTATCGGTTTTCTGATAAAGGAAAACACATCCAAGTGAAATAATTCCATGACGTATCTGTCATAACTGGAAATAAAAATAATCATCGCTTCTTCATCTTTTTTACGAATGTTTTTCGCCGCAGTGATTCCATCTCCATTTTCCATCTGAATATCCAGATATATCAGGTCAAACTTTTTCCCTGAAGATATTTCTCTTACCAGATCATTTCCACTATAGAAAACATCGGTATCTATTTTCACATTTTCCTCATCACCAATATTATGTAAGACACTTTCAATTTGATGTGCAATCAGATTATCATCATCGCAGATTGCGATATTTAACATTATTTTTTTCCTCCAAGAACACTGTCATTTTTTCTATCTTACTATATAGATTTTTTATTCTCAATCTTCATTTTAATTTACATTAAAAAAACTGCTGCACCGCACGATTTTACGTCGTCACGGCACAGCAGTCTGTGTGTTTAAACTTTATTCAGTCACTCCACCCTCAACAACAAGACTTTCCTCATAGTCACTGCCGTAGGTGTCTACTAGAGTAGCTTCATAATCAGCATGGAAGAACTGCTCATCACCTAATGTTTTGATCTCGTCATTGATCCAGTCAAGCAAGGTTGTGTTTCCTTTGGAAACTGCCGGAGCAATCGTATCATTACTTCCAAGGGAAGGAATCCCTACCGTGTAACCGGTGTTCTGAAGTGCATATGCGATAACCTCGGTGTTATCGTTTACCCATGCAGCACCGCTTCCATTTTCCAGAGCATTCTTCGCAGTTGCATAGGAATCATATTTCTGTAATGGGATATCCGGGTAGTTGTCGATCATGTAAGTCTCTGCCGTTGTTCCTGAGATAACGATCATCTGGTCATTGGAATCCCAGTCATCAAGGCTCTCGATCACTTTACTGTCAGGAGATACCACACCAAGCGCCACATTCATATAAGGAAGTGCAAAGTCAACTTCCTCCGCACGCTCGTCAGTCACGGTAAAGTTTGCAAGAATGATATCCACTTTTCCCGTCTGTAAATATTCGATTCTGTTTGCCGCCTCTGTGGATACGAAGTTCACATCCACTCCAAGATCCTCACCAAGTCTGTTTGCAAAATAAATATCGTATCCCTGATACTCACCATTTTCATCTACATATCCAAATGGATTTTTGTCGGAGAAAACGCCGATATTGATCGTACCGCTCTCTTTGATCTCATCCAAAGTACGGTAAACTTCGCTGCTTCCATTGGATGCTGTTCCCTCGTCTGCCGCACTTGCATTATTTGCGGTTGCATCACTAGTGCTGCCGCCGCATGCGGTCAGACCTGCCGTAAGTGAAAGTGTTAATATTGCTGCCAAAATCCTGTTCCATTTCTTCATAATAAATGCTCCTTTTCTTCTTGCTATTTCACATGAGTCTTTGCCTCATGAAATTCAAACGTATTCAAAAACTGTTTTGCGCGGTCGGTCTTTGGATGTTCGAAGAACTCTTCCGGAGTTCCCTCCTCCACGATCTTTCCGCCATTTAAAAATATCACACGGTCTGCCACTGCTTTTGCGAACTGCATCTCATGTGTGACGATTATCATTGTGCGTCCCTGCGAAGCGAGATCTAACATCACATCTAAAACCTCTCTTACCATTTGCGGGTCTAACGCTGCGGTTACTTCATCAAAAAGCAGGATTTCCGGATGCATGCAAAGTGCCCGTACAATTGCGACACGCTGTTTTTGTCCGCCGGAAAGCTGTCTCGGATAGCTTTTCGCTTTCTCAGCAAGACCAACCCGCTCCAAAAGCGCCATTGCTTCCTTTTCGGCTTCCTCTTTTTTCCGCTTCTGTACTTTCATTGGTGCCAGTAAAATGTTGTCAAGCACCGTTAAATGTGGAAATAACTCATAGCTCTGGAATACCATTCCAATCTTCTGGCGAAGCTCTGCGATGTTTTTGTTCTTTGGATCAATTTTTTCACCATTTAATTTGATCTCACCGCCCTGGATTGGTTCCAGAGCGTTGATACATCGAAGCATCGTACTTTTTCCACAGCCGCTCGGACCGACAAGGACGATGACCTCTCCCTGATGTACTTCCAGATTGATATCATCCAGAATCAGGTTATCATCATAACTTTTTTTCAAATGTTCCATGGATAACAATGTCTGTTTCAAGAAAGATCACCTCCATTTCCTTTCCAGATATTTTGCAAGCATACTGATTGGCCAGCATGCGATAAAATACAATAAAAATACGGTCAGATAGATTCCAAACGCTGCATTCGGGCTCGACATACGGTTCGCCTCAATAATCTGCTGCGCTACTTTTAATACCTCGACAACACCGATCATTAAGATCAAGCTTGTCGTCTTGATCATTCGTGTGATCAGGTTGATGGACAGCGGGATCAGTCTCCTGACGGCCTGCGGAATGATAACGTAGAGATAAGTCTGCATTTTGGTAAGTCCCAGCGCCGCACTGCTCTCATACTGATGTTTTGGAATGGAGATCAGTGCTCCCCGCACAAGGTCGCTCATCTCTGCGGTGCCCCACAGGACAAACACGATGATGGACGCTGTCTCTCCCGACAAATTCCAGCCAAAAGTTCTCGTCGTACTAAAGTAAAACAGGAAAAGTAATACCAACTGCGGCATAATGCGGATAAATTCCAGATACACTCTGAAAATTGCCTTGAGCACTACATTTTTTCTTGTCATCAGCACGCCAAACAATAAACCTAACGGAATACTGATCATAACTGCGATCAGACTGATACGGAGTGCTACCCAGAGTCCCTGGAGCAGCCGCAGCATATTGCTTCCTTTTAATAAAACCTCAAGCCCCAAATCCGGCATAACGCAGCCTCCTTTCCAGCAGACTGCCCAAAATGGAAATCGGCAATAATAGGATCAGATAGAAAACCACAAGCAGGAATAAACTCTCTGTTGTCTTGTAATAAAGACCGATCAGGTCTTTTGCAGTAAACATCAGATCCATCAGGCTGATTGCGCTGAACACGCTCGTTTCCTTCAAAAGGAAAATCACATTTGCCACAAATGCCGGAACACTGATGGACATTGCCTGTGGTAAAATGATGTACCGCATGGTCTGGTAACGGTTCATCCCAAGACTGTATGCACTCTCCGTCTGAATCGGTTCGATTGCTTCCAATCCGCTTCGAAAAGCCTCTGCCATGTAACTTCCACCTAAAAATGCAAGTCCGGCAACACCACATGCCTCCGCATTTGTCTGGATTCCGATCTTCGGAAGTCCATAGTAAATAAAGAATAACTGTACCAGCAATGGTGTATTTCTGCTGAGTTCTATGTACACCGCCACAATCTGGCGAAGTACTGGCACTTTATAATACTGGATCGTCGAACAGACAAATCCAACGATAATTGCAAAAACAATTCCGAGGAGTCCAATGCGAAGCGTCAACCAGGCGGCTTTCTCGTACATCGGTAAATATTTTAGAATAAACTCCCAGTTCAAGATGTTCCCCTCCTCTTTCAAAATTTATAGTGCTTATCATAGTTCTTTTATCCTACTATGTCAATAGGAATTGTAGTATTAATTGTATTAAATAAAAAACAATATCGGAATTATATTGTAAAATGGGGATATATGGATTTCATCTTCTATGATTATTATATGAAAAGAAAAGAATTGATTACCTGAAAATAAAAAGATGGGCAGCAATATCGGATGACGATATTGCTGCCCGGCATATATGATTTCTATGAATTTAGTATGTACAATCTCTGCTTTGCCGGATTGCTGAAATCATTCAACTTCTTTAATTCCAACTACATTCATTGGCATCCCAATATTTTTCAAATACTGTTCCTTTAATAACAGCGGTATATGGTTCACATAAAAACTCATTTATACTTTGTAAAATAAACGGAAACTCTTCCATCTTGACATCAATCTTTTTCTTAAACGCTTTCCATTTCTTCTGCATTCCATCATCAGAATCAAATGTCATAATCTGCTCAAATTGCTCGATTGTAAAATTATGTTCCCGATTAATAAAGGTTTTACTTAATGCTTCGCATAATACTTTTCCTTCAAAATCAAATTTATGTGAAAGATAATAAATATCATAATAATCTTTCATCCTACTTGAGAACTCCATTAATGAAAGTATTGCGTCTATCTTCTCAGCCACAGTTGTTTCTATGGAATATGTATTGATAACCGGTGCCTTAAAATCATCTAACTGTGTCGGTATTCTACGCTTTTCCTGTTTAGGTACAATGACATCTCCCACACCAAAATCAATACTAAATGGTGTTCGTGTATTTTTTATTTTACCACTCAATGTAACTCCAATACCTGCATACTTTTTTGCAACCGCTATCGGTGCTACATCTTTTATTTCAAAAGTCACAAAATCATTACCCGTCTCTACTGAAATGATTTCTTTCACAACTCTCTTTAACTGTTCCGGAGTATTTGGTATTCTCTTCAACAGAAAATCAACATCAACTGTTACCCTGCTATCAAATTCTGTCAAAGAATATATAAATAATCCGCCTTTCAGCACAAGATTGTCTACATATTTTGATTTTTCAAGTCTCCTTAAAAATTCCTCCTGACAAAACATTTGCAGACACAGCTGATAACTCCTGCCGCTTTCTTTTGCTTTATTCTTTAATCTCGCAAGTACTGAACTTGCCACATCACCCATTCAGCATTACCTCCATTAATTCAGTAACTTTTTTATATACTCTCATCTCTTTTGCATATTTAGACAATTGGCTCAAATTCTTTTTTTCATCTGCAACATATGCATTTATAGCTTTATTAAACATTTCATTGTCCATTTTAGATTTATACTTAAAGCAGTCACAAATCGTGCGTTCTCTATCATATACCGGAAGTTCTATGCCATTAAATATACCTGTAGTCTTTCCTAATGATAATTTGTCATGCTGCACAAAATAAAGTTTGTATGCAAAATTATCAATATTAATTTTTGATCTGGAAATGTTTCTCGACACAGCAATCGTCCACACCAAAGGTGTTTTATCACTATAGCCATAATAAAACAACGCAGATTCCATACATACAATTCCCTCTTCCAAGAACGTTGCTATCATCTTCTCCTCTGATATTTCCACTTGACCGGCTATCTGATAGTATCCATGTCTGACTCTTTCTATTGCACCACTTTCACACATTTTCTTTATCTCAGAATTCTGAATGCCAGCTTTATTCAACTGTACTGTCTTTATGATACCACCGTTATTTTTTATAATTGATTTTGCAATATCTATTTTTTTCATAAAACACCATTTTCATTTAATGCTTCCATACTTTCATCCATAATAATCATACCTTTTTATATATAATAAATCAATAACAATTTCTTTTTTTTGTGTACAAAAAATTATATTTTAAAGATTGAAAAAGGTTTTAATGAAAGTCGTCTATATTAAAAAAATTTGTATCACAGCAAACATACCGGGCAAAAGACAAGCCAAGAAACACCGTAAATTCGGCATTTCTTGGCTCATATACATTATTCCATCTCAATTATTTCTAAATTTTAAACTTCACAGTGTTTTTCTATATGTTCTTTCTACGTCTGACTAAAACCACGATTGCACCTATTATTACTACAACTGCCACAACAACACCGATCACTACGGCAAGCGGCAATGGACATGTCTGAGGGATTTCCTCGGCGTCTAACTGGGCCGGTGTGCGTTCGTCGCTGACGGAGAACTGTTCGAGGGACTGGGGATAGGTATGGTAGCCGCCCGGATCGGTTTTCGATCCGGCGCTCATCGATGTCGCTCCGAGCGTGGCGATGTGGTTGCGGAACGAGGGTTTTTCACGGGTCGAGAAGGAGATGTCCACGTCGTGATCGAAGATGCGGAAGGCGAAAGTGAGTTGGGCCAGCTCCCGGTCGGTCATCACCACATTCGGCTGAAAATGCCCTTCCGACGGACACATGCGCGGGAAATTGACGCTGTAGCGCGTTTTCCAGTAGTGCTTGCGCAGGTATTGCAGATGCAGGGCCATCATCGTCACGTCCGTGCGCCACTCTTCGAGGCCGATCAGTACGCCCATGCCGATCTTGTGCACCCCGGCCTGCCCCATGCGGTCGAAGCCGTTCACGCGCCATTCGAATTTGGATTTCATCCCCGCCGGGTGGTAGATGTTGTAGTTGGCGCGGTTGTAGGTCTCCTGAAAGCAGACCACCCCGTTGAGTCCGGATTGGGTCAGGCGGTAGTAATCCTCGCTCGCCAACGGCATTACCTCGATGGTGAGGTTGTTGAAATAGGGACGGCAGACCTTGAGCGCCTGTTCGATGTAATCCACGCCCGCTGCCCGGGGATTTTCTCCCGTTACGAGCAGCAGGTTTTCGAACGGTCCGAGTGCCCGGATCGCCTTGCACTCGTCTTCGATCTGTTCCATCGTGAGGATCACGCGGTCGAATTTGTTATGATGGTTGAATCCGCAGTAGATGCAGGAGTTCGTGCACGAGTTGGTGATATACATCGGAATATACATCGAAATAGTCTTGCCGAACCGTTCCTGTGTGTATCGGCGGCTCAGCCGGGCCATCGGTTCCAGGTAGGCGGCCGCTGCAGGTGAGATGAGCGCCATGAAGTCGTCGAGGGTCAGGTGTTCCTTGCCGAGCGCCGTCTCTACGTCTGCCGGTCGTTTGTGCTGAATTTGCCGGGTCGTCTCCTCCCAGTCGTATTTGGCTAATTCTTCTGAAAACATAGCGCGGCGGAATTAGTCGAGAAATGCGGTGAGAGGGCTCGACGCTTCGGCGCACTGTGCCTGTGCTCCGAGTCCGGCTTCGTAGGCTTCGCGCCCCGCAACGACGGCCTGGGCGAAGGCGCGGGCCATGCGCACGGGATCGCCTGCGACGGCGATGGCCGTATTCACGAGTACGGCGTCGGCACCCATCTCCATCGCCGCCGCCGCATGGGACGGGGCGCCTAATCCTGCGTCCACGATGACCGGGACGTTGCTCTGTTCGATGATGATGGCCAGCAGGTCGCGCGTAACCAGTCCCTTGTTGGTGCCGATCGGTGCCGCCAGCGGCATTACGGTCGCGGCGCCCGCCTCTTCGAGTCGCTTGCAAAGCACCGGATCGGCCTGAATGTACGGCAGTACCACGAAGCCCATTTTAGCCAACTGTTCGGTCGCCTTGAGCGTCTCGACCGGATCGGGCAGCAGGTATTTGGGATCGGGATGGATCTCCAGCTTGATGAAGTTCGTGCCGAACGCTTCGCGGGCGAGCTGTGCCGCGAGCACGGCTTCCTCAGCGTCGCGTACACCCGACGTATTGGGCAGCAGTTGAATCTCCGGACGGCGTACATGCACGAGCATGTCGTCCTGCGGGTTGTTCATGTCGATGCGCTTCATCGCTACGGTGACCATCTCCGATTCCGAGGCGGCGATTGCGCGGGCCATCAGTTCGTTGGAGCTGAATTTTCCTGTCCCTACGAACAGGCGTGAACGGAACGTCCGTCCGCCGATAACTAATTCACTCATTGTTTGATTCTGTTTATTATCTTAATTATTCGTTGAGTTTCTTCGAGGGTGTTTTCCGCTTGCAGCAATGCGCCCGAGAGTGCTATGCCGGTTACTCCCGTCGCAAGAATATCTTCCACGTCGGCGGCCGTAATGCCTCCGATGGCGACGACGGGCAGCGCAATGCCGGCATTGCGGCAGCGCTCCATAATCGTGCGGTAGCCTTCGAGTCCGAGTACGGGACTCAAGTTGCGTTTGGTCTGCGTGAAGCGGAACGGCCCGAGACCGATGTAGTCGGCGCCCTGCCCTGCCCCCCGTTCGATGTCTTCGAAGGTGTTGGCCGTCGCTCCGATCAGGTATTCCGGCCCCAGCAGGCGGCGTGCTTCGGCAATAGGCGTGTCGAGCTTGCCCAGATGCACACCGTCGGCATTCAGTTCGCGGACGAGTTCCACGTGATCGTCGAGGATGAATTTCGCGCCGTACTCCCGGCACAGCTTTTCGATTTCACGTCCTATGCGCCGCACCTCTTCCGCCGGAGCGTCTTTCATGCGGAGCTGCACCCAGCGGCAGCCTCCTTCGAGTACGGCCCGTGTTCCGGCGATTTCGTCGTAGCGGTCGGTATGGTGGGTAATGAACTGTAACATATTTTTAGTAGTTGTATATTTATTTAATGTACCGTTGTCTGACGTTTGTCGCGTCGAACCGGCGATCGATTATCGCGGCTCTTGGCCGAGCCTGTAATTCCGACCTTCCCCTGCTCCTTCTCGGAGGGGATTTGGTGCGCTGTGCTTTCCAAGAGGTACATTAAAGTATTGTTATTTATCAGACCGATTTCCGGATGGTTTTCCGCCGGTTTATCGGTTGAATTTTCGTATTTCCCGCATGCGCCGCACCAGTTCTTCGGGTGTAGCGCCCTGCCAGATGTACCCGAGAAAGGCCGCTCCCCCGAATCCATACTCCTGTAACGCGGGCAGGTGTTCCGGCCGGATGCCGCCGAGCGCTGCGACGCGCGGATTGATGATGCCCTGCGCGAATGCCTTTCGGAGTTCGTCCGGTGCATACCCCGCTCGGTAGCCGGTTTTGGAGATGCTGTCGAAGATCGGGCTGAGAAAAAGGTAGTCTTCCGTCGGGTGCGATGCGAGCTCCTCGAACGAATGGCACGAGCGGCTTATCAGGCCTCCGAATCCGGCGGGGATCTCCGGGTTGCGGGCGTTCAGGTGCACTCCTCCGATGCCGTACTCCCCGGCCAGATACAGATGATCCTGCAAAGTCAGGCGAGGATATAGTTCGGGCGGAAGCGCTTCGATCAAGCGACGCATGTCGTTCTCGGCCGATTGCGGTTTGCGCAGATGCACCCGATCGGCTCCTTCCGAGAGCAGAATCCGGATCGACTCCGCTTCCGACGCAGCGAACGGCGTGTCGGTGATGACGATGATGCGCATCATCCTCCGCACACGGCGCGTATGACGGTGATTTTCGCTCCGGCCTGCAAATGGGTCGTCGGCCATTCGCTGCGGGGAACGACCTTGTTGTCGATCGCTGCGGCGATTCCGTCGGCGGCGATACCCTCCTGCATCAGCAGTTCGGCGAGCGTCGTTGCAGCGTCGGTTTCGACGGGTGAGTGATTGATGAATACTTCCATGATTTACCGTAATTGCGGGAGATGTCTCGATGAGAAAATTACGGTCTATGAACAAGTTCCTCCGGCGGTCCTAACCGCTTCAGGTTCATAGGGTATGATCTCAGCCTTTCCGGTCTTTCCCGACGAAGGCACCCCTCTTGTGTCTTATGTATGATGCAAATATAGGAAAAATTTCGGAAGGATGTTCGTTTTTTTAATTCATACTTCCGGCTATGCGTTCGGATTTGGAGGTAAGTTTCCGTCGGCGGGGCGTTTATAGAAAATTAGAGGAAACGGGAAAATCTCCCGTTTCCTCTTTGTATTTCTACTTATTCCGCCTCTCCCGATTGCTCCCCGTTTTTTGTCGGTGAGCGTTATTCGCGCAAAGCATTGTGCGGAAGCACGATGTGGTGGAAGACTTCGTTGCGGTTTGTAATACGACCTCTTTTTTCCGGCTGTTTTCGTTCGCACGAGAGGTTGGGGCGTCAATAATTGATCCAGCGGATTTTTCGGTTCTCCTTGCCGCCCAATTCCATAGCCCGACGGCGGATCCTGTCCGGTTGTGCACCCGTGGTCGGGTTGCTCAAGTTGAGCGCATTATACACGGTATCTACCGTGCACCCCATTTCCATAGCGATCTGTCGTTTCAGATCGGGTGCGATTTCGATTACCTTTTTATATACTTGTCGTCGCATTATTGAAAGAATTATATTATATTTGTTATAATTTTTTTCGTTCGGTTTTTCGAACACTATTCGTTCGATCTGTTTGATACTACAAATATAGATAATATTCGAAGAATTAAATCTATATGACAAGGAATTTTCTATAATTTATTTTTATAAATACGATTTTTATTATAAACGACTTTTGGTATGACGGTCAAGGACAGAATAATGGAATTTTGCAGGATGAGCGGCATCAAGCCGGGGCGCTTCGAACGCGAGTGCGGACTATCGAATGCCTATCTGTCGAAACTGAAACATCGTTTATACGGGGAACCGCACTCGCCGCATACCAGCAGTTCTGTCACCAGCCGGACGCCGGTCTTGTCCTTGTTCAGCTCGCCGCGCTCAAAGTCGGACTTGTGAGCG
>OGZO01003064.1_pt1 | contig 10948 bp, 11 predicted proteins | sample 1576721 | NCBI WGS metagenome assembly OGZO01 (sample SAMEA3541516, study PRJEB24748) | human gut metagenome | biome: human gut; feature: human-associated habitat; material: faeces | place: China | collected 2012 | reverse complement strand
CGGCACGATTAACATTCAGGGATGAAGGTGATATCATGAGATCCACTCTCCGCAGAACATGGGCAGAGGTCTCGCTCGACGCGATAGAGCATAACTATAAGGCTCTGCGCGCGCGCATCGGAGAAAACGTCAAATTTCTCGGCGTCGTCAAGGCCGACGCTTACGGTCACGGCGCGGTTCACGTCGCGCGCACGCTTCAGGAGCTGGGCGCGGACTATCTCGCCGTTTCAAGCCTCGATGAGGCGATGGAGCTGCGCGCAAACGGCATCGTAATGCCCATCCTCATCCTCGGCCACACGCCCACCGAGCAGGTGCCGAACCTGATAGCCAACAACATCACGCAAACAGTCACCTGCCTTGCCAAGGCGCATGAATACAATGCAGCCGCAGCCGAGTTCGGCGCAAAGCTGCGCGTGCATATCAAGGTGGACACCGGCATGTCGCGCCTCGGCGTTCTGTGCGCAGGGCGGCATTTTGAAACCGGTGTTTCCGGCATAGTTGACTGCTGCGGCATGCCTTATGTTCTGCACCACAAAGGTAAAGTCCGGGATCACCATGTCCACGCCGTACATCTCGCTGTCCGGGAACACCAGACCGCAATCTACGATGATCATGTCCCCGTTGCACTCATACACGGTCATGTTCTTGCCCACTTCGCCCAGACCGCCCAGCGGGTAGATGTGGATGGGCACAGTGGCCTCTCTGGGCTGCTGCGGGCGGCGGGGCCGACGGTTATAATAAGGGCGGCGGGTGGTGCGGGGGCGCTTTTCGCCCGTCTGCGCGGCGGGTGCACCGGTGCTCTGAGCAGCAGCTGCTGCCTTGCTGCGTGCGGAATTATTGGTATTTTCTTTCGACTGTGCCATTCTGACCTCCAAAATAATTACAGCGCAGGCCGTCCCCGCTTGTGGGAACAGCCGCGCTGTGCATGGGAAGCACCTTGAAAAATCGCATCGGCTTCCGTTGGATGCACCGTATAGAATTTATTTCTCAGCGTGTTTTTTGCAAACCGCTGCCTGTTCCGTAAGAGGTTTTGTGCCAGATAGGTCCATCTGCTCGATGCGACCGTGGCTTTTCTGTTGGAACGCCCGGGCACACGCCTGCGGTGCGCCCCTATACGCATTTTGTTAGGATAAGTATAGTATTTCCCGGCGTTTTTGTCAATTCCAAGGTTTGGCAGCTCCGGCACGGAATATACATTCGCACTTGACAGAAGCCGGAAAATAGCGCTAAATAGAAGCAACTCATTTTAGAAGGAGAACCGCATGAAGCAGGTCGAAGTGTACACCGACGGCGCATGCAGCGGCAATCCCGGCCCGGGCGGCTGGGGTGCCGTGCTGCGCTACCGTTTTAACGGCAAAGTTTACGAAAAAGAGCTGAGCGGCGGCGACGACAGCACCACCAACAACCGCATGGAGCTGACAGCCTTTATCGAAGCACTGCGCCAGCTCAAGGAGCCGTGTGAGGTACGGCTGTGCTCCGACAGCCAGTATGTCATCAACGGGCTTCAGAAGGGCTGGGCCAAAAACTGGCAGCGCCGGGGCTGGAAAAAAGCAGATGGCTCCCCTGCCCTGAACCCGGACCTCTGGGCACAGGCACTGGAGCAGGAAGCCCGGCACAAGATCACCTACGTCTGGGTCAAGGGTCACGCAGGCCACCCGGAGAACGAACGCTGCGACCAGCTGGCCGTGGCCCAAAGCAAAGCACATGGAGGGAGGCAGGGAACATGAGCGACACATTTTTGCCCGGCAGTGGGTTCGACACCTACGAGAGTCAGGATAAGGTTCTGGTGCAGATGGACGGCAGCAGAGAATGCGCCGTAGCTGTGCGCATTTTACAGCAGCAGGGCTTTGCCGTGGCGGGCGCTGCCGTGCGGCTGGCAGCAGAACAGACCGCCGATGCGGAAAGCGCCAAAAAGGCAGCAGAGGCCCTTGGCATCGAGTGCATCGTGCTGAACGCCGAAGCACTGGCCGGGCAGGACGCAGACGTTCTGGGCGAAGGCGGCACGCCGCTGTTTGCCGCCCTGCTGACGGCTGCAGACAAGCTTGGGATGCAATATGTGGCAACCGCTCACCGTGCCCGGGTGGAGACCGGTGCAGACGGCGTATACACCGTCTGCCCACCCGCAGGCACCGGCAGTGATGACAGCACGATTCTTGCAGCTCTGCCGCAGGAAACGCTGGCACGGCTGATCTTGCCGCTGGGCGATTTTGCCCCGGAAGATGTGGCGGAGATGGCCGAGGATTTTAAAGTTTAACCGTACGTTTCAAATGGCCTCCGTTGCACTCTGGCCATATTCAGCGGAAACATTATTTTTATATTAGAATTCCGGAAAATCTGCGGATTCTCCGGAATTCTTTTTTTACAGGCAAGGCCGCTGCGGCACACGGCATCTGCTGTTTTTGCTTCCTGCGGAAACAGCCGCACGGCGGCAGAAATGCATTCTGCGGTTCGGACCCCATTCCCGTGAAAATGAAAATCGGGAACATCCGCAGATGCTCCCGATTTTCGCATTATCAATATAATTTCCGCTGAATATGGCGCAGCACACGCGGAGCCATTCCAAATCGTTTTGTCAGTTCTGGGGATGCACGATATCGCGCCAATCCAGATCGCCGCGCTCCAAGCCGTGGATCAGTACCTCGGCAGTGGCAATGTTGGTGGCCATGGGGATATTGTGCACATCGCACAGGCGCAGCAGCGTCATTTCGTTGGGTTCGCTGGGCTTTGCGTTGATGGGATCACGGAAGAACAGCAACAGGTCGATCTCATTGCAGGCGATGCGGGATGCGATCTGCTGGTCGCCGCCCTGCACACCGGCCAGAAAGCGCTGCACCTGTAAGCCGGTAGCTTCTGCGATCAGTTTACCGGTGGTGCCGGTCGCTACCAGTTTATGCTGGCTCAGGATGCGGCAGTACGCCGTACAAAACTGAACCATCAGCTCCTTTTTGGAGTCATGCGCAATGAGTGCAATCGTCATCCGTTACCCTCTCCTCTTCCTAAACGATTGGAACGCTTTTGTAAAAAAGTCCTTTACTTGAAATGATATCACAAAATCCAATCTTTTACAACTGTTTTTTATACAGAATATTCAATTTTGTTTTCTTTTCAGGGATGTTTCCATTCAAAACCCCGCTGCAGTGCCCTTTCCCGTGTCGGTTTTGTCTCCCGTTTTCAGTTCTCCGGCGCAATGGCATCGGGGTTCTGCTCGGTGTCTGCGGCGGGCTGCTGCTCGTCCTGCACGGCAGGCTGGGCTTCCCCTTCTGCTGCCGTTTCCGGCGCAGCGGTGTCTGCGGCAGGTGTCATCTGTGCAGGCTGGGCTGCGGCATTGCCGGTGGTCTGGCCTGCAGCGGCCTGAGCTGGGTCAGTGGTCTGCGCCTGATCTTCCTGCTGGGCAAGGCTGCCATCCTTCAGGGCAAAATAGGCATTTGCAATGTCCACCACCAAATCACCGGTACGGGCACCATAGCCGCCGTACTCAATGCTAATGCCAATGGCGATCTGCGGATCATCCGCCGGGAGGTAAGCCACCATCATGGCGTTCAGATAGTGCTTACCGGGCGCATAGGTCTCGCTGCGCTGAGGTGTACCGGTCTTGCAGGCGATCGGCACCGGATAGCTGGAAATTTTGCCGCTGATGGTGCTGGGCACCTGCTTCATGCCCTGCCGCACCAGCTCAAAGGTGTTGCCGGTGCCTTCGATCACATCCATGACCTCGGGCTTGGTCTCGCTGAGCACCTCGCCGGTGTTGGTGTCCAGAGTGGCCTTGACGAAATGGGTGCGGTAACGGGTGCCGTTGTTGGCCAGCGTTGCCGCGTAGGTAGCCAGCTGGATGGGCGAGACCACCGTGTTGCCCTGACCGATGGCGGCCTGCACATCCAGCGATGCCGTATAGTTGGAGTCGCTCTTGGTGGTCAGACGGCCCACGGCCTCGCTCACCTCCACACCGGTGCGCTGGCCAAGACCCAGCTTGTAGGCATAGGCATCGTACACATCGCTGGTCAGGCGGCGGCCAACATCATAGAAGAAGATGTTGCAGCTCCACTTGATGGCCGTTACCACATCGATGTTGCCGCTGTGGCCATGGCGGGTACAGCGGGGGTGGTAATCCTTGAAGTAGTTGTACACGCCGTTGCAGTAAACGGTAGAATACTGGTTGATGAGGCCGCTGTCCAGTGCAGCCACCGCCACGGCGGGCTTGAAGGTAGAACCCGGCGTATACAGGCCCTGCAATGCGCGGTTGAACAGCGGCAGGCTCGGGTCGGAGCTGTACTCGCTGTAGTTAGCGGCATACAGGTTCTGGTCATAGCTGGGATAGTTGGAAGCAGCCAGCACACTGCCGTCCTTCACGTCCAGCACCACCACCGCACCGGCGGCAGCTTTCATGGTGCCGGTATTGTACACGCGGTTGATCATATCAATGTTGTCCGCCAGTGCCTTGTCCACGGCACGCTGGAAGTTGCTGTCAATGGTCAGCTGCACGGTATGGCCCGGCTCCGGCACAGTGGTAAGCTTTGTATCCACGATCACGCCGTCCGAATTGCGGGTGATGGTCTCCACGCCGTCCTTGCCGCGCAGCTCGTCCTCATAAACGGATTCCAGACCAGAAATGCCCAGAACATCGTTCATGTTATAGCCTTTTTCCCGCAGCGGATAGGTCACCTGACCGTTGGAATCGGTCACCTTCCACTTTTCCGCCGTGATCTTGCCCACACGGCCCAGCACCGCCGGGATGATATCGCTCTGGTCGTAGCTGCGGGCGCTGGTCTCCACGATCTCCACACCCGGCAGCTGCAGGCTGTGCTCCTTGATGGTGGCCACAGCGAGGGTGCTCACGTTCTCCGCCATGACAAAATTGTTCACATTGGAGAACGCCTGCCGGTCCATCTCGTAGTGGATGCCGGCCAGCACACGCTGCCATTCCGGCGAAAAATCCTGCAGATCGTTCTTTTCCACCAGCATTTCCATTACATCGTTGGCGGTGGCGTACTGCTGCAGACCAAGCGTTTCCTTCATGTCTGCCAGCTGCTTCTGGTCGCTGGTGGACGTGTCATCGTCCGTAAAGGCGTAATTGCCTGCTGCGTCCGCCTGACCGATCAGCAGCGTATCATTCCAGCTCTCGCCATTCGCACGCAGCAGCTCCACGATCTGCTGCAGCATGGTATCCAGATCCCGGTCGCCCATCAGCAGTTTGTTGAGGACCACATTGTAGCTGGTGGTTGTGGTGGCAATGCGCCGCCCGGCGCTGTCCACGATATCGCCGCGGGCCGCCGTGACCGTAAAGTTATAGTCGGTGGTATTGGTGGCCTTGGCCTTGAAGTCGTCGCCGTTGACCAGCTGCAGAAAGATCAGCCGCATCACGTACAGGCCCATGATAACACATGCCACTGCAATGAGCAGGATCATCCGGCGCGCAACGGTTTTTCGTTCGTTTTGGTTCATCCGCGTTTCCTCCGGCGGTTCAGACTACGCCGTTGTCGATTTTGAATGCGCTGTAAATGTGCCGCACCAGACTGAACAGCATCAGCGACGGCACCAGCGTCATCATGGCCGAAGGCAGCACAAAGGTCAGCCAGCGGCTCAGCGCCCAGCTGTAGCCGGGCATGTAGTAGAAGAACAGCCAGTCCAGCGAGAGCACCACAAGGGCCGTGCCGGTGCTGATGAGCGCAAAGTTCCATGTGCTGCCCTGCAGATACACCTGAACCAGCACCGAAAGCGCAAAGCAGAGCAACAGCAGTTCCAGCGCCAGCATACCCACGGTGCGCCCGGCGGTGTAGTCCCACAAAAGGCCGCTCACGGCACCAAACAGCGCACCTGCAAACTCGCCTTCATACACGGCCACAGCCAGACACAGCGGCAGAATGAACAGCGGCTTTGCCTGCCCCAGCTGGAGCAGGCCGGGGGTCGTCTGCAGTGCCGCGCACACAAACAGTGCCACCGCGTAGCAGACCCATTTCAGGATCTGGCTGCGGCTGCGCATGCGGCGTGATTCCATACAAATGCGCCCCCTTAATAGTCGGTAATAACGAATACGTGCTTGACCGTGCGCGGGTCTGCACCCGGGCGCACCACTGCAATGGAAGATTTTCCGCTGACTTCCGGCTCCACCTTCTGCACGGTTCCCACCAGCAGATCCGGCGGGAACACTCCGCCAAGACCGGTGGTGATCACCTGATCGCCCATCTTCGTCTCAGTGGCGCGTTCCAGATTGGTCAGCACGCACAGGCCGTCACCGGCATAATCGGTGCTGCCATTGATAATGCCGTTTTCCCGCGTGCGGGATACCACGCCCGCAGCGCTGAAGCTGGGGTGCAGAATGGTCATCACCTTGCAGCTGGTGGTGTCGGCTTCCACCACCATGCCGATCAGATAGCCCTTATCGCTGATCACGGCATCGTTCACGGCTGCGCCGTTCACCGTGCCGCAGTCCAGCGTAAAGCCTCCGAACTCATCCAGTGGGTCGCGGCCGATCACAAAGGCAGAAATATAGCTTGCTTCGGTGTTAGAATCCTGAATGCGGGCCAGTGCCTTGTAGGCTTCGTTCTCCGCCTTGATGCGGTCGTAGTCCACCATCTGCTGGCGAAGCTCGGCATTCTCCGCTTCCAGCTGTTCGTTCTGTTCCATGACTTCATCGATGCTGGTGTATTTTTCCCACACCGAGCCAATGCCGCCGCTCAGTGCCGATGTGACCTTCTGGAACGGCATCAGCACCACGCCCAGCAGTTCCTGCGGGGCAGCAGTCAGCCGTCCGTTGGCACCGGCATAGGCCATGATGCCCACCAGAAACACCGCCACGGCTACCAGTATCTTAAATTTCCATGTGTCAAAAAAATCCTTCAAGGGAGTACCCTCCTGTTTCGGGTGGATGCCATAAGAAAAGCGCGGACAGCCCTGCCATCCGCGCAAGAGACATTGTTTGCAGCGGAAATCAGCGCAGACGCTGCGCAAAAGAGCCTTTTTCCGCAAGTGTGGGCCTTGCCCGTGTTACATGTGGCCGCCGTCGGTGTCCAGCACGTCATGCAGGACATCCACATGATCCAGCACCGCACCGGCACCCTTGGCCACGCAGTCCAGCGGGTCTTCCGCAATGTGTACGTCGATGCCGGTCTCGCTTTGGATCAGCTGATCCAGACCGCGCAGCAGTGCGCCGCCGCCGGTCAGGGTGATGCCGCGGTCGATGATATCCGCACTCAGCTCCGGCGGGGTGCGCTCCAGCGTTTCCTTGATGGCGCTGGTGATCTTGACCAGGCATTCCAGCAGAGCTTCGCGCACATCCTCCGAGTGGACGACGATGTTCTTGGGCAGGCCGTCCACGAGGTTACGGCCCTTGATCTCCATGGTCATTTCGGGGTCCAGCGCATAGGCGGAGCCGATCTCGATCTTGATCTGCTCTGCGGTGCGCTCACCGATCAGCAGGTTGTACTTGCGCTTGATGAAGGCGATGATGGCCTGATCGAACATATCACCTGCCATGCGCACGCTGCGGGAGGCCACGATGCCGCCCAGAGAGATCACAGCGATCTCAGCCGTGCCGCCGCCGATATCCACGATCATGCTGCCGGTAGGCTCGCTGATGGGCAGGCCCGCACCGATGGCTGCTGCCATGGGTTCCTCAATGACGGACACCTGACGGGCACCGGCCTTCAGGGTAGCCTCGCGCACAGCGCGGCGCTCCACCTCGGTAACGCCGGACGGGATGCAGATGACCACGCGGGGGCGGGAGAACATGCTGTTGCCGCATGCCTTCTTGAGGAAATTTTCCAGCATGTTGGTGGTGATGTCAAAGTCAGCGATCACGCCATCCTTCAGCGGACGCACAGCCACGATGCTGCCGGGGGTACGGCCAATGACAGCCTTTGCCTCGGCACCCACACAGCGCACCTCGTCGGTCTTGGTATCCACAGCCACGACCGAAGGCTCCCGCATGATGATGCCCTTGCCCTTCATATATACCAGAGTATTTGCGGTACCCAGATCGATACCTACATCTTTAGAAAACAGGCCCATTGTAAAAATTCTCCTTATGCTTCCCATTTTATCTATAGCGCCAGAACATCCGGCAGCCCTTTTGTGCCGCCTTTGCGCAGAATAACACGGTTCTATTATAGCCGCAAGGCAATGATTTCTCAAGCGTTTGCGCAAGTTTTCTTCGTTTTTTCCAGTTTTATCACACAAAATGTGCCAGCAGCTGTACGGTGCGGCTCACCGGAAGACCCATGATGGTGTAGTAGTCGCCCTCAATACGGTCCAGCCAGAGGGCCGCCCGTCCCTGAATGGCATAGGCACCGGCTTTATCGTAGGGTTCGGCGGTGGAAGCGTAGAAGTCGATTTCCTCTTCACCCAGCGGGAAGAAGGTAACGCGGCAGCTGTCCACAAAGCTTTCAGTGCGCGCACCGTCCGAGATGCACACGCCGGTGTGCACCTCGTGGGTGGCACCGGAAAGGGCGCGCAGCATCCGCTTTGCGTCCTCTTCGCTGTGGGGCTTGCCGAACACCTCGCCGTTCACATCCACCACCGTATCACAGCCGATGACCACAGCGCCCGGGTGCTGGGCCGAAACGGCAAGGCACTTGCCCCGGGCCAGCTGTTCCACCAGATGGGCAGGCGTAGCGGCCTGCACCGCACTTTCGTCAAAGTCACTGACGCAGACGGTGAAATTGGTGGTATATAAGGAGAGCAGCTCCCGCCTGCGCGGGCTGCCGGAAGCTAAGATCAGGTTCATGATTCCATCTCACTTTCCGGTAGAGCCAAAGCCGCCCTCGCCGCGCTGGGTATCGCCCAGCTCTTCGGCAGGCACAAAGGCAGCGGTGTACACCGGTGCAATGCACAGCTGGGCCACACGCTCACCGGGCTGAATGGTGTAGGCTTCCCTGCCCAGATTGACCATGGGCACCTTCAGCTCGCCGCGGTAATCGCTGTCCACCACGCCCACGCCGTTGGCCATGCACAGGCCGTGCTTGATGGAAAGGCCGCTGCGTGCGTACACCAGTGCCACGCTGTGGGGGCCGGGCAGCTCGATGGCAAGGCCGGTGGGCACCAGTGCCCGCTCCATGGGGGCAAGGGTGAGCGGCGCGTCCAGTACGGCGCACAGGTCGGCGGCAGCAGAGCCGGGGGTTGCGTAAGAGGGCACCTTGGCACGGGTGTCCAATACCTTATATTTTACTGTGATGGGTTCCATAGTATACCTCGTTTTGATTTTATAGCAACTCCTTCAGGGAGGGAGCTGGCATTGCGTCAGCAATGACGGAAGGAGTTTCAGTTCGTACCTTTAAAATACAACCCACGGGTAAAATCACCTTCAAAGGGTGCATGGGTGCGGATCATCTCCAGAATTTTGGCCGCTTCCTCCCGGCTTTCCAGCGTGAAGTAAGCCACACCGTAGTCCACCGTCAAAGCGCCCGGCTTATCCCCCATATAAATAGGTACAGGGTTATAGATGGTGCGCACACCAAGGCCGCACCGCACTGGGAACTTCTTGGCCTTGCGGTCGGTCAGCACGCCGGTCTTATCGCAGTGGGCGCAGTCGTGGATGTTCTGCAGCGGGCAGGCACGGGTGATCATCAGCGGCATATGGCCGTACACCAGCACGCCAGTGGGCACCGGCCTGCCGTTATGGGTGGGCGCAATAGTGCTGATGTCGCTGTCCTTCACCTCGGGCAGGATGAGCATGGAGCCAAGGCCGTTGTCCGCGTAGAACTGCGCGGCCAGCTGGTTCGTGATGTTCAGGCCAAAGCTTCCGCTCATGGGCAAGCCCCGGCACAGGCGCAGGTGGGCGATATTGCTCACCTCATAGCCTGCAAAACCGGCGTCCTGCGTGGCCGCGATGCGGCGGGCGGTATCCTCTTCCAGCTTGCCAAACATGACCCGGGGCAGTTCCAAAAGGGTCTTTGCCCGCCATTCCCGGGGCACGCGGTCGGCCTGCGCAATGGGCAGGATGAGATACTCGATGCCGTCAAGCGCCCGCTCCGGCACCTGCTCCCAGCTCTCAAACCGGGCACGCAGGGTACGGTGGGGCGGCAGAGTGCGCAGCGGCAGGGCAGGCACATGCTCCTCGGTGGTGGGCCACGGGCGCAGCACTTCCCGCTTTTTGAGCAGGGCATCCAGCGCTTCGCGGCGCAGCTCGTTCACCGCACTGCCTGGGATAAACCACGGCCCGCCGTCCATTTCCACGGTAATATCCTGATCTTCCACCGCAAAAGGCGTGCCGCCGGTCTTGGCAAGGCTGCGGTGCAGGCTTTCGGTGGGATCCGTACGGGCAGGCTGCGGCTCTACATCCCCATAGGCAAAGGCCTTGCTGCCGTCTGCATCGGTGACAGTGAGCTTTTCGCCGCCCTCTTCAATTTCCAGCTTCATCTTTACCGGCACGCGGCTGCGCTCACGGCGGTAAAGCTCCCGCAGCATGGGCAGGGTCTTTTTGGTCTGCTCGGCATCTGCTTCGCTGCGCACGCCGAACATGGTGCCGTCGATCTTTCCATCCAGATAGCCGGAGGTGAAGCCGGAACGGCTGAAAGCATTCTTCAACAGGTCGCGGTCGTAGGCGCGGCCCTCGCGGCCTGCAAGACAGGCGCTGACTGCCGCCGCCACATACTCCGGCGTTTTGCGGTGGAATCGGTTTGCTGCAAGGTCTGCTCGGTTGATAAAGATATGCTGGAGCTGGAAAAAATAAAGCCCGGCAAGCATGAAGCCATGTGCAACCCCAGAACGCAGGCGCAGCTTTTAAACAGCGCCGGTACGGAACTGAATTTTATTGTAGGCTTATGCGTTGGGCATGATATGCAGTTTACCATGGCCAGCAAAGCGCCGGTATCGTGTCTGATTACCAAAGACCGCGTGCTTGCCAACAACCCGGCAGGGGCGGTGTACAGCCGTTACTGGCGGCGCAAGCTTGGAATTTTGGAGTCGAGTCGGTCTATGCCCAGACAGAGCAGGATTTTGAGCTCATCATCGTGGA
>OGZO01003062.1_pt1 | contig 10953 bp, 9 predicted proteins | sample 1576721 | NCBI WGS metagenome assembly OGZO01 (sample SAMEA3541516, study PRJEB24748) | human gut metagenome | biome: human gut; feature: human-associated habitat; material: faeces | place: China | collected 2012 | reverse complement strand
GGCAAACGATGGCGGGTGAACATATCTTCCCGGACGCGCCTCCGACGGTCGACCCTCAATACAGCCCATAACCTTGAAAGACCCGCCACTGCCGCCAAAGACATAACCATAAGGTCTCTCCTCTGCCTCATAAATGCGTTTTGCAACTTTTCGCGAAAACTCTGCCGTATTTGCACTGACCTTATAAAGGCGGCTGGAGTCTCCTCCTAACATAAATCCGCCCTGATTGGAAACCACAAAATATGCTCCATGTGTGAGTGCAAAGGCAATTTTATTATCCTCGCCCGTCTGACTTTCTGTCGCATTTTCACTTTCCGGTGCCGGAGACAAATACTGGAAAAATCTACCCTCATATTTCTCTTTTTCCGGGAAATATAAGGCAAATCGCGCCTCACTTTCGCCATTGATATCCGTACCATGGAATCCACCATGCACATAATAATGACGAACTGGCGTATCGCGCCATTCCTCAACATCAATGTATGGATCTCTGAAATACGGATCTTCTGCCGGTACATATAATTTATCTTCCATCTTTCTTCACTCCTTTGAAATGGTTTTCAATAACGTTATCTTGTAAAAAAAAGATAGCATATGAAAATTTTTGATTATGTCATTTTTTTCTTGTTGTTGATAATTTTTTATGATATATTCCAAGAAAAAGCGCTATGGAAAGAAGGCACCCATATGTTAGAAAATTTGACCAGACAGGAATTAGATGAATATACGCTTGCCACCGGCATCCCCATCCATATCTTTTATGAGCAGGAGATCCGCTACAGTTCCAATATTGCCGCACAGATCCAGTTATATAATCTTCCTCTCTATCTTTTGTCCAGTCTGCCAAAGGAACTCCCGGATACCTGGATTACTACAACAAGAGAAAATCTTTATTTTGGAGGACTGCGAATTCAAGAAACCGGTGAAATTCTACTTTTTGGTCCCTTCCTGCTTACGGATTGCACCCTAAAACAGGCAAAAGCCATCTTGGCGCGCTTAGGACAAGAAAAAAGAGATGCCATGGACTTCCGTCAGCAATTGAACTTGATCCAACATATTGACGTGCCACAACTGCGGCACCATGTATCTCTTTTGTATTTGCTGCTAAACCATTGTACTGCGCCGGAAATTTCCAGCATTTCTTTTACTTGGGAACATCTCGTCCCAGCACAACTCCCGGTAATTTTAAACGACGAAGATCAAGACAAAAATGCAGCACAATCTGCCTATGTAGAAGACCATATTGTAGATTGTGTAAGACATGGCAAGACAGATGAACTGGTTGGTTTTTTTAATGCTATCCTGTTGGACTCCTCCGGCAATGAACCGGATAACTTTGACCTGGAACTCCGCCGGGGTTACATCTTTGGTGCCAACACCATGTTATCCCGCGTTGCCCGCGCTGAGGGATCAGATCTTGCAACTGTCAATACCATATCCGACTACTATATTGATCAACTGCTTCACGCAAAGAATGTCAATGAGTTGAACTATCTCTTTTACCAGTTTTCCACTCACTACACGGAAGAAGTACGTAAATTAAAGACCCTGCACACCAATTCCATGATCGCCAATCAGGTCAACGCCTATATCCAATCACATATTTACGAAAAACTGTCCACCACGCGAATTGCAGATGCCCTTGGCTTTAGTAATTCTTATGTCTGCAGCGAATTCAAAAAAGCCACCGGCACCACCATTACCAAGCATCTGACCGCTTGCAAGATAAATGAAGCTAAATATCTCTTGGAACGCGGAGAATACTCTGCAACGGAGATTTCGGATATGCTACAATTTTCATCCGTTACCTATTTTTGTAATACTTTTAAAAAATACAGTGGCATGACACCCTTGGAGTGGAAGAATAAGCAGGAGGCTATCTAAGAAACTCATTTTTACTGGATACAAAAAGTGCACCCTGATATGGATGCACTTTTTTATGGAAGATTATAATTTTTTACTGTTATATAGATTTCTATGCTGTCTTATCCCTTCTCGGTTTTCTCATGCGCTCATAGGCGATATGGATATCACTTTCGGACATTGCCTTTTGTGCGGCTTCTTCCTCCGCCTGATCTACTTGCTCTTGCAAATTCTCCTCGGCTTCGTCAAAACGGTCGATGGTCTGATCCCACTCTTTTTGCGTATAAGCCTTTCCACCGATCATGATGGAGTCTGCTTCTTCGATCTCGCCCTTGGTTTCCTTGATCTTTCTTTCCATCATAAGGGCATTTAAGATCAGGAACTGGTCTTTTGCATTAAACATACTGATCGCATCGGATAACTGCCCCAGATTGTCTTTGTTGACAACCAGATAGCCCCCGCCGGACAACTGGATATTCAGACATTTGGACTTGTCGGAAGTGTCCCCCAGAAGTAACTGGTTCTGCTTGGTATCTAATTGAAAGATAACGCCATTGTAATTGATCTCCCCATCCTTTGCCAGATAATCATACGGGGCATGTCCGCCGCTCATATCGCGGTTTGGCAACTGGATCGTATCTGCGAAACTGTCGTCCTGACGCTTTGCGCTCTTTAAATTTTGAATGTTTTGCGTATTTCTGATGTCGTTGATTCCTAATTCCATACCTTCTCCTTTATACCGATCATAGTTTGCGATTTTTATTCTCGTAATGCCTTATCTTATCCTGATACATCTTCTCATCAGCCAGAGATACACTATTTTCAATGTCTCTGGCATGTTCTACCCAGACACTGCCGATCGATGCTGAACAATCTTCCTGCCACAATCCTGCTAATTTTTGCAGTTTATCCCGGAAGATCGTCTCATTTTCATCAAAGGAAAGAATCACAAACTCATCCCCACCGAAACGATACCACCTTGCCTTTGAGAAAACAGATGCCAGTTTCTCAGCAACAGATGCTATCAGCGAATCCCCGGCATTATGTCCCATACTATCATTGATCTGCTTCAGTCCATTGACATCTGCAAAGACGACACCAACCGGATGATTTTTCTTGTCTTCATCTCTCTCGATCAATGCAACATCCTTATAGTAGGCCTTTCGGTTTTTAAAACCGGTCAGCGCATCTAATTCCAGATCGGCAATCTGTGTATTGATGTCAATAAACTGCCTTAAGGTCTTTACCCGGTTCGCCTCCAGACTTTTATTGATACGTTCCTCGTACTCGTTTTTCTCCTCCAAGGCTTTGAGGATCGCGCGTATATCCTCCTGTTTGATCGCATGCTCGTATTTTAGATTGGAAAAGGCAAGTCCGACCCTGATTTCCTGCGGATACCTGTCCATATATTGATCCATTGCCTGCAAGATCTCGCCCATAAGAGCCTCGTCACCCGCATCCAGACCACATGCAAATAATTCTACACAGGCATCCATAAATTCAGCCGCATACATCTCTTTCATTTTAGAAAGAATCTGATGCTTGTATTCCTCATACCTGGTCATCTTTCCTAATCTGTAATATAGCGTTGTGGCACAGCGAATGACATCATCCGGGATGATCTCATCTGCATGATATACCCCAAGACTTCGATCAAAGGATTCCTGCGCTTCTTCTAACCGCTCCAGTTTCTGCAAAGAAATAGACTTGTTCAGATATACATAGGCGCCCATTGCCTCATCCGAGTCCTTCAAAAATGCTTCCGCAGATGCCAGATTGACAAGTGCCTCATCATAATTTTTCTCAGCAATATAAGTCAGAGCAATGTTATTGTATTCAAAAGCATAATAGTATTTCTCCTCGTTTTCCTGTGCGATCTGCAAAGCCGTTTCATAGAAAAAGCGCGAAACACTATACTGCGTTTCGCAGTGTGTCGCCACACCTATAAGATTAAAACAGGAGATCATTTTGGGCGTATAGGGATAATTCTGATAATCCACGACAAGTGGCTCTATGATCTCTATCGTCCTTCTAAAGCTTCCCTCTTGATAATATAATTTTCCGTAGGCGAACCCAACATATACATATAACTCTGTTTTGTCATGCTTTTTGTTCAAGAGTTTCTCATAAAATTTCTTTTGTGCATCGATTGGTAATTTTTCGATCTTTTTCTGCTCTTCTAAAAAGTCATCCAGATTCATTGTATCACCTCTATAGATCATCCTAGCATTACCACTGCATTTTTTCCAGAAAAAGCAGGAAATATATTATACTGTCAGATCCACATGGTTGACGGTGCCTACCTCGCCACTGCTTTCGTGGAGGTAAATTCCTGTCTTTTTGATCTCGCCATTTAACTTATGGTCTTCATCCTTTAAAGAAAACTGTGTATCCGCATTTCCAAGATATATGGCACCAACATCTGCATCCTTTAAACTGATCAGTTTGTCCTTGCCGTCCTCATCTTTTGTCCAGATCTTTAACTGGGAGAAAATGGCATCATTTTCATCGATCCAGCCATTGCCATCCTCATCATAGGCTGCCAGATCCTTGAAGCCATCTCCGCTCTTGGTTCCAAATAATTCGGATCCGTCATTGATCTTTCCATCGCCGTTGCGGTCCAATGCCAGAAATCCGCTGCCCTTGCCCGCAAAAGAAATCTCGTCTTCTTTGCCATCCGCATCCAGATCAAAGAAGAATTTCTGATCGGACACACTGCCGATATCCGTATCCAGATTGATCATCAGAGGATCTGTCTTGATGTAAGACTCCACTTCCAGACTGTTGATACTTGCCGTAAATGCCCGCGACATGGAGACCTCCATATTAAAATTGATGTCCCTGCCGTCTGCTGTACGCACGATTCCGCTGGTTGCAAAGGTCGTAGACTCTGCCTCGGTATAGAAACCGGAAGTCGCCGTCACCCTCTGCCAGATGGTGCCGCTGCCCGTCGTCCCGATGACAGGTAGTTCCGTCTCTACATTTTCATTATTTGTTCCCTCTGCATTTGTAGCGTCCTGATTTCGATAAAATGGAGAACGCAAGTCCAATACATTTTTAGAATCCGATGTCATAAGACCGGCATCTAAGATGCTTTTTCCCTGCCGCATAAGTTCAAACATCCGCATAATCAGTTCTAATTTTATTTTATACTGATCTGACATTTCAAGCCGTCCACATGAATTGGTCTGGTTCGTATTTCTTGTTCGTTCTAGCATCTCCTTTGCGGAACGTTCTTCATTTTCTTTGCGCTTTTGCGCGGCTTCCTGCTCCTGCTGCTTTTTATATTCCAGCATACTGGTCCGGTAATCTGCCCCGTCCATTTCCTCGGATTTTGTAAAAATTGCCCCTGCAAGATTTTTGGATGCTGCCGCCTCCATCGTCATAGACTGTTTGTAGGAAAATTTTGTTTCCTGATGGCTGGATGACATCGCCACATTGCTGCTTGCTATCCTCATATTTTCGCACCGCCTTTCCGCTCCCTCTCTCTGTAACATACATATCGGCGGATGGTTCGATTTCATTAACCTGGGATTTTTACAAGTTCTTTCCGCATGCTTCTATCCCAACCATGGCATGTTGTCTACGTCCTTTTTATCCTAAATGCTTAAGCATAGCGTTTCGCCTTCTTCAAGGAAACAATCCCCACAATGAGCAGGATCGGGAAGATGATCCCCGCCAGAATTCCTTTTTTCAGATCATCCGAAGCCAGACCTGTGACAAAACCGACGAGTGTCGGACCACCGGAGCAGCCGACATCACCCGCTAACGCCAGTAGGGCAAACATGGCAGTTCCGCCATTTCGCAATGCCGCGGATGCCTTGCTGAAAGTCCCCGGCCACATGATACCGACAGACAGTCCACACAAGGAACAACCGATCAGAGAAAAGAGTGGCGACGGTGAGAGCGAAATGCACAAGTAGGAAACAATGCAAAGCAGACTGCTCGCCTGCATAAATTTATCCAGATCGATCCGGTCACCAAACTTGCCGTAAAATGCTCTGGCACTTCCCATCAGGATGGCAAATGACATCGGACCTGCCAGATCTCCGATCGTCTTGCTCACGCCCAAGCCCTGCTCCGCAAAGGTGGATGCCCACTGACTGACCGCCTGCTCACTGGCCCCGGCACACATCATCATAAGCATCAAGATCCAGAAGATACGATTTTTACACAGTTCCCGCAGGGACATACCTGTTTCCCCTTCTTCGATCAATGGCGCGATCGGCACCTTGCAAAAAAGGATGCCATTGCAGACCGGAATAATGACCCATAAAAGGGCTAAGATCTTCCAGTCTGCGATACCGAAAAACCAGAAAAAGAGGGTGGATAGCAGTACCACGCCGACATGCCCCCAGCAATAAAAGGAATGTAAAAGACTCATTGCCTTTTCCTTATTTTCACTCGGACAGGACTCCATGATCGGGCTGATCAGGACCTCGATCAGACCGCCGCCGATCGCATAAATGACCACGGCGATCAAAAGCCCGGCAAAGGCATTTGACAAAAGATCCGGCAATACCACCAGTCCTGCCAGACCAAGCGCAGCAAAAATATGAGCCATTACGATCGACACCCGATATCCTATCTTGTCGACAAACTTTGCCGATAAAAGATCCACCAAGAGTTGGATGCCGAAATTGAAGGTGATCAGCATAGTGATCTGGCTCAAAGGTATTCCATAAGAACTTTCAAAAGTTAAAAATAATAGGGGAACGAAGTTATTTACGATCGCCTGCACGATATATCCCACAAAGCAGGCATACATTGTATTTTGATATTTGTCTTTCATTTCTGTTTTCTCCTCGCAAACATCCTATCATTTTAAAATAAGAACCGCAATTTAAAATTAACAACAGAATCTGTCGTCAGTCCGTTCATGTATGCGCGCTGCCCTTTCCAGCGACCCGGAACACCCACTGGACTCCATCCGGCAGATATTCCCTATATAATATAAGCATTTTTTGACATTTGGGAAAAACTATGCTACTTTTAGTTAGTAATGACTAACCAAAAGAATGCATAAGGAGATGGTCTGATGACACCGGAAGAATATAAGAAACTTTCCATCAAAGAATTTACTGAGGCAGCCAAAGTCTATGACAGCGGACACGCCGGTATTTATGAAATGTGCAAGGATGATTATCCTCCGATCCTGGCAGAACTGGAAAAGGAGGCATTTACAGATGTCCTCGATTGCGGTTGCGGCACCGGTCCCATGCTCGAACTGCTCCATGACAAATACCCGGACAAACACTATGTCGGACTGGATCTTACGCCTGAGATGATCCATGTCGCACAGGCAAAAAATCTCTCCAACACGGAGTTTCTGGTCGGCGACAGTGAAAATCTGCCTTTTGATGAAGGAACTTTTGATGCGATCATCTGCTCCAATAGCTTCCATCATTACCCGAACCCGCAGAACTTTTTCAACAGCGCCTACCGCGTCCTGCGCAGGGGCGGTCGCCTGATCTTGCGGGACTATACTTCCTCTGATTTTGTGGTCTGGCTCATGAACCATATCGAAATGCCTTTGGCAAATCTGTGCGGACATGGCGATGTGAAAATCCTCAAGGCTGCCGAATTTACCGCTATGGCTGAAAACGCCGGTTTTACGGTTCTTACCATGGAAAAACAAAAAGGCTTCCGCGCTCACTTAGTCGCACGCAAAATGAAACGCATTGACTTTGAAACGGAACCATAACTGGGAACCGCGGGCTTTATCACCATGCTCTGTACCGTGTTACCGGAACTCAAAAAGATGGAAAAATCACAAAGGCAGTTCTAAATACTTTCTTCCGCTATCATAGGCTGCCCCCAGTTTCTCATAAAAAGCGAGCGATGGCGTATTCCAATCCAGACAGGACCACTCCATCCTGCTATAGCCTTCCGCCTTTGCTCTCTTTGCGACCGCATCAAAAAAGTATCTGCCAAATCCATGCTTACGGTATTCTGCCTTGATATAAAGATCTTCTAAATGTATGCCGCCACAGGCAGCAAAGGATCCAAAGACCGGATAATAGATGGCATAGCCGATGACCTTTTTCTCATATTCCAAGAGCAGGATCGTCGCGATCTTTCGCTCAAAAAGCCAGTAAGACAAGGATTCCTGTGTCCCCGTCATATCTTCCGGGCGCTTTTCATATTTTGCCATCCCCCGGATCAGTTCCTGCACCAGAGCGATCTCATCCGCCCGTGCTTCACGGATTTCCAGTGTATCATTCATGTTAATTCTCCTTAAACCTCTTCATCATTTCATTAGTCAGGCTGAACTCGCCCGGCTGCAAGACAATGTCCTCTCTTTGCACCCACTCGGCGTACTTTAATTCCTCAGGATCCATGGTGATTCTGTCGTCTCCGTCCACATCACAGTAAAAGCCAAGCAGGATATCATTGGCGGTTCCCCACGGCTGCGACTTATAGTAGCGGATATTTTTGACCTGGATGCCTGCTTCTTCCATCACTTCTCTTTGCACGGTTTCCTCCATGGTCTCGCCGATCTCCGTAAAGCCCGCGATCAGGGCATTGTAGCGAAAGCCGGTGCGGTAGCGGGTAATGAGCAATTTGTCTCCATTGGTCACCCCAACGATCACCGCCGGCATAATGCGCGGATAGGCGGTGTAGTGGCAGGCAGGACAGACCATGGCTCTCTCCGTTTTGGAATGTTGCATCTCATGCCCGCATCTTCCACAAAATTTCGTGTCCCGATACCAGTCTGCCAGATGCTTGCCGGTCACTGCTGCAAAAAGCGCCTCGTCCGGTCCTATGCCCTCTTTTCGCAGACTCTTTTCATCCACATAGGCATAGCCCTCCGGTATGTCTTTTTGCTCCAAAAGATGGTCGCACAGAAAATACCTGCTATCATCTATGGCAAAGAGATAGCGAATGTCAGCAACATACTCGTCTGCCAGATCCTTGACTCTTGGAAACCGCAACTCGTTTTCCTCAAAACAAGTCTCCTCCACTAAGATCCTGCCATTTACAATGCAAAGCAGCGTATCTTCCTTTTTCGCCTGTACGCCCGGATCATAATGGTTGTTTAATTGATGTGGGTAAATATCCTGTATCATAAATTCTCCGATCTTATGCTATTTTAAATACCTGCAAGAGCAGAAGCCATGCCAAACCATAGTAAGTCACTACTGCCACCAGGTCATTGACCGTCGTGATGAGCGGACCGGATGCCACTGCCGGATCCACTTTGATCTTGTGAAAAAGGATCGGCACCAGCGTTCCCACCAGACTGGAAATCACGATCGCTACGATCAGTGCGATACCAACACAGCCGGAAATGAGCATTGCCACCGCAAACGGATAGCCTTTAAACAGGCTGATGTAAATTCCCAGACAAACCAGAGCCATGATCCCCAGCAAAGACCCATTGCAGAATCCGACTTTCATTTCCTTGCCGATCAGGCGGATCCTATCTTTGCCGCTCAACTGTTCATCCATCAGGACACGAATCGTAACCGCAAGCGACTGCGTGCCGACATTTCCCGCCATGTCAAGGATCAGGGACTGAAAGCAGATCACGACCGGCAGGACGGCGACGACACCCTCAAAGGCTCCGACAACTGTGGATACACCCATACCAAGAAACAAAAGGATGATCAACCATGGCAGACGTTTTTTAATACTCTCTTTGGTGCTCTCGTTTAAGTCTTCCTCTGCAGACAGACCAGCCAGTTTTGCATAGTCCTCGCCCAACTCGTCATCCACAGCCTCGACTACATCCTGCGCCGTGATGATACCAATGATCTTCTTATCCTTATTTAAGACCGGCAGGGAATCCTCCGCATAATCTTTGATCTTTTCGATACTATCGGAGATCTTTTCATGGTCCAGCAGATAGGGATAAGCATAACTGATCAGTGAATCCAGCGCCACGTTTTCCCGCGCAACGATAAGGTCTTTGAGGTCGATCGCACCACAGAAACGCCCCCGGTCATCTACCACATAAAGGGTCGTGATATTATCATTTTCCCCTGCCTGCTGCACCAATTCGTGCATAGCCTGACGGATACTGAGATTTTGTTTGATGCGGATATAATTGGTCGTGATCAGGCTTCCGATCTCATCCTCATCATAGGAATTGATGAGAAGGATATCCATTGTCTTCTCATCATCCAGCATAGGACGGAGTTTGACCTTTACGCTCTCATCAATGTCTTCCCAGAGATCAACGGCATCATCCGCCTCCATCTCATTGATGATCTCCGCCAGTTTGTCTATGCCGATCTCCTCGATATAAGGTGCCGGATCATCCACATAGGACATGATCTTTGCCAGCCACTTGGCATCCAGCCCGCTGTATAAAAGATTGCGCTCTGCGCGGTTTAGGTATTTCAGACTCTGCGCTATATCATTATCATGATAAGCCCTGAGTTGTTCCCGCATTTCATCCATAGACTTGGATACCCGGATCATAACGGCAATCTCTTTTTCAAAAGTTGGTTCTTTTAATACTTCTTTTCTCATCATAAGCCTCCTTCTTCCCCTAAAAAAGGGCATAAAAAATCCATCGTAACTCAGACGTTACACAAACTAAAGTTGTGATTTCGTTCTGACGATGGATCAAGGCTTATCTTGTATTTCAAAAATGGCGCACCTACAGACATTTGAAATAGCGTGTAAGTCCAGATCCATCATTATATGTACTTGAACTTCGACTATCACAACTGTCCATATGTTTCGCCTCCTTTAACTCATAAACTTTTCCGCGCTGATTATAGCACCATCCCGGACCCAGTTCAAGTTATTTTTCCTTTAGATGAATAAGATTGATTTGTTTATTCCTTTTTTCATAAATAAGAATCTCCTCCAAGTTCCGATTTTAAATTACTTTAGGCTATCGGGATTGCACTTCTTTATCATTTGGCCATGCTCTCCGAAGAGCCACATAGGATATCAAAAAATTTGCAAACCAACCTGCTGGTACAGCAAGCCAGACAAATGCAATGCCAAAACGCGGTGCACAAATCAAAGCAACCGACAAGCGGATTGCCAGGTTCACCATATTTGCAATAAGGAACGGGCGCATGATTCCAAGACCACGAAGAACCCCATCGGTTGCCATTTTGATTCCCATAA
>OGZO01003060.1_pt1 | contig 10956 bp, 10 predicted proteins | sample 1576721 | NCBI WGS metagenome assembly OGZO01 (sample SAMEA3541516, study PRJEB24748) | human gut metagenome | biome: human gut; feature: human-associated habitat; material: faeces | place: China | collected 2012 | reverse complement strand
GTCTGGTGCTTGGTCTACTAAGCACGGTAATTGCTCTGCTTGGCGTGGCTGTGCTTATTACCTATTCCCCGCAGAATGGTGCAATTTTGCTGGTTATAGCTTTTTTGATTAGCCCGATGGGATTGCCGCTTGCGGCGATCTGGCTGCTGGGCAAGGTACAGAGTTTGAAATATGCAATTCAGGACAGAGTGTACGGGTGAATGTATCTTGCTCACAATCTTGGTCATTGACTAAGTTGTTCTGACTAAGATGGTAGGGTTATAGTATGATAAATATTTTGTGAAAAATGTCTGAGAAAGAATTTATTTATAAATTTCGCAGAGAAACTGCAAAAACAAGCCGTAAATATTGACCAAGGCATTTTTAACTGTTATAATATTGACTGAGGATACGAATACTGAGAATGGAGGTATTCAATTATGCTGATTCAGTTTACAGTGGAAAATCACAGGTCAATAAAAAACAGTACCGTGATCAGTTTTGCGGCCTCTAAGGATAAGTCATTTGATGAGTATCTGCTTCGTCCAGATGAAAAGAAGGCATTGCTGCCCGTACTTGCAATTTACGGTGCAAATGCAGCCGGAAAAAGTAACGTATTACATGCAATGATGACGATGAAAGAAATGGTTGTGGGAAATGCTGCAAAAGTTTCTAAGGGACAAAAGTTGCCGTGGGAGCCGTTTGGAGGAACAAAGGTTCCGACTTCTTTTGAAATGGTATTTATTTTTCAGGGAGTTCGTTACACATACGGTTTTTCTTTTGATGCAAAGAAGATTTACAAAGAGTATCTTTACCATTGGCCGAATGGCCGTGAAGCCTTAATTTTTTCAAGAGAAAATGGAGTGTATGAGTTCCGGGAAAATGTAAATGAGCAGGTTACTCTGAGTAACCGAACACCGGACAATAAGCTCTATCTGGTGTCCTCTAATGACTGGAATCTGCCTCAGACGGAAAATGCTTATCAGTGGTTCCTGGAAAAGTTGACATTCCTGATGGATGAAGAGCCAGCTACCTCAGAAACTGTTGCCCAGATTGTCAGCGGTGATGATAAGAAAGCTCGAATCTTAAAAGAATTGATGCTTGCCGATCTTGGAATCACCGATGTTACAATCAAGAACACCTCTGGTAAAATACCGGTTATTACGACAACACATCGAATTATTAACGAGGACGGTACAACAGAATACTTTCAGCTTTTAATGGAGCAGGAATCTGTCGGTACACAACACTTTTTTGCCCGCATTGGAGGATGGTTGCAGGCACTTGAAAACGGCGCACTTTTAGTTGTTGATGAAATTGAGGATAGTTTGCATCCTCTTTTAACCAGAAGGCTGATTGAAATGGTGCAGGATAAGGCTGTCAATACAAAGGGAGCGCAGCTGATTTTTACAACACACGATGCAATGCTACTTGACTTGAATTTCTTCCGTAGAGATCAGATTTGGTTTGCTGAAAAGAATGATGAGACTTGTGCAACAGAGCTTTACTCGTTGGCATCTTTCTCTCCAAGAAAAGGAGAAAATGTGCGTAAGGGTTATCTTCAGGGACGGTTTGGTGCAATCCCTTTTATCGGAGGTGACGCCTGATGAGCAAGATGCGAAAAGAGTATGACCCGAACAAAGTTAAGCGGCGTAAGCGTAAACCGATTGTTTATATCATCTGCGAAGGAAAAGAAACAGAGACACTTTATTTCAAACATTTTCGTTCACGAAACTGCCTAGTGGATATTATCCCAATTCCATCGAAACATAAGGCGGCGGAACATTTGGTGAAACACGCAAAATCCCTGATTTCTCAAGCAGATTATTATCCGAAAGATGGAGATCAGCTTTGGTGTGTATTCGATTGTGATGATAATAAAGACTCTGAGCTTCAAGCCGCAATTTCTTATGCGGAGAAGCATGGGTACAAAATCGCATATTCCAATCCAGCATTTGAATATTGGTATCTGCTCCATTTTGAAAAACGAAATGGATATTTGAAAGATTCCGCTACGGTAATTGACATTTTGAAAAACAAAGGGTATTTGGAGAACTACGGAAAAAGTGTGGATGTTTTTGAAGAATTGCAGGAACATCAACCGGAAGCTATTCAGTACGCAAAAGAACGGGTGGAGCGATTAACCAGAGATCAGGTTGCTGTGATCTGCCGGGATAGTAATCCGGTAACAACAGTCTATGAGCTGGTTGAATTTTTGAATAGTAAAAGAACATAAAAACACCATTGCAGAGGTGTGCATAATGACAGAAAGCTGTCACTTCAACGATAAAAATTCGTTGGGTGGCAGCTTTTGTATTTGGAAAGGAGGAAGCATTATGGCAACTACAAGAATCATGCCGCTTCATGTTGGCAAGGGCCGCACAGAAAGTCGGGCAATCAGTGATATCATCGATTATGTAGCAAACCCACAGAAAACAGATAATGGCAGGCTCATCACAGGATTTGCGTGTGACAGCAGAACGGTTGATGCAGAGTTCCTTTTAGCAAAGAGGCAGTGTATCGCTGCTACCGGGCGAGTGCAAGGAAGATATGAAAATTAAAATTATTCATAAATTGTTTTGATAGATTGAAGAAGATTTTTGAAAAGAGTATACTGTAAAAAGAATATAAAAACTCAATTTAAATATTAGACATTATATAGAGAGTGGTACTTTTTGAGGGGGAATAGCTGTATGATTTTAAAAAAAGTTAAAATTACAAATTATAGGCAGTTACAAAATGTTGAATTGGATATGCAAGATTCTTTAACAGTATTAGCAGGGCCAAATAATAGCGGAAAGACGACTTTGATTTCTGTTTTAAAGGGAATGTTTTGTGATAAGAAGCTGAGTTTTAATTATAGCGATATTCCAATACAGTTATCATCGGATTGGTTGGATAAGATACTGCCTATTTTTCAAGCAGTTATGATTAAATACGATAGAGAATCAGGCGTTAGGGAAATTATTACTAAAATATCAAATGACGATAAATTTATTGCTGACTATATCATGGATAGTTTCCAAGCACAGATTCAAGTAGATTATAATCCTGATAATGATGATATCCAATATTTTGCAGATTATCTTATGGATTTGGATGACACCAAACATTCATTTTATTTTATCTACACATATGAACCAAGTATATCTTCTTTTGAAAAGAATTTAACTGAGCATTATGATAGGATGTCGGCTCGCTTTAGAGATATTAACAATCCTCAAGGTGTTGAAAAAGATACTAAGCTTTACTTTTTAAAAGAAGAATTACTTAGATTATACTGTAATGCAGCTATTGAAAAATGTTATTTTTGTAATTCGGACTATGGGAATGCAAATCCAATGGAAGTTTTTGCGTTTAAAAAATTATTCAATTTTCAAAATATACCTGCAATACGAGAGTTAGACGATAGTGAATCTGATTCCTCTAAAGGAATTAGCAAACGAGTCATTTCTCTGCTAAAGGATAATGATACTTGGGTAGAAGCAACTAAAAAACTTCCCGATTTGTTAATGAGTGATATTGAAAACTCTGGGGCAAAAAACGAAATTAAAAATTCATCAATTATATCATTGGATGATACGATAAGAGACATATCAAAAACTAGTGGTGGACATATTGGAAAGCTTCAACTGGAGATGGATGTTAGCGAACATGATGTAGAGGAGTTTATTCAGCGAATCACGAGAGCAAAATACGATATTGATGGGTTGCTGTTAAATGAAGATTCTCAAGGATTAGGATTCAGCAATTTGATTTATTTACACATGAGATTAGAGGAATTTTATAAATCTATTGAGAGTAATAAAGTGAATGTATTTTTTATAGAGGAACCTGAATCGCATATGCATCCTCAAATGCAAAATGTATTTATTAGATTTCTCAAAAGATATTATATGGATAAAAAAATACAAGGTCTTATCACAACGCATTCTAATGAAATTGCAAGAATGGTTGGTCTCGATAGTCTTAGAGTAATTCGACAAACTGGAAGATCAAAGAGTGAATTATTTAATTTGAGCAAATTTAGAAATTCAATAAAAGGAATAAAGGTTACGAATATTGAGGAAGAATCTCAATTTCTTTTAGAGAACTTCTTTGATTGGTTTTTTGAAATAGGATATTCTGAGTTGATTTTTGCAGATAGAGTTATACTATACGAAGGCGATTCGGAACGATTATATATTAGAAAATTAATCAAATTGCCAGAATTTTCAGCTTTAGCTGACAGCTATATAGCATTTATTCAAGTTGGTGGCGCATATGCTCATAATTATCTACCAATACTTAAAATGCTTAAAATAAAGACTCTGATAATAACTGATTTGGACTATAATAAAGATGCTATGAGTATGGAAGAAGTAAAAAGGGAAGATTCCAAGAGTACAAATGCAACGATAAATTATTGTTACCGATTGGTTCATGCTGATAGAGAAAAAGATTATTCTCCTACTATTAAAGAATTATATGATTTTCAAGTTAAAGGGGAAAGTGTGTTGTATAATGGGTTAGTATATCTTACTTTTCAGGATGAGAAAAGTACTGCGCGAACTTTAGAGGAAGCTATGCTGAATAAATTATTAAAAGTAGATGTGTTTCATGCGATAAAAAGAAGTGAGTGGAAAGAAAAAAGAAAGATTAATAATCTAACTTTTTCTATACCTAACAATAAAGAAAATGAAGAAGATAGTGAATACTCTATTCATAGAATTGTAGAAGCAACATCTAATAATAAAACAGATTTTATGTACTCTGTGATTTTGAGTGGAAATGAGAAAAAAATGCTTCCAGACTACATAGAGAAGGGGTTATTATGGCTGGCAAAATAAAAAACAACAAACATTTAATAAATGCTCCAGCAGGAAGTGGAAAGACCACATATATACGCAATGAGCTAAAGAGTATTTGTCTTAATAATCCTGAAAGTAGAATTTTGTGTATCACATATACTAATCGAGCGGCAGATGAACTTAAGAAAAATTTGGAAGGTGCTAATATTACGGTAAGCACCATTCATTCTTATATTAATGATTTGATTAGTCCATTCTACTCGCACAAAGAAGTGTTAGATTTATATTGGGAAATATATGCTGAAAAAATCAAGAATAGAATAAAGAATGTTACAAACGATGAGAATATTAAGAAAAGCAATCAGTACTATATTGAAAAATATGGGGAATTAACAGAGAAAGCTGTGCAGGAGAATATATCTGAGTTATCATATGGAGAAACTCCGTTCACTTCTCTATATACGGGTAAATTGTCTCATGATGACTTACTTATGTTTGCAAACAAATTAATAAAAAGATATCCGATTTTGTTGAGAAAAATTGGAGATAAATATAACTATATTTTTATTGATGAGTATCAAGATACGTCAGCTTATGTGCTTGATATTTTTTATGATGCAGTAGAAAACAGAGAGAATATTCAGATATATTTATTTGGAGATCGGATGCAACAGATATATAAAAATTATGACGGTTCATTTGAAGAAAGAATGAAAAAGTTTGATACTTCCGATCAGCTTGGAACTAACTTTCGTTCTATAGGGAAAATTGTATCTATTTTAAATAATATTTACAATGATGCTTCATTTAAACAGCATCCTACAGAAAACAATATTGATGTTGTTCCAGATATAGTGCCACAAGTGATTATTTCTTCTAATGCACAGGAGTGTATTTATGAGTTACAAAAGGAGTTTCCAGAAATACTAACATTATACTTAATGAACAAGGAAAAATACCAGGAAATTGGAGCTCAAAATCTATATAATGCATATGAAAATATGGAGAAATATTCATTTGGCAGAAAGTATTCGCCAACGGATATTTTGTCGGATATGTCAAGTGATAATCCAGATATATTGATGAAGTTTCTGTTTTTGTTAAATAACATAATGAGTTTTTATGCAAATGAAAACTATGGTATGGTCATTTCGCTTTGTAAGAAAGAGAGTAAATATTTTGATTCGTCGCAATTCAAAATAAAAAAGCATACGGATAAGCAACGGATAAAGAATAAATTTGATAAGATTCAAGTTGAATATGAAAAAGAGGGATGTCTAATTCGAGATATAGTAGAGTGTTTGTTTGCTAATGGTTTTATACCAGAAGCAGTAAAAAATGATTTTGAAGAAAGTACAGAATATCAGAGTGTATTAGATATCAAGATTATAGAAGTTAAAAATCTAGCGAGATATTTAAATATGCCTCATATATCAACCCAGCATGGTGTAAAGGGCGAAAGTCACCCTTCTGTAATTTTTATGGCTTCAGATAACAATAGTACTCCGAATGTACGAATGTACCCATTTTTTGAGCTGTGGTCAAATTTGGAATTTTCTCTTCCTCAATTTGAAACATTGTTCTATTCATATAATAGGTTGATAGAAAAAGTAGAAGCAGAGCTTGGAATGAAAATTAGTGAGCTTACAGCGGAAACACATAATAAAAGTGAAAAGAATAAAGCGATTTTGGTTAGATATAGTAATGAAGTTTTAGAAAAATATCAAGGGAATATATTATTTGATGCATTGTGTAAAGATGATTTTATATCATATTTAGCCAAGCAAAATGTTGGAAATGCAAAGAAGATTTTCAAAATTACGAAGATGGAAGGTATATTAACCGCTTATAAATTATTTTATGTAGGATGCTCACGAGCAAGAAAAAATCTTATTGTTGTAGTTGATGCATATAAGGTTAATGGGTTTAAAGAAGCTTTCATGAATAAAATGAAAGAGATTGGATTTTCTGTATTTTGCAAATAGGAGGATATAATTTCTACCTTTTGGATTCTACGTATTGAGAAAAATTAATTTAAAACAGTTACTTATAAGAGTGGTCTGCTATGTCAGGCCGCTTTTTTTGAGAGGAGGCACACTTTATTATGGCAACCACAAGAATCATGCCGCTTCATGTTGGCAAAGGCCGCACAGAAAGTCGGGCGATCAGTGACATCATCGACTATGTAGCAAATCCACAGAAAACAGATGAATATTCCGGTCAGCAAGTCTATACTGTCCGGTTATTAGGAAACCGATTGGCAATTATGTAGAGTATAAGAAATCTCACGAATGTAAAGCCGGCTTACGCCCCGCAAAGCGGCTTTGGGCTTGACATTCGCTCAATTTCTTATCAATTATAAATAAGCCAATTAAAGATGGTTTCCGCTCCGGAATACCGGTTTCCATATTACCGGAATCATGGTTTTTTACAGCAAGAATATTCAAACAGATAACGGCAAACTCATTACCGGTTATGTGTGTGACAGCCGGACTGCGGATGCGGAGTTCCTTCTGGCAAAGCGGCAGTACATTGCCGCTACTGGACGAGTGCGTGGTACAGATGATGTGATTGCATATCATGTGCGCCAGTCCTTCCACCCCGGTGAGATTACCCCGGAAGAAGCCAACCGTCTGGGCGTAGAATTTGCAAAGCGTTTTACTAAAGGCAATCATGCCTTTGTGGTCTGCACTCGCATAGACAAGTCGCACATTCATAATTACATTATCTGGTCATCGGTCAGCTTAGAATATGAGCGGAAATTCCGAAACTTTTGGGGCAGCACCAAGGTGGTTCGCCGGCTAAGTGACACCATCTGTATTGAGAATGAACTGTCCATTGTAGAGAATCCGAAACCTCACGGAAAGAGCTATAACAAATGGCTGGGCGATCATGCAAAGCCCTCTCACCGAGAGCTGCTTCGTGTGGCGATTGACAACGCATTATCACAAAATCCTGCTGACTTTGAAGAACTGCTGAAGCTGTTGCAAGAGTATGGTTGCGAAGTCTCAAAGCGCGGAAAATCGTATCGACTGAAGCTCTCTGGTTGGGAGAAAGCCGCCCGCATGGACAGTCTGGGCGAAGGATATGGATTGGAAGATTTGCGGGCAGTTCTCTTAGGGAAGAAAGCACATACCCCGCGAAAGAAAACAGTCACACAGGCAGAGCCGCCAAAGATCAATCTGCTGGTGGACATTCAGGCAAAATTGCAGGCTAGAAAAGGTGCTGGCTATGCTCGATGGGCTAAAGTTTTTAATCTGAAACAAATGGCGCAGACCATGAATTACCTGTCAGAGAACAATCTGCTGGAGTATGCGGTTTTGGAAGAAAAGGCTACGGCTGCCACGGCACATCACAATGAACTTTCGGCGCAGATCAAAGCGGCTGAAAAGCGCATGGCAGAGATCGCTGTTCTGCGTACTCACATCGTAAATTATGCCAAGACCCGTGAGGTCTATGTGGCATACCGCAAGGCGGGTTACTCTAAGAAATTCAGGGAAGAACATGAGGAAGAAATTCTGCTCCACCAGGCTGCTAAGAATGCCTTTGATGAGATGGGCGTCAAGAAGCTGCCCAAGGTCAAAGAGTTGCAGACGGAGTACGCGAAATTGCTGGAAGAAAAGAAAAAGACCTATGCCGAGTACCGGCGTTCCCGTGAAGAAATGCGGGAGCTTTTAACGGCAAAGGCCAATGTGGATCGGGTCCTGAAAATGGAGGTAGAACAGGATGTTGAAAAAGAAAAAGACCACGGCCAGCGGTAAGCTGGTCCTGGTCAAAAGCGTTCGCAGAACGCGCAGCCACAGAATGAAATTCTGTGTTCAAAGGGGCTTGGGGGCGCTGCCCTCAACAAGCAAGCGGAGAGGAAAATCACAAAGGGATTTTCTTCTCTGCGGGTCGGTGTGTATTAACACCGGCATTGCTTGCCCCTTTTTACCCGGAAATGAAAGGAGCCAGTGAGGAAACAGTCAAATTTCACTCACCGGCTCAATTCGTTTCAAATTTCTCGGATAGTTCTGTTAGTTCTTTCGCGGTCTCCTGCGTATGGTGCAAGAGGGTTTCACGCATTTCTGACGGACAGCTACAATAAAGCATCTTCATCTGATTGGCTCCCTCATCTTCTGGAGAAACATCTGGATTGATCAGAGAGTCCAGCGAGATCGGAAGCACCTTTGCCAATGCCTTCAAAATCAAATAGGACGGATTTATCTGTCCCTTTTCGATGCTGGCAATCTGCTTGACAGATACATGGCTCAGATCCGCAAGCTCCTGCTGTGTCAGGTCTTTTTTCTTTCGGGCTTCCCGCATTTTTTGCCCTAAGGCAGTCAAATCATCAATCGGCATAATCATTCACCTCAAGTATATTCTATCGTGCCGATTTGCACAAAGGAATAACCTTATTATGCTGGTCGATAGGCTTGATTATGCCGATTTTGAAAATATAGAATACTTTCATTTGTGACCTTGATGGTCTATTTTGCTATTAAGAACTTTTCTTAAACTATGTTGCTTTTTGAAGTTCTGTATGTTATACTGTTATACATAACACCATAACGGCTAAAACACACGGAGGATGCAGTAATGAAACTAATTATTTCAAATGTATCTGGCGTCCCCATATATGAGCAGATTAAACAGCAGATCAAGGCGGCTATTTTATCTGGCGAGCTTCAAGCCGAAGAAACTTTGCCCTCCCTTAGAACACTTGCCAAAGACTTAAAGATCAGCGTCTTAACAGTGACAAAGGCATACACAGAATTAGAGCAAGAGGGCTTTGTTAAAAATGTGCAAGGGCGCGGATGTTTCGTAATGGGGTCTGGTTCAGAACTGATTAAGGAGCAGCTTATTTGCAAAGTAGAAAACAATCTCACCGAAGCAATAAAAGCTGCAAGAATGGCAAATCTATCCACAGAGGAATTACATCGCCTTTTGGACATTTTAACGGAGGTAAAAACAGATGACTAATTATTTAGAGGTAACGAATCTTTCAAAATCTTTTGATTCTTTTCAGCTTCACAATATCAGCTTTACTTTGCCAAAAGGATATATTATGGGCTTGATCGGCCCGAATGGTTCTGGCAAAACAACGACAATCAAACTGATTTTGAATATGCTCAAGCGCACCGGCGGCACTGTCAAAGTGATGGGGCTGGATAATATCGCAGAAGAACAAAAAGTAAAATCAGAGCTGGGCGTTGTTTTCGATACAAATTATTTCAGTGATGATTGGAAAGTGTCGCAGGTTGAAAAATCCATTTCGGTATTTTATCCAAATTGGGATAGCCAGAAATTTGCGGATATGTTACGGAAATTTCACATTGCACCAACCAAAAAGGTAAAAGAACTTTCCAAAGGTATGCAGATGAAGTTAATGCTTGCCTGTGCGTTTTCATACGACGCCAAACTGCTGATCCTCGACGAGCCGACCAGTGGACTTGATCCGGTTTCCAGAGATGAACTTTTGAAAATTCTTTCAGAGTATATTGAAGATGGCGAGCATAGTGTTTTGTTCTCCACCCATATCACAGGCGATTTGGAGCGTGCAGCCGATTATATTACCTACATCAGTTATGGCGAGCTGTACTTTACTGGCAGCAAAGATGATTTTGTAGATATGTTCCGCATTGTAAAAGGTGGAATTGAGGAACTGTTCGATGATCTGAAAAATAAGGCGGCTGGTATTCGTACATTCCCTACGGGATTTGAGGCGCTGATGAAAACCGAAAATATTAGCGGTTTCCCTAACCTGACCGTTGAGCCTGCCACTATTGATGAAATTGTAGTGTTTACAAGCAAGAAAGGTGACGATTATGAGTAATATTTTGAAATCCACAAAATTAGATATTGCATTGGTAAAACCATATTTTAAGACGATTTGCTTTACCCTGCTTCTGCCGATTGTGTTTGCCGCAATCAACCGTTCTTTGCTGACAGGGGTATCATTTGCCATGTGCTTTATTGCTATGACGACGGGATATACCTTTTCCATCACAGAAAAAAACAGCATGGATCGGCTGTTTGGTATTTTACCTGTTCGGAAAAGCGAGCTTGTGATCGGACGCTATGTTTTCGTCCTTGCAATGGGGCTTCTTTCCTTGATTATTTCTTTGATTGCACAGCCGCTTGTCTTGAAAGTGCTGGGTGAAACAGTTGGCGTATTTGACATTGTAACTGCCGCTATTGCAGGAGT
>OGZO01003059.1_pt1 | contig 10958 bp, 9 predicted proteins | sample 1576721 | NCBI WGS metagenome assembly OGZO01 (sample SAMEA3541516, study PRJEB24748) | human gut metagenome | biome: human gut; feature: human-associated habitat; material: faeces | place: China | collected 2012 | reverse complement strand
CGTCACTGTGATGATCAGATCTGCATCTTCGATACAGTCATCCGAATCCTTGGCCGGTATGATTGTTGCACCGTATTTAGCCAGTTCCTTCTGCATTTCTTCGGCAAATGCTTTGCATCTTTCTTCATTCAGGTCAAAGATCTTTACTTCTTCCAGCTTTCTTGTTGCGAGCATTGCCTCAAGCTGAGCTGCTGCCTGTCCCCCTGTACCGATCATTGCACCTTTTTTACATTCCTTTTTTCCAAGCAGATCGAATGCTGCACCGGAAGAAGCCCCCGTACGAAGCTGTGTCACATAAGTTCCATCCAGCATCGCGATCACATATCCTGTCTTTCCGTCGATCAGCATGGTCTGCGCCGGTGATGTCATCAGATTGTTATCGATATTGTGTGGAAAAATGTTGATCACCTTCATGGCTGCTGCATCTAATTCCGGAGCATAGGCCGGCATAAACAGAAATGCGCCGTCATATTTTCCATTGATGACTGTACGAAGTGGTGTATCTACCGTACCATCGACAACCATCTTAAATGCCTGCTTATCCGCTTCGATCATATCTTTCATTGTAATTACACTTTTAATATCCTCTTTTGAAAGCAATAACATACCCGTTCTCTCCTTATCCATACCAATACTTTTATTCGTGATGATATCCGTAGTCTGCATCCAGTGCCCATGGCTGCATTGCACCGCCTTCTTCTGCCGGTCTGCAGTTCTGTGCGTAAATATTTAAAACACCCTTCTGCTGCTTAAGCGGCGGACGTACCCAGAATTTTCTTCTTTCTGCTAAAATCTCATCGGATACGAGAAGATTGACGGTTCCCCCTGCAATGTCCATCTCAATTTCATCACCATTTTCGATCAAAGCGATCACACCGCCGTCATAAGCTTCCGGAGAAACATGTCCGACAATTGCTCCGTAGTTGAATCCGGAGAAACGCGCGTCTGTGATAAGCCCGACCTTTTTATCAAGTCCAAGTCCGATCAGCGCATCGATACTAAGCATCAGCTCTTTCATACCCGGTGCTCCTTTACAGCCTTCATAGCGAATAACAAGAATGTCCCCCGCAACAATCTCGCCTGCCATAATGGCTCTATATGCATCCTGATCGCATTCATACACTTTTGCCGCACCTTTGATGTATTTTACTTCTTCATATACTGCTGTCGGACGTACGATCGCCCCTGCCGGAGAAATATTTCCCCGCATGATTTTAAGTCCCGGTTCTTTTGCAACAGGATCTTCCAGCGAATGAATGACTTTATTTGGCGCGCTTTTCACAGAATCGAGGAGTTCACCCCAAGTTGTATCCCCGTAAATCGTCGGCGCATCGGTATGGATTTTACCGGCAAGCTGCTTCATGACCTGCTTTACACCGCCGGCATAATGAAAATCTACAACTGTATACGGTCCGCTTGGAATCACTGCATTGATGCAGTAAATTTCCTTCGCATACTTTTCAAAATCTGCCAGTGTAAGCTTGATACCAAGTTCATATGCGTATGCCAGGATATGCAGTACCGCATTGGTTGATCCTGCAACTGCCATATCAAACATGATCGCATTTTCCAGAACATCTTTGGTGATCAGATCTTTTGGTGTCTTTCCGGACCTGGCAAGCTGTACCATGTATTTTCCTGCTGTTCTTGCAGCCCGAAGTCTTGCATTATCTGATGCAGGAATCGTAGATGTTCCCGGCATAACAAGGTTCAATACCTCACCTAACATCTGCATCGTGTTGGCTGTTCCCATGGACGGGCAGGCACCGAATGACGGGCAGACGCTTTCTTCCATTTCAAATAACTCAGCTTCGGAAGCACCTGAAAATCTTGCCGCATCCAGATCTGCCTCTACAACTGTCTTACCACAGTAATTTCCGGCCTGCATTGATCCCCCGGTCACTACCAGAGCCGGAATATCCAGTCTGCACGCTGCCAGATAACATCCGGCAATGATCAGATCACAGGATGCCACACAGCAAATCGCATCGAAATTATGTATTCTGGATACAAATTCGATGGACATTGCCACGATATCTCTTCCTACCTGCTCATACTTCATCTCATCCGCACCATTTGCCACATTTCCGCAAGTAGCCGGGATTCCGAATTCTACCGGGATTCCTCCTGCTGCCCAGATTCCCTCTTTTACAGCTTCTGTCACCTGGCGAAGATGCGCAGTTCCGGGAGAACCTGCCATGTAAGAATTCGGTATTCCGATATGCGGTTTCTGACGGATATCTTCATCCGAATATCCTGCCGCCTTCATCATAACACGGCGGTGTGCCGCTTCTGTTCCGTTCCAGTAATTGTATCCCATTATTCTTCTCCTTTAATTCATGATACACTTAAACTCCTTTGAATTTCATTCCCCTGTTCTATGCTATTCCAGTTTCCGGTCATTGAAAAGTCTGTAAAACTGATATCAGACTTCACTTTTTCTTAATACATTGTTAACTCTTTGATTTGCGCTTATATTTTCACATTTTCTTATGTTTGATTTTAAAAAAATTTATGTAACTGTTCAGAGCCAACCTCCAAAATGCTACGCATTTCGTCGGTGTGGCGTATCCGCCAAATAAAATTTCAAAAACAGTCTTAAAAATGCAAGCATTTTACACCTGTTTTATGAAATTTTGCTTGGCTCTGAACAGTTACAAATTTATAATAAAATCCCACGGATATTGATTATCTTCCTTATATTAAGTAAGATAGTAAAAGAGCATTGTTTATCAACACCACGGGAGGTTTCATCATGTCTAAATACGATGTGATTCTTGATGTCTATGAGAATCAGAGCATCTCAAAAGCTGCTCAAAAACACAACTACACACAGTCAGCTGTCAGCCAGACCATTCGCAATTATGAAAAAGAGATTGGTCTTAAGCTGTTCAAGCGTTCAAAAAACGGAATGGAAGCACTTCCCGGAACAGAACCCATCTTTGAAGAACTTATGCATATCCGCTCCGCCAATACACGGATCGATCAGATCGTCTCAAATATCAACAATCTGGACAGTGGTTTTATCCGCATCGGAACGGTGCAGAGCATTGCCTATAACTGGCTCCCCGGAGTACTGAAAAATTTTTCTGCCGAATACCCGAATATCACCTTTCGGCTCTATGTTGACGGATTTCAGAACCTGACGGAAAAGCTTCACAAAAAAGAACTGGACTGTATCTTTGTTTCGCAATATGTCGCAAAGGATTTCCCAAATCTGCCTGTCGGCACCGACGAACTGGTTCTGGTTACTTCCCTGGACCATCCTCTTGCCGATCAGCTGACGGTATCTTTTGCCGATATTGACGGACAGGATTTTGTTCTCTCCGCCGATGATTTTGATTATGAAACCGGAAAATTATTCCGATTAAACCATATCACGCCTAACGTAAGATTTCGGATCAATGAAGACTATACCGCGATTAAAATGGTGGAACAGGGCTTTGGCATCACTGTACTTCCCAAACTTCTGCTTCATAATATTCCATTCAACGTCTGTGTCCGTTCCTTTACCGAACACTTCCGCAGGAATCTGTCCGTAGCCTATCTGGATACACCTGAACTCTCTCCTGCACTTGATAAGTTTCTTACCTATGTCACCAAATGGGCCAAAGAGTGTAAGTTGATCTGATTTCCTGTCACACACAAAACGGCACAAAGTTCTTCTATGACTTTGTACCGTTTCTGCGCGTAACTTTATTTTGTTTATTTTCTCAGACCATCTCTGAGCGCATCCAGATTATTTCTCTATAATTCCGTATTTATAACCACTTTCTTTCATTAATTCAAGGTATGGTTTCGGATCAAAATATTCCGGTGCATAGACCCCAGCTTCTTTCCAGATTCCTCTTCCGATCAGCTCCAGTGCAAGTGCTGCTCCAAATCCTGTCTGGGCGGTAACAGCCTGGGTTCCCCATCTTTCGATAGACTCCTGATTATCAAATGGCTGATACAGGAAGTATTCTTTTTCCTTTCCGTCTTTCTTTCCGATACACTGTACTCCGACCAGCATTTTTCCGGTCATCTCATCTCCGATATCTTTTGGCTGCGGTGCACAGGCTGCAACCACATCTCTTGGAACTACCTTCACATCCCCTACCTGCACCGGCTTGATACTGCGAAGTCCCAGCTTATCCAGCACCTTAAGTGCCGTGATCAGATTCTCATCAAGACTGATCTTGAAGGTTGCCTTTTTCAATCCATACTGGCTTAAGTAGCGTGCCATCGTCACAACTTCCTCATGCTCTACCTTTACCAGAGTATTTTTTCCTACTCCTTCCGGCATCTCATAGACTTCCTGCCCTGCAAATGCTTTTTCTACGATAAATCCGCCATTCTCCTTATCATACTCAACATTCGGGTTCATTACCTCATCCAGCACGGTCCACACGTTGAATCCAAACATAATGTCATCCGGATCTGCACCCGGAACAGACAGATTTCCGCCATCTTTTACATGAACTTCTGTAATTTCATCCAAAAGCTCTGTCGCCGCGTATTTTGCAAATACATTTACAACACCCGGATCGATTCCCATACAGATCACAGCCATATTCCCCTGCTTCTTCCAGGCTTCATGACGGTCAAAATTGTATTTTGTCATCGGTTCAGTATAGCTGTTCTCAATACCAAGTCCGTAAGCCGGATTTTCCATCGGAACCGACCAGGTTCCCATGCTTCCGTAATCTGCACCCGTTTTAAATGCAGCGTCAAAAATCATATTACTTGCAAAAGGTGGTGCTGCATCCATCACAAAATCAATCTTATGCTCCCGGATCAGTTCTGCCATTTTCTCTGTATTTGTCGCATCAATCTTAGAAGCTTCAAAACGGGAATCCCCCTTCATCATACCGACAACTTCCTCTGCCCTTTTCAGATCATAGTCGCAGACCAGCACATATTTCAGCCATTCTCCCTTTTGGTCTCTCCACTGCATTACTTTTAAAATACTTTCACCGACAGCACCGGCTCCCACAAGCATCATTCTCATCTTTTTTCCTCCTGCTTTTCCTTTTCTTCTGTCAAATTTTATTCAAAAAATGCCCTTTCCCTTCTTCCTCGGATATTACTTTTGTATGCCACCACGTACCCCCTGCTAACAGTCCCATCTCATATAAGTGCCCATATAAAAAGGGCAGAAAAAAACAGATACACGAAAAAAATCGTTCATCTGTTTTCTCTGTCCTTTTACCAGTTGGTTCTAGCCTCGTAGGTGGTGCTTTCTTTGCACACTCTCCAAAGATTCGTCAGGTCGCCTTCCTTTTTGCCTGTCAGTTTCCACGAAAGGAAGATGTTACCTTACGCTTTGCTTCTTCGGCCCCTTGCGGTGTCTAGGACGTCCCTCATCCGACATATTCTTGATAAATTTAAGTTTACCCTTTTTTATCTGTCCGGTCAAATCTTTTATTTCTTTCCTCCGAAAATAGCCCCCATAAAGCGGATATAAGTATATACCACCAGTACCACTGCAATGATTGTCTCAATCAAAACAATATATTTGAGGAATGGCATTGGATGTCCCATATTTGCTGCACATGCCATAGTTTGTTTAGTTGCGATCGCACTGATAACAAATGGGAATGTGAAGGCTGCATAGTTTGGAAACACTGCCTTCCTGTGCGATCATCAGAAATATTTTCAAATCATGAATATCCATCTATTTTCTCCCTCTTTTACTCATATTTCTATTATAACACACTTCGTTTGTTTTTCCTAACCACCCATTCAACACTTTTAACCGAAAATTAAATCCAGTTACAGTCTCCACCGGTAATTGCAAGACTCAGAAGTCCATCCATTTTCTCTACTTCTTCTTCACCGATGATCTTTTCCAGTAATTCTGCCGTGTCCAGAGCATCTTCCATGGATTCGTCTGGTCCGATCTCATAGTCGATCTCTGCCTCACATTCCGGACAAGGGATCCGGTTCATTGTCTGTAAGGATAAGAAACGGTTTCCACATTTTTTACATTCATAAAATCCACACTCTTTTGTGCCATCTGGTACGTAGTACATCGTATTTTAACTTCCTCTCCACATTTTAGTTTTTATATACAAAACATTCTCTCTTTTGTATGATCTTCCACTGCCTAGTATACACTATTTGACATATAAAAGTATAGTGTTATCCAGTTCATGCCCAAGCAAAAAAAGGACCATTTCCCATTTCTCAGGGAAACAGTCCTTTCACTTATCTTCAATTATTCTTCGACTTTCACCGGATTGGTCACACTTACCTTATGATCATACCAGACTCCTTTTTTTCCGATCAGAGCCACATCAAATTCTTTATCCAGTTCAGGAACCGGAATATCAAATCCATAAACTTCTTCTGTTGCACCGTCGCTATAGGTTACCGTATCTGTTGTAGGTTCCAGAAGTTCTGCACCATCTTTCTGTGCATCTTCGGATGTTCCTTCAAACAGGTTGACGATATTCTTAGAAACCAGACTGACATGAATCGTCATCTTTCCGTCTTTTACGGTAAGTGTTCCTTTTCCGTCATTCGCTTCATTTACATGAAACATTCCGCTGTCAGTCTTGAACTCTGCTGTGTAGGTTCCGTCTTCAAGCTCACACTCTGTCTGTTCCTCTGTTTCCTCTTCTTTAGCAGAAGAGCTTTCTGCTGTCTTTGCTTTCGTATCTGATGTGTCTGATTTTGCACCACATCCGCTCATCATTCCCACTGCCATTACAGCAGATAATACCAATACTAACAGTTTCTTTTTCATCTTATAAATCCCTCTTTTTTTATTTATTCTGCATCAATTGCAGCCTGTGTATGTGCCACATAAAGCTGCTGGATCGCATCGATCTCACCAAGACCTGCAATCTGTGTATCAATACTGTCAAATACTCCGGATGCTTCAAACTGGCTCTTCCAAGAATCGTCATCATCGCCTGCCATATCGTTGTTTGCATGATCTCCTGCTACAACCATCAGTGGACGAAGGATTACTTTCTTGTATCCTGCATTTTTGAGCTTTTCAATTACTGCTTCACAAGCGGTATCTTCCGGTTCGCCTTCTACGGTTCCGATAAATACATTCTCATAACCAAGCTGTTCCATCTGTGCCTGCATCTGAGAATAGCTGATCTTTGCTGTATGAGAAGTTCCATGTCCCATAAATACAAATGCGGTTCCCTCTTCTTTTGCCGCATCCAGGCTGTCAAATCCAGCTGTCTTTACAGCTTCTGCTGTAATTGCTTCTGCAACAGCTGCTTTATCCTCATTGATCGCTGTTTCATCCGCTCCGACTTCACCGAGAAGTGGTTCTGCAATTTTTACAGATTCAAATTTATCTTTGTAGTTTTCAACTGCTTCTGTCAGTTCATCATACTCGGCACCATGCATCAGATGTGTCGGCTGTACGACCAGGTTCTTAACCCCATTGTTGACTGCTCTTTCCAATGCCTGATCCATGTTGTCGATCTTCTCATCATCACGGGCCTGTACATGGTTGATGATATTGATCCGTATGAAGAAAAGATCTCTTAAAAGAACATGTGCTGTAAATGCTCTTCTTACAGACCAGTCCGGATATGCTGCCTGAAGTGCTTTTTCCACACCACCGATATCCTCTGCACGGCTGTCATTGAAAGATGTACCAAAGCTTACAACCAGAATTTCATTTTCTCCGATGTTATCTTCGTTCAACGGATCATCTTTCGATGCATCGCCTGTATCCCTTCCAAAATAATCCGGATCAGCGTTCTCGCCTTCTACCAGTTCTTTCTGTGCATCAGTAAGCTTATCCCAGGCTTCTTTTGCAGCCTTACACTGTTCATCTGTCTTGTCTGTTCTTTCCTGTACATAAATGTCATCGATCAGCTTTGCCACTTTGTCTGCTGCCTCCTGATCGCTGTCTTCGGATGTTTCTTCTGTCTTTGTAGAAGAAGTGTCCTCTGTCTTCTTGCTTCCACATCCAGTCATCATAGACACCGTAAGTGCTGTTGCCAGTAATGCTACTAATACTCGTTTCTTCATCTTGATCCTCCCTGACTTTTTTGTCATACTTTCAGGAATCGGAATGATATTCATTACACTTTACAGCATATTTTTTGTAAGCAAAAAAATCCCCCGTATCTAAATTTAACGAGGGCGTACAAAAAAGAAACTGACATTTTGCCCTCTGCAAAATCAGTCTGAAGTTTCTATCTTTCGTACTGCCAGTTACTCGTGGCATGAACTTTCCGTTCCTGTACTGCGAAAGGCAGGTCTCCCGACTGATTGCTCAGACGCTTGTGGCTTTCCTTCCCGGTCTCCCAGTGGTATGACAGCCTAAGCTTGCAAATTACGGTGACGAGTTCATACAGGACTTGCACCTGTTTCCCTTTTCACCAATCCAGACATTCCGTCTGATTGACACCTTACGCATCTGTATTTATTTTTCTAAACAAGCCTATTCTAGCACAGGCGTATGAATAGTGTCAAGAAAGGCTTGTCTGCTTCAGCACCGGCATCCGGAAAATCTGCACGATCAGCGGAATCACCATAACAAACCACACAATCGGCTCCGCAATGATAACCCCCGTGTATCCAAGATGCGGAACCAGTGTAAATGCGATCACAATTTTTCCAAGCATCTCAAGTGTACTTGATACGATCGGTGTAATATGGTCATCCAGTCCCTGCATGGCATTTCGCACAATGCAGATTACTGCTGTTACATAATAAAACAATGTATCAAATTTCAGATATCTGGTCGCATTTAAGATCACATTTTCATTATGTGTACCTGTTACCAGATAGACCAGCTTGTCTCCGATCGTGTAGCTTGCCACGATCACAAGTGTACACCAGATACAAGTATAGAAAATCGCAAGCCAGATCCCTTTTTTGATCCGGTCGATCTTTCCTGCTCCAAGGTTCTGTCCACAATAGGTCGCCATTGTATTTCCAAATACTGTAAACATGATCATGAACATTTCAGTCAGCTTCCGGGCCGCTGTCTGTGCTACGATATAATCATTTCCAAGTTTATTGATCGCTGTCTGAAGCGTCAGGGAACCGATATTGATCAGAGAACTCATGAATCCCATGGACATTCCCGCACCCAGCATATTTTTCACCATAACCGGATTCGGATCTTTGAAATCTTCCCGGCTAAGTCTTAACAGTTCATATCTCTTTACCATATAAATCCAGCACACAACAAAGGCGATTGCCTGTGCCAGTACCGTTGCGATCGCAGCTCCCCGCACTCCGCTTTTCAGCACTACGACAAAAAGCAGATCCCCAACAATATTCAGTGCAACTGAGATTGCCAGGATCACAAGAGGCGTCACGGTATCTCCGAGTGACCGGAGTGCTGCCGCACATGCATCATAGAGAAATGTCGCCACAAGCCCTGCGATGATCACGAAAATATAGCTTTTCGCCGTCGCCATCAGATCTGCCGGAACATTCAGTATATTTAAGATCGGCTGTAAAAATAACAATCCGAACACCGTAAAAAATATTGCAATTCCTGTACCCATGGTCAGCGACATTGCGAATGATTTCTTCACATTTTTATAATCTTTTGCGCCAAATTTCTGTGCGATGATAATGGCGAATCCACCGGAAAGTCCCTGCAGAAATCCTACGATCAGATTACTTAAGGTTGTGGTCGCGCCGACAGCCGCCAGCGCGTCCTCTCCCAGGAAAGTTCCGACAATTCTGGTATCCACAAGACTGTATGTAAGCTGCAGAAGATTTGCGAAAAAGATCGGCAGCGCAAAAGCCAATATCAGTGTGGATGATTTTCCTTTTGTTAGATCTTTCATATTTTAAATTTCATCCTGTCTAATTTTTCTTGTCCATCAATCCGAACTGTATCGTAACGCAGGTCGCAATGATCAGTCCAAACATATAGAACGAATATTTCAGTACATTAAGCGGTGATACATCAGCAAGTGCCGTAATCATCAGCATACCACCATCATGTGGCATCAGTGCAATAAATGCGCAGGCAAAGATATCCACCAGACTGGCAAGTCTCTTCGGTGCGATCTTATATTTTTCCCCGATTTCTTTTGCGATCGGACAGGTAACAATGATTGCGATCGTATTATTTACCATAGCTGCGGAAAGGATACCTGACATCAGTCCGATTCCATATTCCGCACCACGTCTGCTCTTGATCTTGCTGCTGATTGCGCCCACCAGCCATTCAACACCGCCATATTCACGTACAAGACCGATAATACCAGATACTAAAATCGCAACGATACTGATGCTGAACATATCGCTCATGCCACTTCCAATTGCCTGGATCCATTCAAAAAATCCACAGCTTCCGACACAAAGTCCAATGATACCGGATGCAAGTATTCCGACAAAAAGGACTACTGCAACATTAACTCCCATAAGTGCCGCAATGAGAACTATGAAATACGGAAGAACTTCAATAATATTGTAACTTCCTGCTTCAATCGCCCCACTTCCTACTCCGCCAAAAATCGAGTACAGGATTATTGCCACAATTGCCGCCGGAAGAGCAATGAAAAAGTTCATTTTAAATTTGTCTTTCATCTCAGAACCACATCCTTCTGCTGCGGAAATAGTTGTATCTGAAATCATGGAAAGATTATCACCAAAATATGAGCCTCCGATCACTGCCGCACCGACGACTGCCACATTCAGGTGTGCACCCTGTGCTACATTAATAGCAATTGGCGCCATTGCAGCAATCGTTCCCATGGATGTCCCGATTGATGTAGAAATAAAACAACACATCAAAAATACGCCCGGAACCAACATTTTCACAGGAATAAAATGCAGACAGAGATTTACAACTGAGTCTTTTCCTCCCATTGCCGCCGCTGCTCCCTGGAATCCGCCGGCCATCAGATAGATCAGAACAATCATCATAACTCCTGAATTTCCCATATTTGTCGTCATAATATTCAGCTTATCCTGTACACCCATGCCACGGTTAAGGAGAAGTGCTACCGCACAACCTGCAAGAAGTGCGA
>OGZO01003056.1_pt1 | contig 10970 bp, 7 predicted proteins | sample 1576721 | NCBI WGS metagenome assembly OGZO01 (sample SAMEA3541516, study PRJEB24748) | human gut metagenome | biome: human gut; feature: human-associated habitat; material: faeces | place: China | collected 2012 | reverse complement strand
TTTTTCAATTCCAGACGCAGATGTTTTAAAAATGCATGTGAAATCTCATTGCCGACATCAAAACGGATTCCGTCAACCTTCCAGTCACATACCCAGTGCTTTGCAATGCCGGTCAGATACTCCATCACGTCCGGCTCACTGGTATCAAATTTGGGCATATTGTCGACAAACGCAAATGAGAAATAATCCCCCTGCTTTGTCGCATGGGTCTGCGCATCGATCGGCCAGCGGTTCACGCAAAACCAGTGGTAATAGTCGGACTGCGGTCCCTTTTCCAGCACGTCCTGCCAGAGCGCGCACTTCGCTCCGCAATGATTGAATACCGCATCGATCATCACACGAAGTCCCAGCGCATGCGCCTCCGTAATCAACGCCTTCAGTTCTTCCTCCGTGCCGAGATCCGGCTCTACGCTGTGGTAGTCGATCGTGTCATACCGGTGGTTGGAATCCGACCACAGAATCGGGTTTAAGTAGATGCCTCCGACGCCAAGGTCTGCAATATAGGCAAGGCGGCTGCGGATTCCCGCCAGATCCCCCCCGTAAAACTCCTTCCAGGTCGGATCCTCCTGGCATGCCCACTCGCGGCAGGAATGACGCTTTTCTTCCGGATTTTTTCTGCAGAAACGATCCGGGAAAATCTGATACCACACGATATTCTCCGCCCATTCCGGCACCTTCATAATGTCCGCCCGGTTCATCCACGGATAGATAAAACGCTGGATCATCCGGTCCGCCGGAAAATGTTCTGCGTTTTTTGCAAATCCATCCTCAAACAGGCAGACACTCTCCCCGCCGCCGGTGATCTCAAAATGGTACTTGACCCTGCGGTACGCCGGTGTAAGGACGGCACTGTATACATTTCTGTGTGCCAGTTCCCGCTCCAGTTCCATCGGCACCCGCTCTCCCTGCCAGTTCTGCTCATTTTCGGCAATCCCGGCGGAATATGGATCACCCGCCCAGAGGATCACCTCGTCCACATCTTTTCCTGTCTGAATACTTATTTTTAAATGTCTCTCATCAAGCGGATAGCAGGCTAAAAAATACGCCCGATGTGTAATTTCTGCCAGATTCATAGTTTTCCCCCTGTACAAATTTGCTGCAGATCTCCTGTCAGCTGCTCCGGGAACTCCGGATTTCTATTCTACGCACAGTATATCTCTGCGAGGGGAATTTTTCTCACACTATCAATCGCGTAACCTGTACAAAACAATCATTTTTTCTTTCACTTCTATCACAGCATCCGGCCGGAAAGCAGTTCGCTTCCCTCTTCGTAATCCAGGTTCTCATATGCCGCATGCAGTTCTGTCAACAGTTCCCGTTCCTCCGCTGTCAGATGGGCACGCGCAAACCGGGAAAGTCCCTGCTCAATCCCGTTTAAATCACACGCATCAAAAGCTTCCCTAAGCTGCGCCAGAATCTGCTGCTTTTCCTCCGGTATGTCCTCTGCCGTGGCTGCGCCTTCCCCCTGTATCTCCTGCGGCAGATTCTTTAATTCATCCTCGACACTCTCTAACGTGTGCCGGATCGTCTCCAAAAACTCTGTCATATGCTTTTCCAGGTACCGGATATTTTCTGTCTTTGCCGCCATTTCCATGATTTCTGCGCTCTCGCTTAACGCCTGTCTGCCGATCTGCTGGCTGGCGCCCTTGATTCCGTGCACTTTCGTTCCGAAAAGCTCCAGCTGCTCCGGCACATAGCCCGGCAGTTCTGCTGCAAGCGATCCCGTCTCCTGCAAAAACGTCTGCAAGAGACGGCGGTATGCCCCATGGTTCATCTGCGCGTGAAGCAGGAAATCCCTGCGCTCTGCGACAGGCAGATAAGTCTCAATCACTTTCTTTAGCTCTGACACATCGATCGGCTTGTCCAGATACGCCGTAAATTCCGGTCTGCGATTCCGATGCTTTAACTCCGCGGTAATATCAGCAGTCATAAGTACCATTGGGATATCGCAAAACTGGCGGATCTCCTTCGCCGCTTCATCGCCATTTTTTTCCGGCATCCTCTGATCCAGAAAAATCAACTGATACTCCTTCCGCGCTGCCGCCTCCACAGCCTCCTTTCCGTTGCGCACAACATCCAGTGTAAACCGCCACGGCGCTGCGAGTTCCTGGAAAATCTCCTGATTGATCCGCATATCATCCGCGAGCAGAACATGTGCCCCCGGATAGATCCATGTCGGCTGGATCCGCTCCGTATAGACCACTGACTCGCGCAGCAGACTGTCCGTCGTATAGCACACCGCATCATGCAGGGTGCTTCCGCACACCTTCTGCCGGATTTCCACGGTAATCGTGGTTCCCCTGGTGCCGTTGCTCTCGGCGCGGACACTGCCTCCCATACGGTTTGCAAGTTCCTTTACAATGCTAAGTCCCAGTCCGTTTCCCGACTGTCCGCTCTCTGCCGCATAGCTCACATACGAATCAAATCCCTGCCGCAGCTGTTCGCTTGTCATTCCGGTGCCGGTGTCCGACACCCTGCAGCGGACCATCACATCCGAGGAATCCCGGATTGCCTCACAGGTAATCACACAGCGGATCTCGCCCTCCTCTGTGAACTTGACCGCATTTGCGAGCAGATTCTGCAAAATTTCCCGGACGCGCATGGCATCCCCATACATTTTCTCCGGGAATTCTCCCTGTATACAGGCCTCAAACCACACCCTCTTCGACTGCAGATTGATGACACACATGTGTGCCACCTCCTCGAGCACCTGATCCAGCCGGTAGCACTCCGCCATCAGCTCGAACTTTCCTGCCTCAATTCTGGAATAGTCAAGAATCGCATTCACCTGTTCCACAAGGCTGTTCCCAGCTCCCTTGATGTGAAGCAGGAGTGCACGGTCACTTGCCGTGAGTTCCTTGCGGCTGCTTAAAATATCCGTGATTCCGATGATGGCGTGCAGCGGGCTTTTCAGGTCATGGCTCATCTGCGCGAGGAAATCACTTTTCCGCGCCGTCTGCATCTCTGCTTTTCCCTTTAATGCCTGCATCAGCTGCGTCTCTTTTTTCGGGCTGGTAATATCCCAGGCACCGAGAATATATCCACGAAGCCTCCCTGAATAGTACACCGGCGTACACTGACACTGATAATACTGTCCGTTCTTCTCGATCTCCCGGCTCTTTTTTCCCTCCTGTATGGACTTCGCCAGCTCCTCCGCCTCCTGCATGTATCCGCGGTGCCTGCGGCTGTTTCTCTCATACAACTGCATCGGACCCGCAAACAGACTTCTGCCGCTGCGGTTCGCATCAACGCAGTAAAAATTGGTATCCAGCAGTACCACTGCCGTATCCGAGTCATCGTACAGCCGCTCGCGCAGAAGCTCGCCCGTATCCATCAGCTGATCCGTCTGGATCAGATAATGAACCGCACCGCAGACACCGGTTGTAGCTGCCAGCATCAGAAGATTGCCCGGAATAGTAAAAAACTTTTCCGCGCACATCGCTGCTGCATTCACGAGCAGCACAATATAGAGCAGATTAGCAATCTGATGCTCATGCATGGTCAGGGAACGGCGCAGATAGGCGTAGGTTCCCATTGCAACGATCGCCGCCGTACATCCGATTAAGTAAATTCTGAAATAAATGTGATAGATTTCCGGCTGCCGGTAGCGCATAAAAACAATCACATTCAGCGCGAGCAGCACACAAAACATAATCCACTGCACCCCGTAGGGGATATGGATTTTCAGAAAATCCATGATATAGATAAGAATCAGATAAAGCACCTGAATTAAGAGCATGTCCTTCAAACGCCCGAACAGTTCTGTCTGTCCGGTGAGCGTAAGGACAACCTGATAGAAATTATATACACCGATCAGTCCGACCAGCAGCGGCAGCAGCCTGTGCTGTCTGGAATATGCACCGGAAGTGGCATATTCCTGCAGTACATACAGCGTATAACAAAGACATATTATCTGAACCAATAATATCATTCAATCTCACTCCGCCCCATCAGAATCCTCTTAATCTCTGTCTTGACAAAGACCGGCTTGTACGGTCTTACAATGTAACCTGCCGCATCCAGATTCCGGCACAGCGTGACCGTCTGTCTGTCGCAAAGCGCCGTGACGAACAGGATCGGCACCGTGTGATCCGTCATCTCCATAATGCGTTTGGCCGTCTCGATACCGTCCATCTCCGGCATATCGATATCCATCAGCACCAGATCCGGCGCCGGGTGTTTTTTCAGATACAGCAATGCCTGGTAACCGGATTTCATCAGGATGACATCATATAACGGCTCTAAAATGCCACGCAGCATCTGCAGATTCGTCTTCATATCGTCCACAACCATGATCCGGCAGCGTACCGGCGGCCGTATCATCTCGTTGCGCTCCTTTTCTGCCTCTTCCGTGGAGAAGCCGGATTCCGTCTTCATACGCAATGTAATATGGTAGTTCGCTTCGTTGGACAGATCCAACAGTTCCCCGTCCATCAGACGCACTACGGGTCTTAAATTATGTACGCCAAAATTCTCATAGATGATGGCTTCTCTTCCATCGGAAAGCGTAACCATCGTTCCCTTCGGATAGAGCGGCACATACTTTAGAAGTGTCTCCACTACCTCGCGGTCAAACATGATGCCACAGCCGCCCATCAGATACTCTGTCGCCTCGTACGGTGCGTATGGCTCCTTGTACGGGCGCCTGGACGTAAGTGCATCATAGACATCCGCCACGTGCAGAATCCTGGTAAACATCGTCTGCTGCGCGCCTTCCAGCCCGTCCGGGTATCCGCTTCCGTCCACATTTTCATGGTGATGCAGCACGGCCTCCTTGATATGCGCAGAAATATCCCACCGCTCACTGATAATCTGGTACGACAGTGTTGCGTGGGATTTCATAATCAGATATTCTTCCTGTGTCAGACGTCCCGGCTTGTTTAAGATCTCATCCGGGATCTGCAGCTTTCCGAGGTCATGAAGCAATGCCGCAGTCACAAGATGCCCCAGCTCCACTTCACTCATCCCCATACCCATTCCAATGACGCCGCAGTATACCGCCACGTTCACAGAATGTGCGTAAGTGTAATCGTCGTAGCTTCTTAAGTCCGTAAGATCAAGAGACACATTTCCGCAGGATAAAATCTCCTCCACCATGCGTCTGGCAATCAGCTTACATCCGTCAATGTCGCAGGCACGGATGCGCTCCTGTCCCTCCTGCCTTAACTGCGGCGTAATCACACTCTCAATCGTGATGCCCTCTGAAAGTTTATCTTCTATATATATACCGTCGAATCCGTAAGCTTCCAGTTTTTCCAGATAGCTCTCCGTCAATTCGCAATGGCAGCCAATCAGCGTTCTTCCGACGGAATCATAAAGGTCGGCTGCAAGAACCATGCCCGGTTCTGCCTCCTTGAGTGGTACATAACGCATAACATTCCTCCTACCTTTCACTGTACCAAGCCGACCTCATAAAGTCAATGAAACTTTTGACCTTATTTTCTAGGATTCGACAGAAACCACCTCGTAATCCTGATCCTCAACCGCCTTCTTTAAGACCTCATCCGCCACGTCACTGCTAAGCGTCACAACCGCGTTTCCTGCCTCGTGGCTGACTACAGCCTCCTGCACGCCTTCTACCGCTTCGAGTGCCTTCTTGACTCTCGCCTCACAGTGTCCACACATCATACCGTTAATCTTCATTGTCTTTTTCATTGTCTCATTCTCCTTTTTTTGATTTGTTTCTGATTTCTTCTCCAAAGCGTCATCCGGCTCCTTCACCGCAGCTGCGGCGGTCTGCCCTGTCACCGCATTTTTGATCCTGCGGTCTTTTCCGGCGTCATACATCCGGAACAGATTCAGGCGCAGCGCGTTGGTCACAACACAGAAGCTGGATAAGCTCATGGCCGCCGCACCGAACATCGGGTTTAACTGCCAGCCGAACAGCGGAATCCACACGCCTGCCGCAAGAGGAATGCCGATAATATTGTAGAAAAATGCCCAGAACAGATTTTCATGAATATTGCGCAGGGTTGCGCGGCTCAAGCGGATTGCCGCAGGCACATCCGACAGGCGGCTCTTCATCAGCACGACATCCGCGGCATCAATGGCAATATCCGTTCCGGCGCCGATCGCCATTCCGATATCCGCCCTTGTAAGCGCCGGCGCGTCATTGATTCCATCGCCGACCATGACCACTTTGCCCTTTTTCTGCAGTTCTCTTACCACCTGCTCCTTGCCGTCCGGAAGCACGCCGGCGATCACCTCGTCCACGCCTGCCTCTTTTCCGATCGCCTGCGCCGTCCGCTCATTGTCGCCGGTCAGCATCACCACATAGATTCCCATGTTCTGCAGTTCTGCCACCGCACGCGGGCTGTCCTCCTTGATGACATCCGCCACGGCGATTACGCCAAGCAGCTTCTCATTCTTTGCAAAAAACAGCGGCGTCTTGCCCTGCATGGCGAGCTGCTCTGCCTGCCGCTTCATGGCATCGGACACCTTCACGTGTTGCTCGATAAAAGTGAGATTGCCGCCGTAAAGCCGGCTTCCATCCCGCACACCGGTCAGACCATTGCCCGGCAGCGCCATGAAATCGGTCAGCATATCTGAGCCGTCCTCTCCGCCGGATGCTCCGTCTGCCACAGACGCCCTCTTCCTGCCGGACTGCTCCTTTGCCCCGGACTGCTCCTTCACATAGGCAAGAACCGCTTTTGCAAGCGGATGCTCACTCTTCTGCTCCAGAATCCCTGCCGCATGCAGCAGCTCCGCCTCCGGAACGCCTTCTGCCGGAAGGACATCCGTAACTCGCGGCTCTCCGCTCGTGATGGTTCCGGTCTTATCGAGCGCTACAATCTGCATTTTTTCGGTCTCCTCCAGAGAGACTGCCGTCTTGAACATAATACCGTTCTTAGCACCCATGCCGTTTCCGACCATGATGGCTACCGGAGTGGCAAGTCCGAGCGCACACGGGCAGCTGATGACCAGAACAGAGATCGCTCTCGCCAGCGCAAAGCCGACCGGCTTTCCGGCAAGCAGCCACACAATCAGTGTCACGATCGCAATTCCAATGACCGTCGGTACAAATACGCCGGAGACTTTGTCGGCAATCTTGGCAATCGGCGCCTTGGTCGCCGCAGCATCGCTGACCATCTGGATGATCTGGGATAAGGTTGTATCCTCGCCGACTCGCGCCGCCTCGCATTTTAAAAAGCCGGACTGGTTCACGGTCGCCGCGGAGACTTCATCTCCTGGCGCCTTGTCCACCGGTATGCTCTCGCCGGTCAGCGCCGCCTCATTCACGGCACTGCTGCCCTCGAGGATGATACCGTCCACGGGTATGTTCTCCCCCGGGCGCACCACAAAGACGTCTCCCTTTTTGACCTGCGCGACCGGAACCTCCTGTTCCACACCGTCACGCACGATGGTGGCAGTCTTCGGTGCCAGGCTCATCAGGCTCTTGAGCGCATCGGTCGTCTTGCCTTTTGAACGCGCCTCCAGCATTTTTCCGACCGTGATCAGCGTCAAAATCATCGCCGCCGATTCAAAGTAGAACTCGTGCATGTAGCTCATGACCCCGTCCATATCGCCGCGCACCTGTGCATCGGTCATTGCAAAGAGTGCGTAGGTACTGTAGCCGAACGCTGCCGTTGCCCCCAGCGCTACCAGTGTGTCCATATTCGGCGCCCGGTGCCAGAGACTCTTGAATCCGCTGATAAAGAACTTCTGGTTGATGACCATGATCACCACCGTCAGCAAGAGCTGTACCAGCCCCATCGCCACATGGTTTCCTTCAAAGAACGCCGGCAGCGGCCATCCCCACATCATATGTCCCATGGAAAAATACATCAGCACTGCCAGAAAGCCTACCGAAGTCACCAGTCTCTTTTTTAAAAGAGGCGTCTCCCGGTCCTTTAACATCTCTTCCTGCGGCATCGCCTCCGCCGCTCCCGCGGTTTCCGCGCCGCCCCGCTTCTTCTCGGCAGCGCCGTATCCGGCGTTCTCAACCGCCCGGATGATCTCCTGCGGCGCCGCGGTTCCCTCGACACCCATGGAATTCGTCAGAAGACTCACCGAGCAGGATGTCACACCCGGCACCTCCGACACTGCTTTTTCCACGCGCGCGCTGCACGCCGCACAGCTCATTCCCGTCACTGTATATTGCTTCATCTTCCTCCCTCTCCCGTCTATTTCATCAATTTCTGGAGCACCGTCACCAGTTCGTCGACGGTCTCCTCCCTGCCCTCGCGGATATCATTCGTCACGCAGGTCTTGATATGGTTGGTGAGAAGTACCTTGTTAAAGCTGTTGAGCGCTGCATTCACAGCTGCCACCTGTACCAGAATATCCGTACAGTAGGCATCCCGCTCCACCATTCCCTTAATTCCGCGAATCTGTCCCTCGATGCGGTTTAGGCGGTGAATCATATCCTTATATTCTTTCTCTGACCGTTCCTTTGTCTTATGGGAACAGCAGCATTCCTTTTCCTCTGCCATACGCTTAGCCCTCTTTCTTACTGTTTACCCGCAAGTCTGTTTCTATTCCTCATTTGCAGGCTTATTATATACCCCCTACGGGTATATTGCAAGTGTTTTATTGTGTTATTTTTCTCATCAAAAAAATCCCGGCCTGTCCAACCGGACCAGCCAGGATCTTTTGGGAATCTGCCGTCATGCGGCAGTCTCTTTTATTTATCCGCAAACCCTCTCCAGAATCTCTGTAAGTGCACTTCCGCTGCTGGTATGGCTTCTCACCACATCCGCATTGCAGCGCTCCGCCTCTGCCACCGCACACCGTACCATCTTATGTGATACGGTGTTGGTGAAGAGAATGATCAGATCCGGTGATCCGATCTGGTTCCCGAGCTTTGCCGGCATCTGTGTAAATACCTTCGCTTTACAGTTATGTTCCTTACAGATCTTTTTGTACTGGCAGACCATGCGGTCATGTCCGCCTACAATCACAACACTCATGACTACACCGCCGCAAGCTGCCTGCCGAGATCGGTGCAGGCAGCCACAGCCTCATCGTCCGGTGCCTCCTTACAGATCACGCCTTCGCCGTTCAATACATTCGCGCCTGCGGATGACATGCGGTCTACCCAGTCACGCATCCACTGTCCGTCTCCCCAGCCATAGGAACCGAACAGACCGATGGTCTTGCCTGCCGCAAATCCTTCTACCTCGGTTACGAAAGGCTCCATCTCGCCCTCCTCAAGAACCTCAGCACCCATTGCCGGGCATCCGAGTGCAAATGCCTTTGCATTCTTTAATTCATCTGTAGAGACGCTGCTTACGTCCACCACTGCGGCTTCCTTACCTGCTGCTGTGATTCCGGCGCCGACTGCCTCTGCCATCGCCTGTGTATTTCCTGACTGTGACCAGTATACTACATAAATCTTATCCAATGCTTTTCCCTCCTGCTATATCTCTGTATTTTGCTATGTAAGTTAGTCTTAACTAACTTTAGCTATACTATACTAAATCAGAAGGATTTCGTCAAGTGCAGTAAATGAAATATTTTTCTCATTAGAAAAGCTGCTATTCCACCTCATCCGCGAACTTCGTCAGGTAGCGCTGATTCTCCTCAAATTCGCAGGTACTCGCATTGTCAAGCACCTTGCGCCCGTAGAAAACGCGCTTTTTCTCCACAGGGATTGACAGTGTCGCCGTGCCGTTCTCCGTCTCGTAGGAGACCTCGTCAATTCCCGTCTCGCCAAGCGCCTGATACGCACTGTATAAGGTGTGATCCCTGTATCCGTTCACCATCTCCCAGTAGGAAGCGTACTTGTCACTGGTTAGTCCATACAAATCCAACGTATTATATAGTCCACTGTAATTACGTTCTATATACTCCCGCTCACACCAGTCCAGATGATAGGCATCGCCGGAATATTTTCCCTCATCCACAGCGGTAGCAATCAGCGCCCACAGAACCGAGAACACGAAAAACAGCGCTATCACACATCCTGCTGCCTTTACTGCCAGCATCGGCATACTTACCTCATAGTTTCCGGTCTCATCCGAAAATTTCCACATCATTTTCAGATTCTTAATCTTCTTCATATTCCCAGCCCTCTCTCTCAAAGATCCGGCGTACCAGTTCGTCCACCTTCTCCGAATCACGTTCCATGCCCATCAGCTCTGACAGTTCTTCCTCTGACATTCCAAAGGTGCCAAGCAGTGCCGCTGCCACGTCCTGTTTCATGTCATTGTAATATTCCTTGTTTTCTTCATATTCCAGCTTGCGGTAGGAATCACCCGTCTCTCTTCCCAGGATATTCTTTCCCGCCCAGAGTACATACTTTACATCGTTCGGACTGATCTGCTGCCCGGCCGGCCAGTCTAACACCTCCTGGATGCGGAACAGATCTCTCATAAATGCCTGATCGTCGTCATACAGCCGGACGCGCTCTGTATATTTTTTAAACCCCTCCTGTCCATATACCTGATGGGATTTGAGATAATCGTAAAGACCAGTATAATCTTCCGCCGTAAACAGTTCCTCCGCCTCCTGCACAGATGCCTGATTGTGCTGGCGGGTAATGTGAATCCCCTCCAGCCCAAACACAATCGCCAGTACCAGAAATGTAAGCGCTGTCACTGCCGTAATCACCAGCAGAATCACATTCATCACCTTATCTGCAACATACAGCGGCATGGAGTGAATCACCCTGGCTTTCGTAAGCAGCGTCTCCTTTCGCGCCAGATTTTCCTCATTTTTCCATTTTTCGCCAAGCGGATTCACCTCTCCACAATATGGGCATTTCAGTTCTTTCGCCGGATAATCATATCCGCATTTTTTACATATCATCTTCGCACACGCCCTCGCTTTTATTCCGTAAGATGGGAAAATGCCCTCTCCTGCATCATCCGCTCCAGATTGCTCTGATTATCTTTGTCTGATGGATCATACCCGTCCATCACTTCCTTTATCTCTTCCTCTGTCAATTCATAATGCTCATTTAAATACGCAGAGCAATGCTCATGTACGGTAAGGAAGCAAGCAACCGAAAACAAGAGATAGACCGCCAG
>OGZO01003054.1_pt1 | contig 10981 bp, 10 predicted proteins | sample 1576721 | NCBI WGS metagenome assembly OGZO01 (sample SAMEA3541516, study PRJEB24748) | human gut metagenome | biome: human gut; feature: human-associated habitat; material: faeces | place: China | collected 2012 | reverse complement strand
ATGTGGGGTGGTGGATCTGCGGCAGGAATTAAGAGAGGGCAACCGCTCCATCTTAAGCCGCAGGTTAGACGGGCTGATGGAGCAGCGCCTGCGGGCGGGAGAACAGACCATGCTCTTTATCAACCGCAGGGGTGTGGCGGGCTTTGTCTCTTGCAGAGCCTGCGGACATGTGATAAAATGTCCGCATTGCGATGTATCGCTGAGCCAGCATGCCAACGGGCAGATGGTCTGCCATTACTGCGGGTATACGGAGCCGGTGCCGGTACAATGTCCGGTGTGCGGATCGAAGTACATCAGTGGGTTTAAGGCGGGAACCGAGAAGATCGAGATGGTTGTCAGAAAACGATTCCCTGAGGCGCGCGTGCTGCGCATGGATATGGATACCACGCGGGGCAAGGAAGACTACGAGCAGATTTTATCAGCATTTGCCAATCATGAGGCGGATATCCTGATCGGTACGCAGATGATCGTAAAGGGGCATGATTTCCCGGATGTGACGCTGGTCGGTGTTCTCGCAGCGGATCTCTCGCTGCATGTCGGAGACTACCGCGCGGCGGAGCGGACGTTCCAGCTTCTGACGCAGGCAGCGGGTAGAGCTGGCAGAGGGAATAAGCCGGGTGAGGTCGTCATCCAGACGTATGACCCGGAGCATTACAGCATAGAGACGGCGAAGGCGCAGGACTATGATGCGTTTTACGAGCAGGAGATCGCGTACCGCAAGATCATGCTTTACCCGCCGGTCTGGAACATGCTTGTGATCTTGTGCGCCTCTAAGAGTGAGGAGGCGGCGGATTCCATGGCGGCAGAGCTTGCAGCGGCAGCGGATGCGTATGCAGGGCGGAATGCGGGAGAGAAGGTTTATCTCGTGGGCCCCGTCGACGCGGCGATCGCAAAAGTGAATGATATTTATAAAAAAATAATTTATCTCAAGGCAGAAAATTATGACACGCTGGTAAAGATAAAAAATAGGACAGAAGTGTATGCCAGAGAGAGCCGGTACTACAAGAATGTGACTGTGATGTTTGATTTCAATCCGGTGAACGGCTTTTAGGCAGAATGGAGGAAAGATGGCACTTAGGACAATCAGAATACAGGGAGATCCTGTATTGACCAAAAAATGCAGAGAGATTACAGAGATTACACCGAAGATCAGAGAACTGGCAGAGGATATGCTTGATACGATGTACGAGGCGAACGGCGTGGGACTTGCTGGTCCGCAGGTCGGTGTGTTAAAGCGCATCGTCGTCATCGACATCGGCGAGGGACCGGTTGTGATGATCAACCCGGTGATCTTGGAGACTTCCGGCGAGCAGACCGGCGACGAGGGCTGTCTGAGCCTTCCGGGCAAGGCAGGCACCGTGACCAGGCCGAACTACGTGAAAGCGCGGGCGTTTGATCTGGATATGGAAGAGTATGAGATTGAGGGGACAGAGCTGATGGCGCGTGCCATCTGTCATGAGCTGGATCATCTGGACGGACACATGTACACTGAGAAGGTGGAAGGTCCGCTTCACGAAGTCACCTATGAGAGTGATGACGAAGAATAAAGCAGGGATGATCTGTGAAAATGGAGGTCAGTGATGAGAGTCATATTCATGGGAACACCGGATTTTGCGGTGGGAACGTTGGAAGAAATCATAAAAGCGGGACATGAGGTGGTACTGGTTGTCTCCCAGCCGGATAAGTCGGTGGGAAGAAGCAAGGCACTCCGCTATACACCGGTCAAGGCATGTGCGCTCGAGCACGGCATTGAAGTATATCAGCCGCAGAAAGTCAGAGACAGCGAGTGTATCGAGCGTCTGCGGACGTATCATCCGGATATCATAATTGTGGAGGCTTTTGGGCAGATTATACCGAGAGCGATTCTGGATATGCCGCGCTACGGGTGTGTGAATGTGCACGCGTCGCTGCTTCCGAAGTATCGTGGTGCCGCGCCGATTCAGTGGGCGGTCATCAACGGCGACACCGTCACCGGAGTGACGACGATGCGTATGGATGAGGGACTTGATACCGGAGATATGATCTTAAAGGAAGAAGTCGGGATCCGCGAGGATGAGACGGGCGGCAGCCTGTTCGACCGGCTGGCCGAGGTCGGCGCGAAGCTGTGCGTGCGCACGATGGAGGCGATCGAGGCGGGAACGGCAACCTACACGCCGCAGGATAACTCACGGGCAACACATACCGCCAAGATTTATAAGGAACTGGGAAGCATTGACTGGAAACAGGGCGCCAAAGAGATTGAGTGCTTAATCCGCGGGCTGGATCCGTGGCCGAGCGCCTATACCAGACTGGGCGATAAGATGTTAAAGATCTGGAAGGCAAGGGTTGTTCCTGAGGAGTCCGGGGCGGAGCCGGGCTGCATTGTGAAAGTGGAAAAAGATTATATTCTGGTGCAGACCGGAAAGGGAATGCTTGCCATCAGTGAGCTTCAGCTTGAGGGCAAGAAGCGCATGCCGGTGGAGGCATTTCTGAACGGATATGAGATCGAAGAGGGCACATATTTTAAGAAAGGGTGATTACTATGCCATATTCATACTATTACTGGGGATTTGATCCGACCTATATACTCGTGCTCATCGGAGCAGTCATCTGTCTGGTCGCATCTGCACGGGTGAAGTCGACATACAACAAATATGCTTCCTACCGCAGCATGTCCGGCATGACCGGAGCACAGGCGGCGGAACGGATTCTGCACTCGGCAGGAATTTATGATGTGTCGGTGCAGCATGTATCGGGCAATCTGACCGATCACTACAATCCGTCGAACAAGACGCTGAATCTGTCGGATTCCGTGTATGGAAGTACATCGGTGGCGGCTGTCGGTGTGGCGGCGCATGAGTGCGGACATGCCATTCAGCACCAGCAGGGATATGTGCCGCTCACACTCCGTTCGGCGATCGTGCCGGTGGCAAATATCGGTTCTACGCTGGCGTGGCCGTTAATTTTAATCGGATTATTTTTTACCAGCAATACGGGGGCATTTTTGATTGACCTTGGAATTCTTTGTTTTTCGTTCGCTGTTCTGTTTCAGCTTGTGACGCTTCCGGTGGAGTTCAATGCATCGCACCGCGCGCTGCGCATTTTAGGAGAGCAGGGAATCTTAAGCGACAGTGAGCTGCCTTATACGCGAAAAGTGTTGAAGGCGGCTGCACTTACTTATGTGGCGAGTGCGGCAGCATCGATTCTGCAGCTGCTTCGTCTGGTGTTATTATTTGGAGGAAGAAGACGTGACGACTGATTCCGTGAATACGCGTGAACTGATTCTTGAGATCCTTTTAGAAGTGACGGAGAAGGGACAGTACAGCCATCTGGTGATCCGCTCGGTGCTGGACAAGTACCAGTATCTGGACAAAAGAGAGCGTGCGTTCTTAACGAGAGTGGCGGAGGGCACCATTCAGCGCCAGATCGAGCTGGACTATATCCTGGATCAGTTCTCAAAAGTAAAGGTCAGAAAAATGAAGCCGGTGATCCGCGCCATTCTCAGGATGGGCGTATACCAGTTGAAATATATGGACAGTGTTCCGGCATCCGCCGCCTGCAACGAGGCGGTAAAGCTTGCGAAGAAAAAGGGCTTCGGACAGCTGTCCGGTTTCGTGAACGGGGTACTGCGCGGTGTTTCGCGCGGTCTGGATCAGCTTACATATCCAAAGGAGAGCGTCGATGCCGTAAAAGCCTGGTCGGTGCGCTACTCGATGCCGGAATGGATCGTTGCGCAGTGGATCGGCGACTACGGGAAGGAACGCACAAAAGAGATTCTTGCAGCGTCCCTTTTGGAAGCGCCGATCACCGTCCGTGCGAATCTGGAACGGATCACGCCGGAGGCGCTCGCAGAGCGTTTTAAGGAGGAGGGCGTTACCGCGGTTCCGCTGGATACGGAAAAATATCCCGGACTTTCGTATGTATATACGATCTTTGGGTTTGATCATTTAAACGGTCTTTCAAGCTTTAAGGAAGGACTGTTCTATGTGCAGGACATCAGCTCCATGATGGTGGCGGAATATGCGGCGCCAAAGGAGGGCGACCACTGCATTGACGTCTGTGCGGCGCCGGGCGGCAAGAGCATTCATCTTGCGGAAAAGTTAAGGGGTACCGGTCATGTGGAGGCGCGGGACATCAGCGAACAGAAAGTGGCGCTGATCGATGAGAATATAAAAAGATGCCGGCTTACGAATATCACGGCGAAGTGTCAGGATGCGACTGTTTTGGACGAGGCATCGGTTCGCACGGCGGATGTGCTGATTGCGGATCTTCCCTGCTCGGGACTCGGGGTGCTGCGCAGAAAGACCGATATCAAGTACCGCATGAACCCGGAAGGGGAGGAATCGCTTGTGGCGCTGCAGAGGCAGATACTGTCTGTGGTGTGTGAATATGTGAAGCCGGGCGGAACACTGATTTATTCCACCTGCACGATTCACACGGCGGAGAACGAGGGGAATGCCAGATGGTTTGAGCAGACGCACCCGGAGTTCGCCCTCGATACGATGCGGCAGATGTTCCCGGAAGAACATCTCGGGGACGGATTTTTTATAGCAAAATTTAAGCGAAAGCAGGACAACGGATAAGGAATGGAAAAGACAGACATTAAATCGTTGAATCTGGAAGAACTGACCGCATTTGTCGAGTCGCTCGGAGAAAAAAAGTTCCGGGCAAAACAGATTTACGAGTGGATGCACAGGAAGCATGTGGCATCCTTTTCGGAGATGACCAATATTTCTGCGGCTCTCATTGAAAAATTGAATCAGAACTGTACGCTGACCAGCTTAAAAAAGGCGGATGTGCAGATCTCGAAAATTGACGGTACCAGAAAGTACCTGTTTCTTCTGGACGACGGCAATGTCATCGAGAGTGTCTTAATGCGTTATAAGCACGGGAACTCCGTCTGTATTTCCTCACAGGTCGGCTGCCGGATGGGCTGCCGTTTCTGCGCCTCCACGCTGGATGGTCTGGTGCGCGGTCTGCGGCCGTCCGAGATGCTCGATCAGATCTATCAGATCGGAACGGACATCGGCGAGCGGATCTCCAATGTTGTGGTGATGGGAACCGGCGAGCCTTTGGATAATTATGACAACCTGTTAAAATTCATCGAACTGCTGAGCGATGAAAACGGACTCAATATCAGCCAGCGGAACCTGACGGTCTCCACCTGCGGGATCGTTCCGCGCATGCGGGAGCTTGCGGATAAAAAGCTGCAGATCACGCTGGCGCTCTCGCTTCATGCATCCAACCAGGAAAAGCGCCTGCAGCTGATGCCTGTGGCGAACAAATATGACATTAAGGAAGCGGTCGATGCCTGCCGTTACTATTTTGAACAGACCGGCCGGCGCATCACGTTTGAGTACAGTCTGGTGGCGGGCGTAAACGATACGGCGGAGGATGCCGCAGAGCTGGCAGAGCTTGTGCGCGGGATCAACTGTCACATCAATCTGATTCCGGTCAATCCGATCAAGGAACGCAGCTATAGACAGCCGGATGACGGTGCAGTGCATGCATTCCAGAAAAAGCTGGAGAGAAACGGGCTCACCGTGACCGTGCGCCGGGAGATGGGCAGGGATATTGACGGTGCATGCGGGCAGCTGAGGCGCAAGCATATGCACAAAGAGCAGCATACCGGACAGGAGACGGGGCATGTCGGGCAGGAGTAGTAAGTCTTGCCCTTTTTCGCGTTGTATGCTAACATTGGTAATTGGATAAATGGCAGGCAGGTACTGCTATTCTAATAATGGAGGAATAGAATGAAGACGTTTTCCATGACGCATGTGGGACAGCGGCGTGAGACGAACCAGGATTATATGTACACATCAGAGACCTCCGTGGGCAGGCTTCCGGATTTATTTCTGGTAGCAGACGGTATGGGAGGCCATGCGGCTGGAGATTATGCTTCGCGCTTCACAGTTGAAAAGATTGTGGAATACGTAACAGAATCCGAGGAGAGCGAGCCGGTGACCGTGCTCGGTGAGGCAGTCAGATATGCAAATGAACATTTGCTTGCGGAGGCGAACGCGGATGCGAGCAAAGCGGGCATGGGCACGACGATTGTTGCGGCAGTCGTGGTTGGCGATAAGCTCTACACGGCAAATGTCGGCGACAGCCGGTTGTATGTGATCAACCAGGAACGTATCACACAGATTACAAGAGATCACTCTCTGGTAGAAGAGATGGTTCGGCTGGGAGAGATGGACAAAGAGGATGCAAAAGTGCACCCGGATAAAAATATTATTACGAGAGCGATCGGCGTGCTTCCGGAGGTGTCGGCGGATTTCTTCGAGACGGTGCTTGTGCCGGGAGATACGGTTCTGTTGTGTTCGGACGGTCTGACCAATATGGTCGATGATACGGATATCAAGCGGATCGTGCTGGGACAGCGTGATATTGTGGAGAAAACACAACGGCTGATCGACGCCGCGAACGAGAATGGCGGTAAGGATAATATAACGGTGGTTTTGATTGAGCCGTTTTCAGATGAGACTAGATAGAGAATGAAGTTCTTTGTAAATCAGGTTGGAGGTTTAATATGTTAACAGAGGGAATGTATATAGCGGACCGTTATGAAATCATAGGGAAAATTGGTGCCGGCGGGATGTCTGACGTATATAAGGCAAAAGATCTGACGCTCGGACGTTTTGTGGCAATCAAGGTTTTAAAGCCGGAGTTTTCGGAGGATCTGAATTTTGTGACAAAGTTCCGCACTGAGGCACAGTCTGCTGCGGGATTAGAGCATCCGAACATCGTAAATATCTACGATGTCGGAAGCGAAAAAGGAATGCATTATATCGTGATGGAGTATGTGGAAGGCATCACGTTAAAGACATATATTGAGAAAAAGGGGCAGCTTTCTTTTAAGGAGGCAGTCAGCATTGCCATTCAGGTGGGAAGAGGTATTGAGGCGGCGCATAGCAAGGGTATCATCCACCGGGACATCAAGCCGCAGAATATTATTATTTCCACAGAGGGAAAAGTAAAAGTAACAGATTTCGGTATCGCGCGCGCAGCAAGCAGTAACACGATCAGTTCCGATGTGATGGGATCCGTGCACTATTCTTCTCCGGAGCAGGCACGCAACGGATTTGTGGACGGCAAGAGCGATATCTATTCCCTCGGTATTGTGATGTATGAGATGGTGACGGGACGTGTGCCGTTTGACGGGGATACGACCGTGGCGGTTGCCATCCAGCATCTGCAGGAGGAGATCGTTCCACCGAGTGCCTACGCGCCGAATCTTCCGATCAGTATGGAGAAGATCATCTTAAAATGTACGCAGAAGAATCCGGACCGCCGCTATGAGTCCATGACGGCGCTTTTGACGGATCTGCGCAAGGCGCTTGTCAGCCCGAATGAGGATTTTGTCGTGATGGTTCCTGCAACCAACCAGGACAAGACACGCATTATCGGAGAGGATGACTTAAAGCAGATCAAGGAGGAGGCAGACAGCCTCTATCTTAAGGCGGATCAGGCGGTGCACGCGAGAGCGGAGGAGATGAACCGCTACGATGAGGATGAGGACGACGAAGAAGATGTGGACGATGATGAGCTGGATGACGAGGATGACGGCGATCTGAATCCGAAGATGGAGAAAGCGATCACGATCATGGGAATTGTTGCGGCAGTCGTGATTGTGATTATCATCATTGTGATTGTGGTAAATCTGTTCGGCGGAATCAAGTCCAAGAAGCAGTCTGACACGGAGACGTCGCGCACAGAGACTACACAGACCGAGAGCCAGAACGAGGATACGGTTACCGTTCCGGATTTCCGCGGCATGACATATGCGGATGCGCAGACCGAGGCGGAGAAGAAGGGATTAAAGCTGGAGAATAAGGGCGAAGTATCCTCTGACGACTACGATGAGGGCGAGATCGCCAATCAGGACCCGGAGAGCGGCAAGGAAGTCGAAGAGGGCACGACGATCGGCGTTGTGATCAGCAACGGAAAAGGCAGTGTGGCAGTGCCGAATGTGACCGGAGACTCTGAGGATGATGCAGTGTCTGCACTGGAAAAGGAAGGCTTTAAGCCGAACAAGACATATGCTTACGATGACAGTGTGGAGGAGGGAAAAGTCATTTCCCAGACACCGTCCGCAGGAGATAAGGCAAAAACAGGTGATACGATCACGATTGTCATCAGTCAGGGTGCAGAGGCAGTGACCGTCCCGGATGTGAAGACGACCTACAAGTCCGAGGAGCAGGCGAGAGCACTGCTCACCGATTTCAACGTATCGGTAAAGACAGCGTACAGCGATACGCTTCCGGAAGGCATTGTCATGGATCAGAGCATTGATCCGGGCAAGCAGGTGGAAAAAGGCAGCGACATCACGATCACGGTAAGCATGGGGCCGTCACCGTCCCAGAGTGTGACAGCGACAACCTACAGCTTCAAGGCGACGATCAATCTGCCGGCTGATACGTCCAACGTATCCGGCGCAACAATCACGCTGTATGATACTTCCGGCAATGTGCTGGGACAGTGGGATAAGGCGATCACAGATGATTTTTCCATCAGCAAGACGGGACTGCTTGCAAAAGAGGGCTATCTGGTAATCTCATGGCTGGATTTAAACGGCAACAAGATCAACGATCAGACCACGAGCACCTACCAGTTTACACCGGAATCATAATGGATAAGAATATGCAGGGAAAGATTGTAAAAGGAATTTCCGGATTCTACTACGTTCACGTAGCGGGATCCGGAATTTATGAATGTAAGGCAAAAGGAATTTTCCGCAACCAGAAGATCAAGCCGCTGGTGGGCGATAACGTGACGATTGCCGTGCTGGATGAGGAGCAGATGCTTGGAAATATCGAGGAGATCCTTCTGAGAGAAAATGCGCTGATCCGTCCGGCGGTTGCCAATATCGATCAGGCGCTTGTGATTTTTGCGGCGGCAAAGCCGAAGCCAAATTTTAATCTGCTGGACCGTTTTCTGATTATGATGGAATATCAGAAGGTGCCGGTTACGATCTGCTTTAACAAGTGCGACCTTCTGACCGGGGAGGAGCTGCACGCGTTTTCGGATGTCTACGAACAGTGCGGCTATCCGGTGGTGTATACCTCGGCGAGAGAGCAGCGGGGAATCGATGTGCTGCTTGAGCGGCTGGAAGGAAAGGTGACGTCGGTGGCAGGACCCTCGGGTGTGGGCAAGTCATCGCTCATCAACTGTCTGCAGCCGGAGCGCCAGATGGAGACCGGGGCAATCAGCAGAAAGATTGAGCGAGGCCGCCATACGACCCGCCACTCGGAGATTATTCCAATCAAAGAGCAGACTTACATTATGGATACACCGGGATTTTCCACGCTGGATATTCCGGGGCTGGAAAAGGAAGATCTGTGGTGGTATTATCCGGAATTTGAAGAGTATGAGCCAAACTGCCGTTTTAAGGGCTGCAGTCATATCGGAGAGCCGGACTGCGGGGTAAAAGAGGCGGTGGAAGCCGGGAAAATCAGCCGGCTCCGCTATGAAAATTACATGCAGCTATATCAGGAATTAAAAGAACAGAAGAAATATTAAAAAGAAGGGTGTAAGAGAGATGAATTGTTTGTCGCCATCCATATTATCCGCAGATTTTTCAAGACTGGGAGAGCAGATCCGTGAACTGGACGAGGCAGGGGCACAGTATGTACATATTGATGTCATGGACGGAATGTTTGTGCCAAGTATTTCCTTCGGGCTTCCGGTAATCCGCTCCATCCGTCCCTGTACGGACCGGATCTTCGACGTGCATCTGATGATCGAGGAGCCGGGGCGCTATATTGAGGATTTTGTCGGAGCCGGAGCCGATCTGATTACCGTGCATGCAGAGAGCTGCAAGCATCTGGACCGCACGATTGCTTCCATCAAAGAGCGGGGGATTCTTGCGGGGGTTGCGTTAAATCCTGCTACGCCGCTGCAGACGGTGGAGTATGTGCTTGAAAAAGTGGACATGGTGCTGATTATGACGGTGAACCCTGGATTCGGTGGGCAGAAGTTTATCCCGTATACCTTGCAGAAGGTTCGTGATCTTAAGAAAATGATTGATGCGCGCGGGTTGAAAACAGACATTGAGGTGGACGGCGGGGTCAATCTCTCCAACGTGGAGGAGATTATGAGTGCCGGCGCCAACATCATCGTGGCGGGAAGCGCTGTTTTTAACGGAGATGTCGCTGAAAACACCCAGATGTTTCTGGATATTTTAAATTCTTAAGGAACGGCGGGAGAAAAGCGGGGGAGCGTATGAAACATTTTGTAATAATTTCAGGCGGAACGATCGACGATTCTTTTGCGGACAGATGGTTTGAGGAAGAGAAGCCGGATGCCGTTATCGCTGCGGATGCCGGAATGGAATATCTGTACCGCAGCCACCGGGTGCCGGATGTGATTGTCGGGGATTTTGATTCCGTGGGAACGGAGGCTCTTGCTTATTTTAAGACATTGCCTGGTGTGGCGATCCAGAAGCTGATTCCGGAGAAGGACGACACGGATACCGAGTCTGCAATCCGGCTTGCGATCCGGCGCGGAGCAGAGCGCATCACGCTTTTGGGAGCGACAGGGACACGGCTGGATCATGTGCTGGGGAACATCGAACTGCTCGGAATCGGGTTAAAGGCGGGAATTCCCATCCAGATCTGTGATGCCCATAACCGCATCCGTATGATTGATCGTGGAATGACGCTTGCGAGAAAGGAACAGTTCGGAACGTATGTGTCGCTCATCCCCTACACGGAATGTGTGGGGCATCTGACGCTGAAGGGATTGAAATATCCTCTCACGGACGCCTGCCTGCGTGGATTCTGTTCACTTGGCGTGAGCAATGAGATCGTGGCGGATACGGCAGAGATCTCGTTTGAGAGCGGGATTCTTCTCGTGGTGGAATCAAAGGACCGATGACAGAAGAGGATTGCCGCAATAAGCATAGAACTCTTTTTGGGGATAAGTAATATTATCAGAATACACTTCGGGATTTCATGTGGAAATGCAGATGGAATATTCGTTGGAGAAAAATGTGAGCATT
>OGZO01003049.1_pt1 | contig 10987 bp, 6 predicted proteins | sample 1576721 | NCBI WGS metagenome assembly OGZO01 (sample SAMEA3541516, study PRJEB24748) | human gut metagenome | biome: human gut; feature: human-associated habitat; material: faeces | place: China | collected 2012 | reverse complement strand
GTTGGGTAGGATTGTGGGAGCACGTAGTGCGTAACAATCCGTAGGTATCATAGTCAGGGGCTTTTGACCCTGGCATCTTATATTTTAGTATATCATATACCTATCTTTCTTGTCCAATGCTTACCGTTAAAAAGTAGACATTTTGAACACCTGCTCTTTTTAATATTCCTGCAGCATGTTCCATCGTACTTCCTGATGTATAAATATCGTCAATCAGCAGGATATTTTCAGGAAAATCGCTGCTGCTCCTCACTGCAAATGCTCCCTGCAGTACTTCCATCCGCTCTTTTCTGTCAAACAGCTTCAGTGGGCGGGTATTCCTGATCCTCAGCAACCGATCCGTACACACCGCAATCCCGGTTCTCTTTCCCAGTTCACGTGCCAGGATTTCCGCCTGATTATAGCCTCTTTTTCTTTTCCTTTTCCAGTGAAGCGGAATCGGCAGGATCAGCCCAATCTTCCACTCTTTCAGTTTCTTTTCATATTTTTCCGCCAGTTTTTCCGAAAAGACTGATCCATAACATCGTTTATTATGATACTTAAATCGGTATAATGCATCCGATACCGGTTTCTGATGCAGCCAGAGGCTCCTTCCCTGTGTGATATAAGATTTCCTTTTTGCACAGTCCTCACAATATTCTGCCACTTCATCTTTCAGCATTTTCCCGCAACGCATGCAACGTGGTTCTCTGATCCATATCATTTTCTTTTCACAACGGCAGCAGATACTCTCTCCGACTTTTCCGCAAAAAATACATCGTCCGGGATAGAGCAGATTCAGAATCACTGCCTTTACTTTTTTCCCGCTCTTTTTCAGAACTCTCCGATACGTTCTGCAAGACTGGTATATCTTTCCTGTTCGCTTTTGTTCCTGATCATTTCTTGAAATGTTGTATCACTCCCTATAATTGTAAGACATTTCTTGGCTCTCGTAACAGCAGTATACAGAAGATTTCTGTTATATAATAATTTAGGCCCCGGCAAAAGAGGAAGAATCACTGCCGGATATTCACTTCCCTGGGATTTATGTACTGTGATCGCATATGCCAGTTCCAGCTCATCCACCATGTCAAATCCATATTTCACTTTTCTTCCTTCATCATACTCTACTTCTACCGTTTCTTTGTACTCATTGATTTCTGAGATCACACCCATGTCACCGTTGAAAACACCCATTCCTTTATCTACCGTCAGACCAAACCTGGTACAGATTTCCCATTCCAGTTGATAATTATTCTTTATCTGCATCACTTTGTCTCCTTCACGGAACAGCCTTCCGTTAATCTCCCGTTCCGTCTTTTTTTCGTCTGCCGGGTTCAGGTATTTCTGAAGGATCACATTCATTCGTTCTACTCCCAGAAGACCTTTTCTTGTCGGTGTCATCACCTGGATCTCATTGGGATGTGCCTGCACATATTGCGGCAGTTTTCTCTGGATTAATGCAATGATTCCCCCTATGATCGTATCTGCCTCATCACATTTGACAAAGAAAAAATCTCTGCTCTTTTTATTTAATTCTACCGGTTCTCCTGCATTGATCTTATGTGCATTCATGATAATATCACTCTCTCCTGCCTGCCGGAAAATCTTTGTCAGCGTCACAACATGAAATCGTTCTGAAGAAATAATATCTTTCAGAACACTTCCCGGTCCGACGGATGGGAGCTGATCCACATCTCCTACCAGGATCAGTCTTGTTCCCTGTACTACTGCAGACAATAATGCATGCATCAGATTCAGATCCACCATAGACATTTCATCGATAATGATCACATCTGCCTCCAGTGGATTCTCTCGATTTCTCAAAAATCCGCCTGTACTCTCCTCCTCTGGATTTCCATTCACTTCCAGCAGTCTGTGGATCGTCTGTGCCTCATATCCGGTTGCCTCAGTCATACGCTTTGCCGCACGTCCCGTCGGAGCCGCCAGAAGAATGCTCAATCCCTCGCTCTCGAAAAACTGGATCATTGTATTGATCGTCGTAGTCTTTCCTGTTCCCGGACCTCCGGTCAGGATCAGAAGTCCATGCTTGATCGACTCGATCACCGCTTTATGCTGCAGCGGATCAAGTTCTATCTTTTCCTTTTCTTCCACAGCTCTCAGTCTTTTTTCCATCATATCTTCTGGCATCTGGCAATCAATATCAAGATCATTGAGCATTTTTGCCGTATTCAGTTCCATATAATAATAATGTGCAGGATAGACAATCACTTTTCCGTCTTTCTCTTTCATCACGGTCTTCCGCTCCATGCACAGATCCATAATATACTTTTCAATATCTTCTATTTCAATTCCAAGCAGAACCTTTGCCCTGCGTAAAAGTAATTCTTCAGGCAGATAGATATGTCCCTCTGCAACTGCCTGCTGCAAAATGTAAAACAATCCGCTCCGGATCCTGTAATCTGAATCCGTATGAATCCCGATTCTTGCCGCGATCTCATCTGCGGTTCTGAATCCGACTCCCTCGATATCATCTGCAAGCCGATACGGATTTTCCTCCAGAATCTGATGCACCTTCATTCCATACCGTTGATAGATCTTTGCTGCAAGCTTTGTCGAAATTCCATATTTTTGCAGATAGATCATGGATTTTCTCATATCCTTTTTTTCTTCCATCTGCGAAGCGATCTCCATCGCCTTCCGTTCACTGATTCCCTTGATCTCTGCGAGCCGTTCCGGTTCTTCTTCTATAATACGGAATGTATCCTCCCTGAACTTTTTTACGATCCTTGAAGCCATGGTCTGACCGATTCCCTTAATCGCACCAGATCCAAGATAACGTTCGATGGAAACCAGATCTTCCGGTTCTTTCACGCGATATGCCGAAACTTTTAACTGATTGCCATATACGCTGTGATTCACGTATTCTCCCTCTAATTCCAACATTTCTCCTTCTGTGATGAAATTCAGATTCCCCACACACGTTACTTCTCCATCTTCATTTTCCAAATGAAATACCGTATATCCATTTTCCTCATTCCGAAACACGATGTGCTCTACATATCCTGTTACTTTTTCCACGTCCGTTCCTTTTCTCCTTTTCCATTCAATAACAAAAAAGGAGTGCAGTATCTGTCCACACCCCTCACTCAAAGCAGCTTTTCTACTTAATAGTCTTTTCTGCCGCTCATAAATTCAACAAATTCTCCTGTTCCGATCGCCACTACCTTCATCGGATCTTCTGCTGTCATCGTATTGATCCCGGTCTTCTCTTCGATCAGTTCTTCCAGTCCACGAAGAAGTGATCCGCCTCCGGTCAGCACGATTCCACGATCAAGAATATCGGCAGAAAGTTCCGGAGGTGTCTGCTCCAATACTGATACGACTGCCTCTACAATCTGACCTGTACACTCTCTTAATGCCTCTTCCGTCTCAGATGAAGTTACCGTTACCGTCTTCGGAAGTCCGGTTACCAGATTTCTTCCGCGTACTTCCATTTTTTCCTCCTCGGCAAGCGGATACGTTGTACCGATCTTAATCTTAATATCCTCGGCTGTTCTCTCTCCGATCAGAAGATTATGCTTCTTTCTCATATAACGGACAATGGCTTCATCAAAATCATCTCCTGCCACTTTGATTGATGTATTGACGACTGTTCCTCCCAAAGAGATCACAGCAATATCTGCCGTTCCGCCTCCGATATCTACGATCATATTGCCGCATGGCTTGGAAATATCAATCCCCGCACCGATTGCTGCTGCTACCGGTTCTTCAATCAGATGTACTTCTCTTGCTCCCGCAGCAAAAGTTGCTTCTTCTACTGCTTTCTTCTCCACCTCTGTCACCCCGCTCGGCACACAGATACTGATCCTCGGCTTTTTGAACAGACGCTTTCCCAATGCTTTCTGCACAAAATATTTGATCATCTTCTCTGTCACTGTATAATCAGAGATAACTCCCTGACGAAGTGGTCTCACCGCAACAATATTCCCCGGTGTGCGTCCAAGCATCAGCCTTGCATCTTCTCCGATGGCTTTGATCACATTTGAATCCCGGTCAAATGCAACTACCGATGGTTCTTTCAGCACAACCCCTTTTCCTTTTACATAAACCAGTACACTGGCCGTTCCTAAATCTATACCAAGATCTACTGACATAACTTAATCTCCCTTCTAAAACGCTTTTTACTTTTTATCATTCAAGTGTCCTTTTCCCCTGAAGGGTCTTATTCCGTACCACCTAGTATAATAAACTTTTTCAAAAATTGGTAGTCATTTTTTGCATATATTTTGGACTTTTTTTTCTTTTAATTTCGTCTTTATTTTTCTTTAGAATTGCATCAAGGTATTTTCCAGTGTAGGATCTGCTATTTTTTGCCACCTCTTCCGGTGTTCCGTATGCTACAACGGTTCCACCACGGTCTCCGCCCTCCGGTCCGATATCTATGATATAGTCCGCAGTCTTTATCACATCCAGATTATGTTCAATTACGATCACTGTATTTCCTTCCTCTGTCAGTCTGCGTAATATCTCTGTCAGTTTATGAACATCCGCAAAATGTAACCCTGTTGTCGGCTCGTCTAAAATATAAACCGTTCTTCCGGTACTGCGTTTACTCAGCTCGGATGCGAGTTTGATCCTCTGTGCCTCTCCTCCCGATAACTCCGTGGATGGCTGACCCAGACGGATATACGAAAGTCCCACATCATTCAGCGTTTCCATCTTTCTCCGGATCGACGGTACATGTGCAAAAAATTCTACCGCTTCTTCTACCGTCATATTTAGGACATCATAAATACTCTTTCCTTTATATTTTACCTCCAGCGTTTCCCGGTTGTACCGCTTACCCCCGCACACCTCACAAGGCACATAGACATCCGGCAGGAAATGCATTTCAATCTTCAGGATTCCATCCCCTGCACAGGCTTCACATCGTCCGCCTTTTACGTTGAAACTGAATCTTCCTTTTTTATATCCTCTTGCCTTCGCATCCGGTGTAGACGCAAAAAGATCACGGATCAGGTCAAATACACCGGTGTAAGTTGCCGGATTGGAACGTGGCGTGCGTCCGATCGGTGACTGATCTATATTGATTACCTTGTCAAACTGCTCCAGTCCTTCTATCTTTTTATGCTTACCCGGAATCGTTCTGGCACGATTCAGTTCTCTTGCCAGCTTTTTATAAAGGATCTCATTCACCAGCGAACTTTTTCCCGAACCTGATACTCCCGTCACACAGGTCAGTACACCGACCGGAAAACTGACATTGATCTTCTTCAGATTATTTTCCTCTGCACCAATCACCTTTAACCATCCTTTTGGCTCTTTTCTTTCCGTCGGAACCGGAATCTTAATCTTACCGCTGAGATAAGCTCCTGTTATAGAAGCCGGATTTTTCATGATTTCCTGTGCATTTCCTGTGGCAACAACCTGTCCGCCATGTTCTCCGGCTCCCGGTCCAATATCTACAATATAGTCTGCTGCCAGCATAGTATCCTCGTCATGCTCTACCACGATCAGAGAATTTCCCAGATCCCGCAAATGCTTCAATGTCGCAAGAAGCTTATCATTATCTCTCTGATGCAGTCCAATACTTGGTTCATCAAGGATATAAGCAACTCCAACCAGGCCTGAACCGATCTGGGTCGCCAGACGGATACGTTGTGCTTCACCCCCCGACAAAGTTCCTGTTGCCCTCGCCAACGTCAGATAATCCAGTCCTACATCCATCAAAAACTGAATCCTTGCACGGATCTCTTTCAGGATCTGACCACCAATCATCTGCTGCGTCTCCGTCAAATGCAGTTCCTGAAGAAATTTCTGAAGCTTCTCTATAGAAAGGGCTGTGACCTCTGAAATATTTTTTTCACCTACGGTTACTGCCAATGCACTTGCCTTTAACCGCTGACCACCACATGCCGAACATGGGGTGATATTCATGAAAGTCTCATATTCTGCTTTCATTGTCTCCGAACCGGTCTCACGATACCTGCGTTCCACATTCTTGATCAGTCCGTCAAATGCGACATCATAAACGCCTTCTCCCCGCTGCCCTTTATAATACACTTTCACTTCTTTTCCATTAGTTCCATAGATCAGAACATCATGTACTTTTTTCGGGTAGTCCTGAAAAGGTGTATCCAGATCAAAATCATATTCCCTGCAAAGAGCCTGCAGGATTGCATTGGTAAAGCTGGTCTTATCCGCACAGGATTGCCAGCCAGGAACCGTGATTGCACCTTCATTGATACTCAGCGACGGATCCGGTATCATAAGTTCCTCCGAAAATTCCATCTTATATCCAAGTCCAAAACATTCAGGGCACGCTCCAAACGGATTATTAAATGAAAAACTTCTCGGCTCTATCTCTTCTATACTGATCCCACAATCAGGACAGGAAAAACTCTGGCTGAAATTCATAGACTCTTCGCCGATTACATCTACGATCAGCAATCCTTCTGCCAGATGCAGCACATTTTCCACAGAATCTGTCAGCCTCTTCTCAATCCCCGGTTTAACTACAAGCCGATCCACAATGATCTCAATATTATGCTTGATATTCTTGTCCAGTGTGATCTCCTCTGACAGTTCATACAGATTTCCATCTACACGGACACGCACATAACCACTCTTCTTCGCTCTGTCCAATAATTTGGTGTGCGTTCCCTTTCTTCCCCTTACGACCGGAGCCAGAAGCTGGATCTTCGTCCGCTCCGGAAGTGCCATGATCTGATCCACCATCTGATCCACCGTCTGCTTTGCAATCTCACGTCCACATTTCGGGCAGTGAGGGATTCCTACCCTCGCATACAATAAACGGAAATAATCATAAATCTCCGTCACAGTTCCAACGGTAGAACGCGGGTTATGGTTCGTCGATTTCTGATCAATGGAAATTGCAGGTGAAAGACCTTCAATGCTCTCTACATCCGGTTTCTCCATCTGTCCTAAGAACTGTCTTGCATAAGAAGACAGTGACTCCATATATCTTCTCTGCCCCTCTGCATAAATCGTATCAAATGCAAGAGACGATTTTCCCGAACCACTCAGGCCCGTCAAAATAACCAGTTCATTCCTTGGAATATCCACATCGATATTCTTCAGATTATTTTCATTTGCTCCCCTGATCCTGATATACTGGCTTACATTTTGGATCAGCTCATTCGTTGCCTTCACCGCATATTCCGTCTGTTTTGTCACGATCAATATTTTATCCGCAAGCTGCATAAGAGCCGCTTTTTCCTCGTCAAACACACTGTCTGCATCGATAACGATGTAATCGTATTCCTGCTCTTTGCGGGCTGCTTCTGCTAATAGTGCAAACACGCGGTATGGGATACCCAACGACATAAGCGCCGCTTTAAACGGCGGAAGATAACTGAAACCTTCCTTTCGTATGACATGCCGTACGATCCGATAAACATTGCCAAGATTCCCCGACAGACCCGCATAAACCGAAGCATCTCTGATCGGCTCGCCGTTTTCCAGCATCCACTGAAACGACTGAAGCCGATCCGCATTCACATACAGTGTTTTCTTATAATTACGTTCCAGACAACGACACAAGCCGAATGCAACACTCGTTTTCCCGACTCCGCCTGACGCCGAGGTGATCAATATGATCTTTGTTTCTTTTCCGGCATCCTGTTCGGCATAAAGCGTATCCTTGCATCTGCCTGTAATTTCATTAAAAATCTCCCGCACACTTGTATATTTAAACAAGCGGCAAATGTCGAGTTCGTCCGTCTGTCCGGGTTCGTAATGTTCCGACAATATCATCAAATGCCGGATATCATGTTTTTTCAGCCCGCTGTTATAAAGCGTATCCGACACAAGCAGAATGTCCGCATGCTGCGAAAGTGAAAATAACTGATTAAAATAATCTTTATCCGTAATGATCTCCAAGTCGATCTTATCCGCGAACAGCTCTGCAAATTTCTTTTGTAGCGGAATTACATAGCTTTCATCTGTATCCGCCACAATCACTCTCGGTCTTGCCATATTTCTCTGTCACCTCTATTCCATCACGATCTGGAAATCGCTGATCGCCATTCGTATAATATCTCCGTTTTTCACCGGATATTCTCTGCCCGGAAAAAGCTGCATCCCATTCAAGTATGTTCCGTTTGAACTATTCAGATCTACAACCGCATACCCGGATCCCCTTTTTACGATCTTACAGTGCCTTCTGCTGATCATCTTGCTGAATCCGGCAACGCCGTCCGCTTGCTCCGTACTCTTTCCGATCACATACTCTTGTTTCGTTACAGTCAGACGGATCGGACTGCCTGCTGTCAGCGACACAAGTGTACAAGTCTGATCTCCTCTCTGTGAAGAAACTTTTTCATTTCTATTCAAACTATAAGGTGTACTTGTTTCATCTACTGATCCGCACTTTTCCACATCCGAATCTTCACTGCTGTAACCGGGACGTCCGATGATCTGAAAGAAATCCGCAAACCTCTTATCGTCTTTATCCGAACGTTTTTCTACAGTTTTCTTCAGTTCTCCCCTTAGATGCTCCTCAAATTCCACTACATCTTTATGAAGTCTCTCCGCCACAGGAAGATATACGAACCTGATTTTTCGCGTTGCAGGATCGACCCATATCTTATCTGCCGAAATATCCAGTTTCAAAAGCGAAAGAAATCCGTTTTCTGTCACCCTTCTGACTTCATGCAGAATATTTCCCAAAACAGAAAGCATCCCTTCTGTATCTTCCGCCCCTGACTGGATCGCAAGCGGCAGACAGGATTTCGTATCGTAATACAGTTCTGTCTTGCCGTTATACAGCATCTTCACACACTTCAATAGAAAATCTGCTTCTTGACCGTGCATCATTTTATATTCTGTTATCAAAAAATCTGTCTTATCTTCTAAAATATAAGCAAAGTTCTCTCCACACTGTTCTTCCGTAATCATTCCATCTCTCATTTTCCTGCTCTCATCTTCCTGCTCTCATCTTCGTCTGGTTTATTTTGAACCCGGACGCAAATTTTCCTCCGCCTTGATAGTTTACTTTTTCTTCATCTAGTTCATTCATATTATTATCGTACAATTTTTCTTTCATTATTGATCACTATTTTAATAAAATTACCAATATATTTGCTAGTGAAACCAGAATAGAGGTACTAGACAGCCATAATCCCGTATTAGTTCCTATATCCGAATTCTTAGCCTTAGTCTTATTAGGTGTCACATAAATTATATCATTCTGCTGTAACTGATAATAAGGAGACAGTACCGTTTCAGCCTTATTCAAGTCCAAGGTTATAATCTCCTGCTTGTTATCTTGCCCTGTCCGGATTAATTTCACATTATCACGCATACCATAAATAGTCAAATCACCTGCCATAGCGAGCGCTTCCAACAAATTAATCTTCTCGTTAGAGACTACAAAGCTTCCTGGCTTAGTAACCTCTCCCAATACCGAAATCCGATAATTAACAATACGCACAGTTACAAGCGGTGCTTCTTTCAAATAAACCTTCAACTTATCTATTATCAGATTTTCTATCTCCAGTTTAGTCAATCCACCTACATGAATCTCGCCCAATACTGGAAAGTTAATATTCCCCTGATTATCTACTAAATATTGCTGTAGAGCAGATGATGCAGTTCCTTGTCCTACCGTCTTTCCCTCCGTTCTACTAGCAGTACCCGAATTTACCAGATTGAAAGGTGCAGCCAGTTCCGGAGTAGAACAAGATACGGCAATCGTCAACAAATCCTTGGGCATAACCTTCACACCTGCCTGACGAGCACTCTGTTCTGTATCATTCACAAAAGCCGTATCCTGCAAATAAGGCACTTTCTTATATGATTGGCAAGATACCAGCAAAAAAGCAAGTAACGCACCCAAAGTCAATCGTTTCAATTTTCTCATAACCACCTACTCATGTAATTTTACAACTATTGATTTAATCTTTATTCAAATTCCAACTCTTCGCCTAATAAGCCTCTTTATCCCCACGGATTACATTATACACAGTCTTATACATGATATATAAATCCAAAAGAAACGTCCAATGCTCAATATACCAGATGTCACGTTGCACACGTCCTTCCATCTGCCAAAGCTCCTTCGTTTCTCCACGGAAACCTGTCACTTGTGCCCAACCTGTAATACCAGGCTTTACAAAATGACGAACCATATATTTATTTATTAAATGAGAATATTCTTCTGTGTGCTTCAACATGTGCGGACGGGGACCCACTAAAGACATATCCCCTTTCAGGACATTAATAAATTGAGGAAGTTCATCCACATTCGTCTTACGAATCAGATCACCGATTCGGGTTTTACGAGGATCATGTTCTGTAGCTTGTAATGTATCACATTGAGCATTTACCCGCATTGAGCGAAACTTATAACACCAGAATTCACGACCATCCTCCCCGCTTCGTTTCTGCTTGAAAAAAACAGGCCCAGGCGAACTTATCTTTATAGCCAGTTCCACAATGATATATATAATCGGGAATAGGATACAAAGAAACAGTAGCGAGCAAATAATATCAAAGCCACGTTTCATCATACGATTTTCCAATAATTCAAGTGGCTCACGACGGATAGAAAGTACCGGGACATTACCTAACATTTCAAAATACATTCTCCGTTTCAGATAGTTCCGAACATTGGGAACGCTGAAGAAACGAATCAGATGATTCTCACAATAGTTGATAATCGGCACTATTTCAGCACTACGGGCGGAAGGAAGACTACAATAAAGTTGGTCTACCTTTCCCGCATTACGAGTCAAATAATCAACAGCTTCACACGGCTGTCCCAAATAAGCTATGTTCATAGGATAGCGGTCTGACGGAAAATCTTCAAAATATCCCAATACACGATACCCGGATGTCGGATCATCCGTCATGGAATGATAAAGTTCCTGCATATTTTCATGGCTACCCACCAGCACTACCTTTCGGACATTTTTCCCACTTTTGCGATATGCCGCAGTTCTGGTTTCCGGCCAGCGCAAAGGACAACAGCTCTCCTTCCGGCAGCGGATGCTCCTCTGCCTTATTGTGATACTTTCCGCCC
>OGZO01003048.1_pt1 | contig 10988 bp, 8 predicted proteins | sample 1576721 | NCBI WGS metagenome assembly OGZO01 (sample SAMEA3541516, study PRJEB24748) | human gut metagenome | biome: human gut; feature: human-associated habitat; material: faeces | place: China | collected 2012 | reverse complement strand
TAGTCGTAGCCCTCAAAAACGGTATCGCCGATGCGGTCATAGCCGCCGATGGAAAGGGGCCGCTCCGATTCCGACGGCGTGCCGCCCGCGGCAAAGGCATGGGCCAGGGCCACCTTCCGCATAGGTTCATCTGGAAGAAGGGAAAGGAGATAATCGGACAGCGCCTTCTCTGCGTCCTCATAGGAATGGATATCTTCTGCGCCCTCCAGGCCAAGCACATTCATCATCACCCGCACCCGGGCAGGCTCTGCGTAGGGAAGGGGACAGAAAGCCACTTTCCCCCATTCGTCCTCCAGAATCACCGGAGAAAGACGGGTGAGGGGTCCGAAAATATAAAGGCCCTGCCACTTCAAAAGGCGGCTCGCCACGGCCAGACGCTCCGCGCTGTCATGGTTGCCGCTGATGATGATAAAGGGAATCTTCCGCCTCCCCACGATTTCCTCGGTCATGCGGTCAAAAAGTTCCACCGCCTCCTCCGGCGGATAGGAGCGGTCGTACACATCGCCGGACAAAAGAATGGCATCCGGCTTCTCCTCGTCCACCAGAGGAAGAAACCGGTTATTCAAAAGCCACTCCTGGTCCTCCGTCATGCTGTGCTCCTTCAGGAGCTTCCCCAGATGCCAGTCTGCGGTATGGATAAATTTCATAGCTGCCTCCTTTGCGTTTGAAATAAATGATGTATGAATATAATTGGGACGATGAATGTCTTAGTTATTATGAATTCTCTTGGAATGACGGTAAAGCTGCCTGCCGCTATTGTCATCTCGAGCGGAGGTGCATGTGGGTATGGAGATAAATGGACTTGGTATTGTTGACGCAGAGCCGAGAGATCTCCTGTCGTACTGCTGTTTGCGTCAGGTGTGGTGGGAGATTTCGTGGCTCCGCTGCCGACTCTCGAAATGACAGGGGAGCGGGATGGCATGTTGTCATCTGCGTTCTTTTGGATATGGCAGGAAGGCTGCCTGCCGCTATTGTCATCTCGAGCGGAGGTACATGTGGGTATGAAGATAAAGGCATTCGGCTCTATTGACACGGAGTCGAGAGATCTCCTGCCGTAATGCTGTTTGTGTCATATGTGGCGTGAGATTTCTCGACTCCGCTTCGCTCCGCTCGAAATGACAGAGGGGCGGATCAGCAGTTGTGTCATGTGAGGAGGGAGATTTCGTGGCTCCGCTTCCGACCCTCGAAATGACAGTGGCACATGCAGGTTTATTCCCATTCTTTAGATAAATCAATCATATGAGGGTTCAGTCTTCTGATGAGCCACTCTTTTTTCTTTCGAGACCATTTTTTCAGCTGCTTTTCTCGGGCTATAGCTTCCTCTATATGATTATACTGTTCATAATAGACAAGACAATGAACATGATATTTCTTGGTGAATCCATCCACTGCTCCGGATAAATGCTCATGGTACCGCCTTTGCAGGTCGTTTGTTACTCCTATATATAACACATTCCCGTATTCATTGGCTAATATGTACACATAATACATATATTCCATGTATAATACATCCTCCTTCTGCGGTGGCTTATATCATTGAGAAGTGAAATTTTGTGTCTTCGCTCGAAATGAAGGTGGAGCGAGTTGGCACGATGCCGCTTGCGGCTCTCTTGGATATGGCGGTAAGGCTGCCTGCCGCCATTGAGGCGTGAGATTTCTCGACTCCGCTTCGCTCCGCTCGAAATGACAGAGGGGTGGATTAGCAGTTGTGTCATGTGAGGAGTGAGATTTCGGGGCTCCGCTTTGCTCTGCTCGAAATGACAGAGAGGCGAGGTGATAGTGGCGTCATGTGTGGCGTGAGATTTCTCGACTCCGCTTTGCTTCGCTCGAAATGACAGAGAGGTGGTGTGATTTCTCTCATGCTTCCCGCAGGCTTTTCAGCAGGGCGATTTCCTTTTCATAGCCCGGGAGTTCGTTTGGCGTTTCCAGGTAGAAGGGGAGGTCTTTCAGCAGGGGGTGGTTGATGATGCGGGCGATGGCGTCAAGGCCCAGGGTGCCTTCGCCGATTTTTTCGTGGCGGTCCTTGTGGCTCCCCAGGGGGTTCTTGTCATCGTTCAGGTGGATGGCGTGGAGGCGGGGAAGGCCGATGACTTCGTCAAAATGGTGAAGCACTCCGTCCAGGTCTTCCCTGATATCATATCCGCCGTCGTACACGTGGCAGGTATCCAGGCACACGCCCAGCCGGTCCTTCCGTTCCACCTTTTCCATAATGGCCGCCAGTTCTTCGAAGGTGCGGCCCACTTCGGTGCCCTTGCCGGCCATGGTTTCCAGAAGTACATACTTTGGCAGCTCTTCCTGGTCCATGGCGTAGTTCAGCATGTCGGCGATAAGGATGACCGCCCTGTCCACGCCCTGCTTCAGGTGGGCGCCGGGGTGGAAATTGTACATACAGCGGGGAAGGTGGGCGGTTTTTGCCAGGTCCTCCCGCATGGCGGTCCTGGCAAATTCCCTCACCGAATCCTTCGTGGAAGCGCCGTTCATGGTGTAGGCGCCGTGGCAGAGGATGGGGCCGAAATGGTGCTCCTCCATCCACCGGGAAAGGGCGTCCACGTCCTCTTCGATAAGAGGCTTAGCCTGTCCGCCCCGGGGATTTCTGGGAAAGAACTGGAACGTATTGCCGCCGATGGCGGTGGCGGTTTTTCCCATGGCAAGGAAACCTTTGGAAACAGATAAATGACATCCTATGATAAACATATGATATGTATCTCCTTTTATGAAATATGAATGAACTGTATGAAAAGGCTGTATTCACAGTGCCGGTTTCCTTAAGAAAAGAGGAAGCCTGCGAATTTATCCGGTTCCTAAGGAAGTACTGAGTAATTCGATAACAATTTAATCAGCGCTTCCTTAGCAGATTTTCTTTCCCGATTATATCATATAAAAAAGAGGGTCCCTGCGAAATGACGGCTGTCATTTCACAGGGTCCCTCTTTTTATATGCGAGATATTCCGATTATCCCAGGAATCCTCTGGTGTTCTGTGCTTCCACTACCCGCTGCAGGGCCAGCATGTAAGCGGCCAGACGGTAGGTGACGTGATATTTTTCCTTCAGTGCATACACGTCTTCATAGGCTTCTCTCATTTTTTTCCGGAGACGCTCATTGTATTCCTCTTCGGTCCAGTAGTAGCCGGTGCGGTTCTGTACCCATTCGAAGTAGGAACCCACCACGCCGCCTACGTTGCTCATGACGTCCGGCAGCACTTCGATGCCCTGTTTTTCAAAGTAAGCATCCGCTTCTTCCGTGGTGGGGCCGTTGGCGCCTTCCAGGATGAGGGGTGCTTTGACCTTTTCCATGGTGCTTCCGTTGAGCTGGTTTTCCAGGGCAGCCATGAAGAGAACGTCCACGTCCTGGCTGAAGAGCTCGCTGTCCGGAATGATTTCAGCGCCTGCTTCGGTGTAGCCCTTTAAAGAGCGGCCGTGGGAGTTGGCGTATACATACATGGCTTCGATGTCAAGGCCCTTGGGGTTGTGCCAGGTGCCGTTGATATCGCCGATGGTGGTGATTTTCACGCCTTCCTGGTGCATGAGGAGGGCACCTACGGAGCCTACGTTGCCAAAGCCCTGGACAGCCATGGTGAGGTCCTTGATGTCCTTGTGGTTCTTTTCACACCAGGTCAGGAGGGTGAAGAGAAGGCCCCGGCCGGTGGCTTCATTCCTTCCCAGGGAACCGCCGGTGGCAAGGGGCTTGCCGGTCACCACGCCGGGCTGCCAGCTGCCGGAGAGGGCGGCGTATTCGTCGGCAATCCATGCCATGATCTGGCCATTGGTATTCACATCCGGCGCCGGTACGTCCTTATCGGGCCCGATGATGGGGTAAATTTTCCGTACATAGCCGCGGGTCAGCCGTTCCAGTTCTCTTGCGGAAAGCTTGTGGGGGTCCACCCGGATGCCGCCTTTGGCGCCGCCGTAGGGAATATTTCCGATAGCATTCTTAATGGTCATCCACGCAGCCAGTGCCTTTACTTCATTTTCATCGGACTGGGGATGGAAACGGATGCCGCCCTTCGCTGCGCCCCGGGCGGTGGAGTGCTGCACACGGTAGCCGGAGAAGACCTCCACATGGCCGTCGTCCATGCGGATAGGAATGCTCACGGTGAGTTCCCTTTCCGGATACCGTACAAATTCATAATCCTCTTTCCTGTAACCCAGCACCTGGGCTGCTTTGTCCAACACATCAAGCATGTTTTCGTAAGGATTGTAATTCGCCATTTTATGCCTCCTAGAATGAAATGATTGGGCCGTTATAAAGGAAAATCGCCTTCCGGCCCGCTTCTTCTACTATAACACCGGCCATAGATTTTGAAAACTTGAAATCATGGGAGTATGAGTATTCGGTATAATTGCCGCAGAAATGAATCGGAAAAGGCATGACCTGAGGGGAAGTGGGATAGTGAGAGAGTGGGACAGTGTGCGATACGGCTGTCAGCTTACCGCTGTCCGCTTCCCGCCGGGCACTGTCATTCTGAACGCAGTGAAGAATCTCGGTGCGTGTCGTTAGTGATACCAATGCCGATAAATACCAGTCGGCGGGAAGACGTTAGACCGTCAGACGACAGACATCAGACATACTGTATTCCCGAACGCAGGGGGATTAGGCGCCTGCGGCGCCCGGGTTCAAGGCCTCGCCGGGGCTTGGCCCCTGGAGGCCTCCGGCTCCGCCCACAGAGCGAGCGGGTTCAGAGGGAAGTTATAAATGCCGCCTGCGGCGGCAAAATCTTTACAACCGCGCCTGCGGCGCGTGGAAATGCACCCCTTCTGTCGTCTGCGGCTCCCTACGAATCCAGTGACATGTTTCCCTTTAGGAGAAAGGTGGTGCGTCAGTACCAAAAGGGGCGCATTTCCATCGGGCGAAGCCCGGTTATGAAGGTTTTCGTTACCAAAGGCAGCGCTGCCGCCGCAGGCGGCACTATATAACTTCATCGCCGAAGGCGATACCACAACCCTCGGGCCATAGGCCCGTCAAACCTGAGAACCCTGAGAACCTTCGGGCCTGCAGGGCCCGTCCACCTTCCCCTCTGAACCTTTTGAACCCTCTGAATCCTATGAACCCGGCCGCTTCGCGGCCAATTTCATTTTCCCCCTTGACGGATACTAAATGCTATTGTATCCTATTAACATACAGAGGACCGAAAGGTCAGAATTACATATTTTTGACAAAGATGTCTGATAGTGAATGGTTCACGTCAGGCTTTTTCTTTTGGACAAGGGGGCCCGGAACATTTCCGGGCCCCCTTGCCTTTTCCGGAAAAGCCGCCGTTCCCGTCAGACATCTTTTGTTTAGGGAGGCGCGAATGAATCAGCGCTTCCCTGGGAGAGGGAGTGGGTTTTATGATAAAAATGGAAGCAGTCATTCGGAAGTGGCCTCTGCTTCTGGCTGCCCTGGCCACACCGGCGGTGGCTATGGCAGCGGAGCCGGAGGGACGGTATTCATCGGTGGACACCATCTGGGTGCTTTTAGGCGCCATTCTGGTGTACTTCATGCAGCCGGGGTTTGCCATGGTGGAAACGGGACTGACCCGTGCGAAGAATGCAGGCAACATCGTCATGAAGAATTTCATGGACTTTGCCCTGGGCACCGTGGTGTTCTGGTTCCTTGGCTTTGGCCTCATGTTCGGCACGGACATTGGCGGCATTATCGGTACGCCGGATCTCTTCGTCACCCATTTCCAAGTACCCGATGATGCAGGGTATACGCCGCTGGCATACCTGTTCTTCCAGACCGTGTTCTGTGCCACCTCCGCCACCATTGTATCCGGGGCCATGGCAGAACGGACGAAGTTTTCCGCCTACTGCGTATATTCCGTGCTGATTTCCCTGCTGATCTATCCCATTTCCGGCCATTGGATCTGGGGCGGCGGCTGGCTTTCGGAGCTGGGCTTCCATGATTTCGCCGGTTCCACCTGCGTCCATCTGGTTGGCGGCGTGTGCGCCTTCGTAGGGGCATGGCTTCTGGGACCCAGAATCGGCAAGTACAACAAGGACGGCACTGTGAACGCCATCCCCGGCCACAGCATTACTCTGGCCTGCCTGGGTATGTTCATCCTGTGGATGGGCTGGTTCGGATTCAACGGCGGCTCCACCGTTTCCATGACCGGAGACAAGACCATTGAATCCGCGGGACATATCATGATTACCACCAACCTGGCCGCAGCGGCAGCCGCCTGCACCACCATGATTGTGACCTGGGTGAAATACGGAAAGCCCGATGTGTCCATGACCCTGAACGGCGGACTGGCAGGCCTGGTGGCCATTACCGCCGGCTGCGACACCGTCACCGTTCCCGGCTCCTTCTTCATCGGCCTCATTGCCGGCGTATTCATTGTCTATGCCGTTGAATTCATCGACCAGAAAATGAAAATCGATGACCCCGTCGGTGCTATTGCCGCCCACGGCGGCTGCGGCGCCCTGGGCACCATTCTGACCGGTTTCTTCTCCGAATCCGACGGCCTCCTCTACACAGGAGACCCCCATTACCTCTTCATCCAGATTCTGGGTGTGGTGGCAGTGGCCGTTTACGTATTTATTGCCATTAACATTGTATTCCGCATCATCCGTGCCACTATCGGTCTCCGCGTAAGCCGTGAAGAAGAAATCAACGGCCTGGACTTTGAAGAACACGGCCTGGCTTCTGCCTATGCAGATTTCATGATGGTTCCTGAAACGGCGGAAGAAAAAATCGAAGCCGGCAAAGCTCCGAAAAATGCAGTGGAAATCCCTGTGGACAAGGACCTGCCGGACACCGCAGTTCCCAAAGCTGTTCCGGCAGACGGCCATCACCTCTACTGCGTCACCATCATTACTTCGGACAAGCGTTTTGAAATTCTGAAAGCAGCCATGGAAGCCATCGGCATTACAGGCATGACCGTTACCCAGGCCTTGGGCTTCGGCCTTGAAAAAGGACAGACCCAGATGTACCGCGGCGCTGCGGTTTCCGCTAAACTCCTTCCGAAGGTGCGGGTGGATATCGTAGTATCCAAGATTTCCCCGAGGACGGTCATCGAAGTGGCCAAGAAAGCGCTCTACACCGGCAAGTACGGCGACGGTAAGATCTTCGTCTCCACCGTGGACAATGCAGTGAAAATCCGCACCGGCGAAGAAGGGTACGACGCCCTCCAGGACTATCCTATTGAAGAAGATAAATAATGGTACTCTTAATGGTACTCTTGAAAAGAGCTGCGGATTTCCGTGGCTCTTTTTTCGTGGCAGAAAGGAAATGGGGGATAAAAGGTATACTTATTTCCCTACTTCATAAATCTTCACTTTTTCACAGAGTTATTCACATACTGTTCATAACTACGAAATGAGAATCACATACATAGACAATTTGCAGGAAAAAGAAAGGTGTCCACCGGAGATATACACAGAAATTTGTGAATAACTGTGAATAAGTATGGACGGAATGGGGGAAATAAAAAAATCACAAAAGACACCATAGGGATTTTCGGGGACATTCACTTGTCCACAGGAAGAAAAATTGTGAATTGATTTTTCACAGAGAAAAGAAGGAGAAGAAAAAAGAGGGAAAAGATTATGTCAAGAAAATGTCAACTGAACCAAATTTTGTAAAAAGAAAAGAAAAATGGAGGATAAAGCCAAAAAACAGAATCCATCCCCTGTCCATGCCCAATGGAAAGAAGAAAATCAATATAAGAATGGAAGCCCCTTTTGGGGGCTCGGAAGACATGGGGAAATGTGTACCCTATATTTTTCTTCACAATTTCACAGGGGTGAGCTGGTGTGGGAGTGAAAGGTCGCTTACCGCTGTCCGCTGCTGTTGTCTGCTGGGCAGTATTCCTGACAGAAAGGGGGTTCAGGCGCCTTTGGCGCCCGGGTTCAAGCCGCCATCGGGCTCTTCGCCCTGGGCGGCTCAGGTTCCGCCCACAGAGCGGGCTGGTTCAAAAGGGAGTTATAAAGTACTGTGGAGGTCCTGCATAGGACCTCCAAGTCAGCCACAGTAGGCCCTTAGCCTGCACATAAAAGGGCCTTCCTTTTGTCGGCTGACCGATGCAGGGGGCAATGGCCCTCTGGGCCGAGGGAGTGGTATCGCCTTGATGGGTGATGAGTATATGCCGCCAAAGGCGGCAATAAAATGGCGCCGACAGGCGCCGTACCTCGCCAGCGCAGCGATATTATATAACTACCCTGGGCGGAGCCCTCAACCTGTCCGGAAGGCGTTAGCCGATTCCGGACAGAACCCTGGCGGCCCAGGACCGTAAGGCCCGTCGGCTGCCTCAACCCTCGCGCCCGTATGGGCGCGTCAACCTTCGGGAATACAGTTTAGCATTGTATTTGCATAGAGCTACAGAGCCGCCAAAAGCAGCCCCTATTGACATTTACCTGTGGACAGTTTAAAATAGCTATAATTTCAAAGAAGCAGGGAAGAGAAGAGTACCCGTGCAGGAATGGCAAAGAGAGCTCCGGCTGGTGAGAAGGAGCACAGGATAGCATGGAGAAGATGGCCTCTGAGCTTGATATGCTGAATGGTGAAGCAGTCCGGGAGTCTCCCGTTACAGAGACAGGGTATCAAGGCATGGCCGGCGTACCTGTGAGGTCTTTCCGGCGACGGAAAGATGAAATTGGGTGGTAACACGAGTATCTCGTCCCTTAGGGGACGGGATTTTTTTATTGCATGCACATGCTTTTACAAGGAGGTTTTCATTTTGCCGATTAAAATTGCAGACGGTTTGGATGCCATTTCGGAACTGAAGAAGGAAGGTATCGTAACCATTGGAGAGAAAAGGGCCCGCACCCAGGATATCCGTCCCCTGAAGATTCTCATCCTGAATCTTATGCCCATTAAGAAACCGACGGAAGTGCAGCTTCTCCGTCTTCTGGGGGATACGCCGCTGCAGCTGGATGTGGATTTTGCCCGCATCGCCTCCAGGGAGACCACCCATACGGACCGGTCCTATCTGGATGAAAACTACCTCACTTTTGATGATATTAAGGACAGGAAATACGACGGCTTCATCATCACCGGAGCGCCGGTGGAGAAAATGCCCTATGAAGAAGTGGATTACTGGCCGGAAATGCTGAAATATTTCAACTGGGCCGATACCCATGTATTCTCCACTCTCCATTTCTGCTGGGCCGCCCAGGCAGGGCTTTACCGGGATTACGGCGTGGAAAAGAGAATTCTTCCAAGGAAGCTCTTCGGCATTTACCAGTACAACCTCACCCTTTCCTACCATCCCCTGCTCCGGGGCTTCGATGACCGCTATTTCATCCCCCAGTCCAGGCATACCTCCATTGACGACAGGAAGGTAGACGCCACGCCGGACCTCACCATCCTTTCCCGGTCCGAAGATAACGGTATCAACATCATTTCCGACAAGGAATCCCGCCGCATTTTCGTGCTGGGACACTTTGAATACGACCTGCGCACCTTGGAATGGGAATACAAGCGGGACCGGGAAAAGGGCCTCCCCATCCGTCTGCCGGAAAATTACTATCCCTACGACGATCCCCAGGAAAGGCCGAGATTCGTTTGGTGCAGCTACGCCCATCTTTTCTACCACAACTGGCTGAACTTCGTATACCAGGAAACGCCCTACAGCCTGGACAACCTCATGCCCTTCAATGTGCATAATCCCCTGCATGGAACTTAATCCGCTGTCTGCTGCCTGCTTCCTGCCGGGGCTGTATTCCCGAAGGGGCCCACGCCTTTCGGCGTGGAGGGGCGACAGCCCGGCGCTTCCGCTGGGGCTGAAGGTTGTGTTCGCATTCGCTCAGGGGGCAGATACCGGCTGTTAGTTGTCGGCTGTCCGCTTCCCGCCGGACACTGTCATTCTGAACGCAGTGAAGAATCTCGGTGAGTACCGCTAATGGCTGCTGCCAGCTCACTAGTCCACTAGCCCACTAGTTCACTAAAGAATACCAGTCGGCGGGAAAGTCAGACTATCAGACTATCAGACGACAGACATCAGAAAACAGTATTCCCGAAAGCAAGAGGGTTCAGGCGCCTTCGGCGCCCGGGTTCAAGGCCTCGCCGGGGCTGCGCCCCTGGAGGCCTCAGGTTCTGCCCACAGAGCGGGCTGGTTCAGAGGGGAGTTATAAAGCTCACTCCGTGGAGGCAGGGTGGGCGCCTGCAGCGCCTCTTTTATAATGCGCCCGCAGGGCGCCACCACAACCCTCGGCCCAAAGGGCCGTCAAACCTAAGAACCCTCCGGCGAAAGCCGGTTAAACTTCAGAACCCTTCGCGCCCATAGGGCGCACCCCTTTGCGCCCGCCCCCAAAGAGTGCTATAATACTCCATATCTATATTTCTCAGTTGTCATCTGTTAACCAACTCTAAAAAACAGGAGGAAAGATGAAAAAAGCGATTATATTATCCAGCGGAGGCGTGGATTCTACCACCTGCGTTTCCCTGGCTGTTGACAGACTGGGAGCAGACAATGTTGTGACTGCTTCTATTTTTTATGGGCAGAAGCATAAGAAGGAAATCCTGGCGGCCCGGAAAGTGGCGGAGTACTACCATCTGAAACATTATGAATTCGACCTGTCCCAGATTTTCCAGTATTCCAACTGCTCTCTTCTGGAAAATTCCACGGAAGAAATCGTACACAAGAGCTATGCCCAGCAGATTTCTGAAAACGGAGAAGGAAAGGTGTCCACCTACGTGCCCTTCCGGAATGGCCTCATGCTGTCCACGGCGGCCTCTCTGGCAGCTTCCCTTTTTGAGGACGATGACGTGGATATCTACATCGGCGCCCACGCCGACGATGCAGCCGGTGATGCCTATGCGGACTGCAGCGAACCCTTCCTTAGGCACATGGGCGAGGCCATCCGCATCGGCACCTACGGCAAGGTGCATCTGGTTTTCCCCTTTGCGGAAATGAACAAGGCCGGCGTGGTAGCCATGGGTCTCAAATTGAAGACCCCCTACGAACTCACCTGGAGCTGCTACGAAGGGGGAGACAAACCCTGCGGAACCTGCGGAACCTGCATAGACCGGGCCGCCGCCTTCGCCGCCAACGGAGTCAAGGACC
>OGZO01003047.1_pt1 | contig 10992 bp, 12 predicted proteins | sample 1576721 | NCBI WGS metagenome assembly OGZO01 (sample SAMEA3541516, study PRJEB24748) | human gut metagenome | biome: human gut; feature: human-associated habitat; material: faeces | place: China | collected 2012 | reverse complement strand
TATTTATAATTTCGCGTTTGTCGCGCTCTGCGGAGCGCTCCAAACGCATTTTCACGAGTGGGGGCGTTTACCCGTTATACTTGCTCTGCGCCAGACCCAGTTTACCGTCCATGATAAGCTTTGCGGCGGCTTCAAGGTCGGCGTAACGGTCAGAGATGGCCTTGGCGTCCTCCGGCGGGAACTTGCCCAGCACCCATGCGGCAAGGTCGTAGTCCGGGTGGGGCTTTGCGCCGATGCCGATGCGGATGCGGGGGAAATTTTCCCCGCCCAGCCGGGCAATGATGCTCTTCAGGCCGTTGTGCCCGCCCGCAGAGCCGGAGGGGCGGATGCGCAGTTTGCCGGGGGCTTGGGTGATGTCATCGCACAGCACCAGCACATGGTCGGCAGGGATCTTGAAAAAGCCCGCCATAGGGGCGATGGAATCACCGGAGAGATTCATGTAGGTCAGGGGCTTCAGCAACACCACCTTGTGGCCGTCCACCTCGCCCTGTCCCCACAGGCCTTGGAACTTGGTTTTGCCCACAGAGATGTTCCACTTGTCGGCCAGTGCGTCCAGCGCGGCAAAACCGGCGTTGTGGCGGGTGCCATCGTACTTTGCTTCGGGGTTGCCCAGCCCTGCAATGAGCCAGATATCGTTTTCATTCATGATATAATAATACCTTTTCCTGATAATAGTGTGATACAACATCTAAGTATAACATACGCGCGCGCAAAAAGATATACATTATAGGCAAAAAATGCCCCCATGCCGCAGGGCACAGGGGCAGAAAAGCATTGTATTACAGGTTCAGTGTGATGGCAGCGGCCTTCCAGCGGCCGTCCTCCTTCACCATGGTGATGGTGCCGGATACCTGCGCGGCGGTGGTGCTGTCCGTAGCGGTCAGCAGGGCGGCGGAAAAGTCGTAGCAGTTTTCTGCCCCGGCGCGCTTTTTCAGGGTAAGGTCAGCGGGCACCAGCTTGTCGCTGGATTGCCCTGCCAGCGCAGTGATGCGGGTGGGCAGGCGGTTTGCCATGACTTTGCCACGTACAAATTGCCCCGTCCGCCGAAAAACACGCTGTTGAGCACGAGGTAGGTGATGACCGCCGCCGGCACAAAGCAGGCAAACACGATCCACTCCACCGCGCCCAGCCACAGCCACAGCACCACGAACACCAGCACCGCCAGCGTCACGATGCCCATGAGGGCGACAAGGATGATGGCATGATGGCTGCGGTCGCACGCGGCGGGCTCAGGTCCGGGCTGCCACGCATCGTGCTCGTTGAGCAGGTAATCGACCGTGACGCCGAAGATCTCGCTCATGCGCTTGAGCACCGCGGCATCGGGAATGGCCTCGCCGCGCTCCCACTTGGAGATCGACTTATCCGAATAATTCAGTTGTTCGCCAAGCTCTGCCTGCGTCATGCCCGCGGCCGTGCGCAGGCGGATGAGGTTGCTGGCAAAGATGAGTTTCAGTTCGTCCATGGTGGGTCCTCACGATGATGATGTGCTGTCCATTTTACGCATTCGCGCGCGCGTTGTCAACCGTCACATACTGCCCGGACGTCACGCGCGGTAGACGATCTCCTCCGCCGTGCGTGCGGCGGTCTGCTCATCGGTGAGCAGACGCACGAGCTCGAGCGCGAACGGGATCGCAGCGCCGAGGGCGCGGCCGGTCGTGATCTGCCCGTCGGTGACGACGTCGGCATCGACCATCTGCGCACCGGTGCATCTGTCCTCAAAGCCGGGGTAACAGGTGGCGCGGCGGCCGGTGAGCAGGCCGTACTGCGCGAGCACGCTCGGCGCGGCGCAGATGGCAGCGGCGCGGCCACCATGCTCGAGCGTGCGGCGCACGAGCGTCTCCACGGCCGGCGATTTGGCCAGATTCGTCGTGCCCGGCATGCCGCCCGGGAGCACGACAAGCTCCGGCGGCGCTGCCAGCAGCTCCGGCAGCGTGCGGTCGCACGTGATGGGCACGCCGTGCGCGCCGACGACGGTGTGTGCGTCCTGAATGGACACCGTGTATGCCTCCAGGCCGGCGCGGCGGAGGATGTCGAGCGTGACGAGACCCTCGCACTCCTCAAACCCCTCGGCAAACAGCAGATAGCATTTTGACATGATGATGTTCCCCTTTCCTTCAAACAGCCGCTTACATAAGCGGCGCGACAAGCTTCAGCAGCGCGGCCGCGATGCGCGTGTGCAGCGGGATGCGCGCGAGGTCGCCGTGCGTGACGATCTGCGACTGGGCGCGTGTGGCGTCAAAATCCGCCACGATGTCCTTGATACACGGGCAGTCATAGAGATACACCGCGTCCTCAAAGTGCAGGTACAGACTGCGGTAATCGAGGTTGATCGTGCCGACGACGGCCTTGCGGTCGTCGCTGACGAACACCTTCGCGTGCACGAAGCCGGGCGTATACTCATAGATCTTCACCCCGGCGTCGAGCAGCTCGCGGTAGTGCCCCTTGGCGAGGGCGAAGGCGAACTTCTTGTCCGGCACGTGCGGCAAAATGAGCTCCACGTCCACGCCGCGCTTGGCCGCGAACGTGAGCGCCATGACCATCGTCTCGTCGAGGATGAGGTACGGCGTGAAGATGCGCACATAGCGCTCGGCGTGGTTGAGGATGTCGAGATACACGCACTCGCCCACACGCTCGTCGTCGAGCGGGCTGTCGGCATACGGCAGGACGTAGCCGCCCGCGCCCGGCAGCGGGCGCAGGGGCACATTGAGATAGCGGCCGTAGGAATCGGTGTCCGGCTCGCGCTCGTCCATGCCCCACATCTGCAGGAACATGAGCGTGAGCGAGCGCACGGCCTCGCCCTCAAGACGCACGGCCGTGTCCTTCCACACGCCGTAGACGCTCACGAGATTGGCATATTCATCGGCGAGGTTCACGCCGCCGGTGAAGCCGACGCGCCCGTCGATGACGGCGATCTTGCGGTGGTCGCGGTTGTTGTAATACGTGCTCACGAGCGGGCGCAGCGGCGCGAACATCTTGCAGCGGATGCCCAGCGCCTCCATGCGCTTGGGATAGCCGTACGGCAGGCGGTAGAACGTGCACGTGCCGTCATAGAGCACGCGCACCTCGACGCCGGCGCGCACCCGCTCCTCCAGGATCTTCAGGATGCGGCCCCAGACGTCGCCCTCCTCGATGATGAAATATTCAAGGAAAATGAAGTGCTCGGCCGACTGCAGCGCCTCGATGAGCGCGCCGATCTTGTCCTGCCCCATGGGGTAGTAGGTGACGGCAGTGTTTTCATACACGGGGTAGTCGCCGGAGCGCAGCGTGTACTCGGCGAGGTTGTGCACCTCGGGCAGCTCGGTGCGCAGGCGGGCCATGAGCTCGGTCTGGCGCGGGACGTACTGCACGGTGCTCAGGATGCTCTCCTGCACGCGGCGGTTGGCGTAGCGGTGGCCGATATCGAGCTGCACGAACAGGTACAGCAGCACGCCGAACGCGGGCAGCGCCATGACGAGGATGATCCAGGTGATCTTCGTCGTCGCGCTGCCGGACTTGTTGACGAGGTAGATGATGACCGCGACGCTCATCACGCGCAAAACGATCGTCAGCGCGGGGTAGTAGCGGCCGAGATAGTGCGCGCCGAGCACCATGATGGCGATCTGCAGCACGAGCAGCAGCGTGATGACCATCGTGCGGCCGAACACAATGTCGAGCAGCCGGCGCTTGCCGCGGTGCAGCAGGCGGATCTCATTGTCGTCCTCAAACCAGTCTTTGCGCACGCGCGCACCTCCTTTCGTGTTGTTATCTATCTATCATATCCGAAATCCCGGAAACGGTCAAGGGACATTCCGGTCGATTTTCCTGCGGCGCGCCGCGGCGGGAAAACAACAGCGGCGTCACGGAAACAGCTCCGTGACGCCGCCGCGTCGGTGCGCGCACTTAACGCTTGCGCTTGTTTTTCTGATACAGGGCCCACAGGCCGTTGAGCAGCAGGTTCTTGTCGTACGTGATCTCGCGCCGGCAATATGGGATGATGCAGCCGCCGAGGCCGCCGGTCGCGATGACGGTGGCAGACTCGCCGAGCTCATCCTCCATGCGCTCGATCATACCGTCGAGCATGGCGGCCGTGCCGTAGACGCTGCCGGAGCGCATGGCCTCGATGGTGTCGGTGCTGATGCACTTTTTCGGTGCGTCGAGCGAGATGTGCGGCAGCTGCGACGTGCCACTGGCGAGCGCCTCGAGCGAGATGCCCACACCGGGGATGATCGCGCCGCCGAGGACACGCGCCTCACGGTCGATGACCGTCATGGTGGTGGCCGTGCCCATATCGATGATGATCAGCGGAGGCGCGTGCATCGCAAGCGCCGCGGCCGCACCGACCACAAGGTCGCTGCCCATGGTGGCGGGGTTGTCGAGCGCGATGTTCAGCCCGGTCTTCATGCCGGGGCCGACGACGAGCGGGCGGATGCCCGTGATCATGCGCACGGCGGCAACGAGCGCGCCGTTGATCGGCGGCACGACGGACGACAGGATCGCCCCGTCGACATCCTCCGGCGCAATGCCGGAAAACTCGATCACCTGCCGCAGCGAGATCGCATACTCGTGCGCAGTCTTATCGCGGTCGGTCTCCAGACGGGCAATGTTGCGGATGCCCGACTCGTCGAGAAAACCGATCACAATGTTTGTATTGCCAACGTCCAGAGCCAGAAGCATATCAGTCCACCGGACCCTTCTTGCCGGCTGCGATCAGCCGGGTAATGGTCGGGCTCAGGACGAGGTTCACGCCCAGCTCGAGCAGGAAGTTCACGCCCACAAGACCCGTGACAATATAGGTCGCCACAGCGGTGTCACCCGCCCACGCCTGAAGCTGCGGCTGGTAGAACAGCAGCATGGCGAGCACGAACAGGCCGGTATTGACGACCGGCGCGGCAGCGGCCGCGACGATCACGCCGGCGAGAGAATTCTTTTTGCTGATGGCGCGATAGACAAGGCCCGCGACATAACCGGCTGCGGTGCCCTTGAGCAGGCAGACGATCACGGTCATGACCGGACGCGCGGAAAACATGATGTAGCCGCCGGCATCTGCGCCGGTGACGACGGCGATCGTGACGACGACGCCAAACACGAAGCCGAGCCAGGCACCGGCTTTCACGCCGTAAACGGCCGCGCCGACCACGATCGGGATCAGCACGAGCGACACGGCAAACGGGCCGACCTTGATGAAGCTGCCGAGCAGCTGCAGCACGACGACGATGGCGGTGAAGAGTGCAAGCCCAGCCAGACGCCGGGTCTTACCATTGCTGTTGTTCATTTTTTATACCTCCTAAGCTGCTGTTCCCGCTCCGGGCGGGATATAGCGCACGAGTATGATACCCAATCCGGCGCAAAAAATCAAGAGCGGATGTACAAACTTTGCACATCCGCTCATGACAGTTTTTTATAACGGGGTTTACTTCAGCGCGTCCACGCTCGCCAGATACAGCGCATCCGAGCCGTCGGACGGCATGAGGAATCCGGTGCGCGGCGAGAAACTGAAGCCGTTGAGCGTCGGGCCGTCCTGCAGGCAGGAGCGCTTGAACTGCTGGCTGAAGAGGCGGCGGCAGTAGCTGCGCAGCCACTTTTTGAGCGTTGCGTGGTCAAACTCGTCCCCGTAGGCGATGTCGGCCAGACGCAGCACCTTCTCGGGCGCGAAGCCGTGATCGACCAGGTAGTACAGGAAGAAATCCTGGAGGTTGTACGGGCCGACGGAGTCCTCGCTCTTCTGGGCGATCTCTCCGTTGCGCGTCGGCGGCAGCAGCTCGGGGCTGACCGGCGTGTCGAGCACGTCCAGCAGCGCCTTGGACAGCACGTCGTCGTCCGTGGTCTCTGCAACGTAGCGCACAACCATCTGCACCATGGTCTTGGTGGAGCCGGCGTTGACATCGTACATGGAGATGTGGTCGCCGTTGTAGGTGCACCAGCCGTCGGCAAACTCGCTCATATCCTCGGTGCCGACATGGATGCCGCCGTCGGCAAAGCCGTTGGCCACGTCCATGAGGATCTGGGTGCGCTCGCGCGCCTGCGCGTTTTCATACACGACGTTGCGGTTTTCGGGGTCGTGGCCGATGTCTTTGAAGTGCTGCATGACGCTCTCGCCGATGTCGATGACGCGCACGGTCGCGCCGAGCTGCTCGGACACGATGATGGCGTTGGACTTCGTGCGGTCGGTCGTGCCGAAGCACGGCATGGTCACAGCGTTCACATAATCGGCCGGCAGGCCCATCATCTTCACGGCCTCGGCGCAGATGATAACGGCGAGCGTGGAGTCCACGCCGCCGGAGATGCCGACGACCGGGTGCTTGAGATTAGCGTACTGCATGCGGCGCACGAGGCTGGCGGCCTGCATGTGCAGCAGGCGCTTAGCAGCCGCGTGGTAATCCGCCGGGTCGTCCGGGCGGTAGGGGTACTTGCCGAACGGGCGGGTGAGCACGGTCTCCTCAGTGCCCTCGCCCCACTCGGTGACGACGTAGGACGCAGCGTCACCGGTGAAGGTCGCGTCCTTGCGGCGGGCGGCGATGAGCAGCTGCACATCCAGCTCGGTCACGACGTCGGAGCAGCCGTCCTCGGCGCTCTCGAGCACCTTACCGTCCTCAGCGATGAGGCACAGGCCGGAATACGTCGCGTCGGTGCTCGACTCGCCGAAGCCGGGGGCCGCCAGCACGACACCGGCGTGCAGCTTCGCGCTCTCGGCGCGCACGGCGGTGGTCACGCGGCAGGCGGAGTCCGTCGCCATCGGGAAGCCCGCCATCTCGACGAGCACGGTCGCACCGGCGAGCGCATGACGCACAGCCGGGGACACCGGGGCGGACACGTCCGCGCCGACGAGCACGGCGACGTTCAGCTCGCTGACTTCGCTGTGCTGGAACAGCTGCTGCGGGTGGAAATCGACCGGGCCGAGGGAGCCGATCTGAATATCGTCGAGCAGCGCGCCGGGCAGGGCGAAGTGCTTGTCGCCCGGGCAGCTCGCCGGCACGACGCCGAGCAGCTCGCCGTTGCACACGGCGGCCGCCGCGTCATACACCTTCGCGCCCTGCGCGACCGGCAGGCCGACAAACACGAGCATGTCCTTGCCCTCGGACGCCTTGACGACCTTTTCGAGCGCGGCCGCCGCGCCCGCGAGCAGGGTGTTCTGGTAGAACAGATCGCCGCAGGTGGCGCCCGTGAGCGTCAGCTCCGGGAACACGAGCACCTTCACGCCGAGGCGTGCGTGCTCGTCCATGGCGCGGATGACGGCATCCGCATTGAACATCGGGTCTGCTACCCGGATCTCGGGAGCAGCCGCTGCAACCTTGATAAATCCGTGTTTCATGTTGATTCTTCCTTTTCTTCTATTCTAATTTGCTTTCTCGAATGTAAAGAGCGCCGCGTCGTAAAACTTCAGCACCGCGCCGCGCACGGGCACATATTCCTTGGCCGAGGCCGTCACGGTGACGGTGCCGCCGTCTGCCTCGGCGTGCGCGGTCTCATCGAGCACGGGCAGGAAATTTGCGTTGAGTTCCTGCGCGAGCTCGTCGAGATGCTGGGCGTAATAGTCGCTGTCGTGCGGCGGCGTGTAGCCCGGCACGGGGTTTGCCCCCGCCGTGAGGCAAAACACGACCATCAGCGCCGAGAGCAGCAGCACGAAGACGCCGCCCACCGGCCCGAGCCAGCGGGCGATCTGCGCGCCGGGCTCCTCCTTCGCGGTCGGGTCCGGCGGCGGGACGATCTTCGGCATGGCTTAAAACCGGATGCGCGCGGCGATGTAGTCCTCCAGCTGCTCCATGGGGATGCGCTCCTGCTGCATGGAGTCGCGGTCGCGCACGGTCACGCAGCCGTCCTCTGCGGACTCAAAGTCGAACGTCACGCAGTACGGCGTGCCGATCTCGTCCTGGCGGCGGTAGCGCTTGCCGATCGAGCCTGCCTCGTCATAGTCGCACATGAAGCGCTTTTGCAGCTTGTGGTAGAGCTCGGTCGCGGGCTCGGAGAGCTTTTTCGACAGCGGCAGCACCGCGCACTTGAACGGCGCGAGCGCCGGGTGGAAGTGCATGACGACGCGGGTGTCGTTCTTGGCCGCGTCCACGACCTCCTCGTCATACGCCTCGCACAGGAAGGCGAGCGTCACGCGGTCCGCGCCGAGCGACGGCTCGATGACGTAGGGGATGTAGTGCTCGTTTTTCTCCTGGTCAAAATAGTCCATGTCCTGGCCGGAGAACTTCTGGTGCTGGGTCAGGTCGTAATTCGTGCGGTCGGCGACGCCCCAGAGCTCGCCCCAGCCGAACGGGAACAGATACTCAAAGTCGGTCGTGGCCTTGGAGTAGAAGCTCAGCTCCTCCTTCTCGTGGTCGCGCAGGCGGAGGTTCTCATCGTGCATATTCAGGCCCTTGAGCCACTCGTGGCAGAAGCTGCGCCAGTAGTCGAACCACTCCAGATCCGTGTCCGGCTCGCAGAAGAACTCCAGCTCCATCTGCTCGAACTCGCGGATGCGGAAGATGAAGTTGCCCGGCGTGATCTCGTTGCGGAAGCTCTTGCCGATCTGGCAGACGCCGAACGGGATCTTGCGGCGCGTCGTGCGCTGGATGTTCTTGAAGTTGACGAAAATGCCCTGCGCGGTCTCGGGGCGCAGATACACCTCGGCGGCCGTGTCCTCGGTCACGCCCTGGTGGGTCTTGAACATGAGGTTGAATTTGCGGATATCGGTAAAGTCGCTCTTGCCGCAGCCCGGGCAGGGGATCTTCTGCTCGCGGATGAAGGCGACCATCTCGTCGTTGGTCATGGCCTCGACGTTCACGTCGGGCATGGGGTTCTCGGCCAGCCAGCCCTCGATGAGCTTGTCGGCGCGGTGGCGCATCTTGCAGGACTTGCAGTCGATGAGTGGGTCATTGAACGTCGTCACGTGGCCGGAAGCCACCCAGACCTGCGGGTTCATGAGGATGGCGGAGTCGAGCCCGACATTGTAGGGGTTTTCCTGCACGAACTTCTGCCACCAGGCGCGCTTGACGTTGTTTTTCAGCTCCACGCCGAGCGGGCCGTAGTCCCAGGAGTTGGCGAGGCCGCCGTAGATCTCGGAGCCGGGGTACACAAAGCCGCGGTTCTTGCACAGGGCGACGATCTTGTCCATGGTTTTTTCGGTGTTTTTCATTGTTTTTCCTCCCTGCTCCGCCAATGGCGATGGCGGAAGCCAAATGATCTCCGCCGATGGCTTCGGCGGGACGCGCCCGGCCGGGAACGACCCGATCGGACAATTTTATATTATAGCACCGCGCCCCCCGTCCTGCAAGGAATGACACAACGTTAACACGGGGTGCGCGCCTGTCTGCAATTTGGGTTGCGTTCTTATAGAATCCATGTTAAACTACCCTTACCCCCAGCCGTCAGCCGGGGGTACTTACAAACAAAAGTAAAGGAGACGATAACCATGTCCATTTCCGTTGGCGCCGTCGGCACTGCTTCGACCGTCGTGACGCCTGAAAATACCGCGGCCGCGGTCGGCTCCGGCGCGCTGCCGGTGTTCGCCACGCCGTATATGATCGCCCTGATGGAAAACGCCGCCTGCAACGCCATTGCCGATGGCCTGGAAGAAGGCCAGAGCAGCGTCGGCACGAAGCTCGACGTGTCGCACGACGCGGCGACGCCCGTCGGCATGCACGTCACGGCCAAGGCCGAGCTCGTTGAGGTCGACCGCCGCCGCCTCGTGTTCCGCGTCACGGCGGAGGACGACGCCGGCCCGATCGGCCAGGGCACGCACGAGCGCTTTCTCATCATGGCGGACAAGTTCCTCGCCAAGGCGGAGGCCAAGAAGGGCTGAGGCCCGGCCAACGCCAAAATGGCCGGCGATGCGGTCATGGAAAAAGATTCACAAAATGTCCCTTTCTTTTTGCCGCAAAACCGGTTACACTGTAGTCAACAGATCCGGGGCGACCCGGAATGGAAAACCTGAAAGGAGTGGCGTTTTATGAAGTTCACGTTCATCGAAAAGAAAATGGCCCCGTCCGATTCCCTGCGTGCGTACGCGGAGAAGAAGGTCAGCAAGATTGACCGGCTCTTCCGCACCGAAAGCGAGGCAAACGTCACCTTCAGCACGGAGCGCGGCCGCTTCACGGCCGAGATCACGATCAAGAACAACGGCACGTTCTTCCGCGCCCACGAGACGACGAGCGATATGTACGCCTCCGTCGACTCCGCCGTGGCGACGATCGAGCGCCAGATCCGCAAGAACAAGACCCGCCTTGCCAAAAAGCTGCGCGAGGGCGCGTTTGAGCGTGAGGTGCAGCCGGAGTACATCCCCGCGGACGACACGGTCGAGGCCGGCGCGTTCGAGGTCGTGCGCCGCAAGCGCTTCCCCATCAAGCCCATGAGCGTCGAGGAAGCGATCTTGCAGATGGACCTGCTCGAGCACACGTTCTTCGTCTTTCGTGATGTCGCAGCCGATGGCGCCGTGTCGGTCGTCTACCGGCGCAAAAACGGTGGCTACGGCTTCATCTCCGACGAAGCGGAGTAAGCAGCATCCCGATCCCCATAAGGTCCCTGCGGCAATGCCGCAGGGACCTTTTTCGCGTTCTTGCATTCCCGGCCCCGCTGTGCTATCATCGGCGCAGGAAAACGCACAAAGGAGGCAATGCCCGATGCAATGGATCGAAGTGTCCGTCCCCACCCGCAGCGACGAGATCGACGACGTCTGCGCGCAGCTGGCCGAGCTGGGCGCGGGCGGCATGGTCGTGGAGGATGAGACGGATTTTCAGCAGTTTTTGGAGCAGAACCATCAGTACTGGGACTACGTGGACGACGCGCTCGAGGCGCAGTTTCGCGGTGTGTCGCGCATCAAGTTTTACCTTGCCGACGATGACGACGGCCGCGCGCAGCTGGCCGCCATCCGCGCCGGTATCGGCCGTGAGCTGACGACCGCGACCGTGCGCGACAGCGACTGGGAAAATAACTGGCGGCAATACTATCAGCCGATCGAGACAGGCGAACGGCTCGTCGTCGTGCCCGAGTGAAAAAAGAGATCTTGCGGTGAATGATATTGTGCTGACGAGG
>OGZO01003032.1_pt1 | contig 11009 bp, 4 predicted proteins | sample 1576721 | NCBI WGS metagenome assembly OGZO01 (sample SAMEA3541516, study PRJEB24748) | human gut metagenome | biome: human gut; feature: human-associated habitat; material: faeces | place: China | collected 2012 | reverse complement strand
CCTGTACGCCGAGGGCGTGCGGGAGGTGCTGGCCATCACCGGCGACCCCATCCCCTCCGCCGAGCGGGACGAGGTGAAGAGCGTGTATCAGTTCAACTCCCGCAAGCTGGCCCAATACATCGTGTCGCTGGCCGGGGAGGGCCGGGAAATGCCCTCGCCCCTGACCGTGTTCGGCGCGCTGAACCTGAATGCCCGCAACTTTGACGTGGAGCTGCGCCGCGCCGTGGAAAAGCTGGAAAACGGCATGACCGGCTTCCTCACCCAGCCGGTGCTGTCGGAGCAGGCCGTGCAGAACCTGCAGCAGGCCCGGCAGACCCTTGGCCCGGAGGCAAAGATCCTGGCCGGCATCCTGCCGGTGGTGAGCCAGCGCAACGCCATCTTTATGGAAAACGAGGTCAACGGCATCCATGTGGACGCCGCCATCATCGACCGCTTTGCCGGGCTGGACCGTGCCGCCGGGGAGGAACTGGGCATCGAGATCTCGGTGCAGGCGGCAAAAGCGGCTCTGCCCTATGCGGATGGATTTTACCTGATGACCCCCTTCAACCGGGTGGCCCTGATGGAGCGGCTCATCGCCCGCCTGAAGGAAGAAGTAATAAAGGATTGACAAATCGCACAAAAAACGCTATATTCTTTCTATAAATGCAATGAGAAAGAGTGCGCGCTGTTTTTGCCGTTCAGAGAGCCGGAGCCCTGCTGCGAATCCGGTACGGCCGTGCGGTGTGCTGTCGCTTTTGAGCAGGAGCGGTGAGCCGGAAGGGTAGCCGCTCTCGGGCCGGTCCCACGTTATCGGGACAACAAGCGGCACGGGAAGCATTCCCGTGCAATTTGGGTGGTACCGCGGTTATGTTTTTACAAGCCGTCCCATGGAACGTTCCGTGGGGCGGCTTTTTGCGTCCCACTTCATCACAATTTTGGGAGGACACCATGAAAGAACTCGCAAAACAGTACGATCCCAGCCAGGTGGAAGACCGCATCTACCAGTTCTGGCAGGACGGCGGCTACTTCCACACGGAAGCGGACCCCGACAAGAAGCCTTACACCATCGTTATGCCCCCTCCGAACGTGACCGGCCAGCTCCACATGGGCCATGCGCTGGATAACACCATGCAGGATGTGCTCATCCGCACCAAGCGGATGCAGGGTTATGCCGCCCTGTGGGTGCCCGGCACCGACCACGCATCCATCGCCACCGAGGCCAAGGTCGTGGAGGCCATGCGTGCCGAGGGCCTGACCAAGGAGATGGTGGGCCGCGACGGTTTCCTGGAGCGCGCCTGGGACTGGAAGACCAAGTACGGCAACCGCATCGTCAGCCAGCTGAAAAAGCTGGGCACCAGCTGTGACTGGCAGCGGGAGCGCTTTACCATGGACGAGGGCTGCTCGGATGCCGTCAAGGAAGTGTTCGTGCGCCTGTACGACAAGGGCCTGATCTACCGCGGCAACCGGATGGTCAACTGGTGCCCCCACTGCAACACCTCCATCTCGGATGCCGAGGTGGAGTACGAGGAAAAGGACGGCAATTTCTGGCACCTGCTCTACCCGGTCAAGGAGACCGGCGAGATGCTGGAGCTGGCAACCACCCGCCCCGAGACCATGCTGGGTGATACCGCTGTTGCCATCAACGGCGAGGACCCCCGCTATGCCCACCTCCACGGCTGCCATGTTGTCCTGCCCCTGCTGAACAAGGAGATCCCCATCGTCTGCGACGAGCACGCTGATATGACCAAGGGCACCGGTGTCGTCAAGATCACCCCCGCCCACGACCCCAACGACTTTGAAGTGGGTCTGCGCCATGATCTGCCCATCGTCCGGGTGTTTACCTACGACGGCCACATGACCGGTGCTGCCGATAAGGCCGCTGCCGATGCACTGTTTGCCGCAGGCAAGAACACCGTGAACGAGCCCGAGGTGCTGGACTGCGGCAAGTACGCCGGCATGACCACCCTCGAGGCCCGCAAGGCCATTCTGGCCGATCTGGAAGCAGGCGGCTTCCTGAAGGAGATCGAGCCCCTCAAGCACGAGGTGGGCACCTGCTACCGCTGCCACTCCACCATCGAGCCCATGGTGTCCAAGCAGTGGTTCGTCAAGATGGAGCCGCTGGCCAAGCCCGCCATCGAGAGCGTCGAGAAGGGCGAGATCAAGTTCGTGCCCGAGCGCTTCACCAAGAACTATATCAACTGGATGAAGGGCGGCCGTGACTGGTGCATCAGCCGCCAACTGTGGTGGGGCCACCAGATCCCCGCCTGGTACTGCGACGACTGCGGCGAGACCGTCGTGGCCAAGCAAGCCCCCTGCACCTGCCCCAAGTGCGGCAGCTCCAACATGACCCAGGACCCCGACACGCTGGACACCTGGTTCAGCTCTGCCCTGTGGCCGTTCTCCACGCTGGGCTGGCCCAACGAGAACGCCGAGGATTACAACTACTTCTACCCCACGAACACGCTGGTCACCGGCTATGACATCATCGGCTTCTGGGTGTCCCGCATGATCTTCTCGGGTCTGGCCTACACCGGCAAGGCACCGTTTGACACGGTACTGATCCATGGCATTGTCCGCGACAGCCAGGGCCGCAAAATGTCCAAATCCCTGGGCAACGGCATTGACCCGCTGGAGGTCATTGAGCAGTACGGCGCGGACGCGCTGCGCATGATGCTGATCATCGGCTCCACCGCAGGCAACGATATGCGCTACAGCGATGAAAAAGTCCTTGCCTGCCGCAACTTTGCCAACAAGCTGTGGAACGCCTCCCGCTTTGTGCAGATGAACCTGCCCGAGGACTTTGAGCCGGGTCTGCCCGAGGAAAGCCTGCTCGACATGAGCGACAAGTGGATTTTGTCCGAGCTTGCCAAGGTCGCCGCCGAGGCTACCGCCAACCTCGACAAGTACGAGCTGGGTCTGGCCGCCGAGAAGGTCGAGAACTTCATCTGGGAGGTCTACTGCGACTGGTATATCGAGATCTGCAAGACCCGCCTGAACGGCAAGGACGCGGCAGCCGCCGACGCGGCCCGCAAGGTGCTGGTCTACGTGCTGGACAAGGCGCTCAAGCTGCTGCACCCCTTCATGCCGTTCATCACCGAGGAGATCTATCAGGCTCTGCCCGGCAGCGCCGAGACCATCATGAACGAGAAGTGGCCCGGCGACGAGAACATGAAGGTCTGGGCCGAGGACTGCGCCGACTTTGAGAAGCTGATGGACTACATCAAGGCTGTCCGCGCCATGCGTGCCGAGATGAACGTCCACCCCGCCAAAAAGACGAGCATGGTCATTGAGACTGCCTCCCCCGCCGCGTTTGAGAAGGGCGGCGCGTATCTGGCCCGCTTTGCCTTTGCCACCGACGTGACGGTCACGGCAAAGTACGAGGGCAGCACCGACGGCATGGTCAACGTGGCGACCCCCGACGCGAAGGGCTTTATCCCGATGATGGAGCTGATTGACCGCGACAAGGAGCTGGCCCGCCTGAACAAGGAGCTGACCAAGGCCGAGAAGGAGCTGGGCATGTTCACCAACCAGCTGAACAACCCGAAGTTCGTCGAGAAGGCCCCGGCGAAGCTCGTCGAGGAGACCCGCGCCAAGCTGGCTGCCGCCCAGGACAAGGCCGCCAAGATCAAGGAGAGCATTGCGGCGCTGGGGTAAGTCTGAAGGCTTCCCCCGTGGGGGAAGCTGTCACCGCAGGTGACTGATGAGGGCAGCGTTTCCGCCGCAGCTCGTTCACGGGCAATACTGGCACACTCGCCCCTCATCCGGCCCTTCGGGCCACCTTCCCCCGTAGGGGAAGGCTTTTCAGCCACAAACAAAAAATAACCCCGCCCCGTCAGGAACTGCATCCTGACGGGGCGGGGTTTTCTCGTTACAGCACAAAAATTGCAGGGAAAAAGTTCAAAGCAAATTACTTGCGGCGCTTGCCCTTGCCGCCCTTGCGGGTGTTGGTCTTGGCAGCGGCGGTCTTGACGGCCTCGACGGCCTTCTCGGCTGCGGGCTTGGCAGCCTCAACAGCCTTCTCGACGACGGGCTTCGCAGCCTCGACGGTTTTCTCAACGACGGGCTCGGCAGCCTTGACGGCCTTCTCGACGACAGGCTCGGCAGCCTTGACGGCCTTCTCTACGACAGGCTCAGCAGCCTTGACGACCTCGGTTGCGGCCTTCTCGGCAGCGGCCTTGGCCTTAACGGTGGTGGCCTTCACGCTGGTCTTGGGCTTGCGGGTGACTTCGTTGATGGTCCAGAACTGGTTGTCACCGTTGACGTCAGCCCAGATCTGCAGCACGGTGCCGTTCTCGGTAGCCATGCCGGGGTCCAGCAGCTTGCCGGCCAGGTTGGACTTGATCTTGACGCGGCCATCGTTGGTAGGCTCCACGACCCACAGCTGGCTGGATGCCTGGGCACCCTCCCACTGGTGGACGCGGGTGCCGTCGCTGACGCCGCCCATGTCCAGATCCATCATCTTGCCGGTGAAGCGGTTCTGGATGCGGTAAACGCCGTCGCCTGCTGCGACGAAGTTCCACTGCTGCCACTCAAAGTTGGCGTTGTCCATCAGCTGGATCTTCGCGCCATTGTCAATGTTATAGTCAGCGACCTCAACGACCTTGCCGTTGGCGGCGCTGATGGTATAGAACTTACCCTCGGTAAGTACGGTCTGTGCAATCTTCTTCGGTGCCATATTTGTTCCTCCTATAGGTATATCATGTATATTATGCGGCAAATCTTGTTTGTAGTTTCCCTCATGCCGCGTGGTCAAACACCGCTTTTTGCGTGTCTACGTATCCTATTATAACCACTTTTTACCTTCCCGTCAACTTTTTGGCGCTGTTGCGGCATTTTGCACAAAAACCGCCGGGACGGCAGATGCTATCCCGGCAGTTTTGATTGATTTTATGCCGTTTTGCGGCTTTTTTCGACATCTCTGCGCTTAAGAGTTCTCGGCAAAGTTGCCGGTGTACAGACGGTAATAGCGGCCCTTCTGGGCGATCAGCTCGTCGTGGGTGCCGCGCTCAATGATACGGCCCTGCTCCAGCACCATGATGCAGTCCGAGTTGCGCACGGTGGACAAGCGGTGGGCAATGACGAAGGTCGTGCGGCCATACATCAGGCCGTCCATGCCGTCCTGCACAAGCTTCTCGGTGCGGGTGTCGATGGAGGACGTTGCCTCGTCCAGGATCAGCACCGGCGGGTCTGCGACAGCCGCGCGGGCAATCGCCAGCAGCTGGCGCTGGCCCTGGCTCAGGTTCGTGCCGTCGCCGGTCAGCATCGTGTTGTAGCCGTCGGGCAGATGCTTGATGAAGGTATCCGCATTCGCGAGCTTCGCGGCGGCCATGCACTCCTCATCGGTGGCGGTCAGGCGGCCATAACGGATGTTTTCCATGACCGTGCCGGTGAACAGGTGGGTATCCTGCAGGACGATGCCCAGAGAGGAGCGCAGCGCGTCCTTTTCAATGGACTTGATGTCGTGGCCGTCGTACAGGATCCGGCCCTTCTGGATGTCGTAGAAGCGGTTGATAAGGTTCGTGATCGTCGTCTTGCCCGCGCCGGTGGAGCCGACAAAGGCGATCTTCTGCCCCGGACGGCCATACAGGTTGATGTCATGCAGGACGATTTTCTTCTCGTCGTAGCCGAAGTCCACATCCTTAAAGACGATGTCGCCCTCCAGCTTGGTGTACCGGGGCTTGCCGTCGGCATCCATGCGTTTCCACGCCCACATACCGGTGGACTCGTTCGTCTCGGTGACAGTATCGTCCACTTCGTACTTGGCGTGGACCAGGGTGATGTCGCCCTCGTTGACCTCGGGCTTTTCATCCAGCAGCGCAAAGATACGCGCACCGCCGGCCAGCGCCATAACGACGGAGTTCAGCTGCATGGAGATCTGGCTGATGGGCTGGTTGAACTGGCGGGTCAGCACAAGGAAGCTGGCGAGACCGCCCAGCGTAAAGCCGCCGAAGCCGTTGATGGCCAGCGCACCGCCGAGGATGGCGCAGAACACGTAGGACAGGTTGCCCAGCTGGCCGTTGACGGGCATTGCTACCAGCGAATAGGAGTTTGCCTTGTCGGCGCTGTGGAACAGCTCATCGTTGAGCCTGTCGAACTCCTCAATGGCAATTTCCTCATGGCAAAAGACCTTGATGACCTTCTGGCCGTTCATCATTTCCTCAATGTAGCCGTTGACCTTGCCCAGCTCCTGCTGCTGCTTGATGAAGTATTTGCCGGAGTTGCCGGTCAGGTACTTCGTCGCCAGCAGCATGACACCGACCATCGCGAGGGCCAGCACCGTCAGGGGGACGCTCAGATAGAGCATCGAGGCCAGCACGCCGACAAGGGTCACAACCGTGTTGACGAGCTGCGGCAGGCTCTGGCTGATCATCTGGCGCAGCGTGTCAATGTCGTTCGTGTAGACCGACATAATGTCGCCGTGGGCGTGGGTGTCAAAGTATTTGATGGGCAGCGTCTGCATGTGGGTGAACATCTCGTCACGCAGATCCTTCAGCGTGCCCTGGGTGATCTTTGCCATCAGGCGGTTCTGCACAAAGACCGCAGCGATGCCGACGCAGTAGATGACTGCCACGCGCAGGATAGCCGCGGCCAGGCCGCTGAAGTCCGTGCTGCCCGCCTTGAGCAGCGGCAGAATGTAGCTGTCGATCAGCGTCTGGGAGAACATGACGCCCTGCAGCTGGGCGAACACGGCCAGCAAAATGCAGCAGAGCACCACAATGACCTGTGCCTTATAGCGGCTCATGACATAGGCGAGGATGCGCTTGAACACCTTGCCGGGGTTTTCGACCTTGGGGCGGGGGCCATTGCTGCGCCCGCCGGGGCCGACCTTTACGACTTTAGGCTGCTGTGCCATTATGCCTCCCCTCCCTTCTCATCAAAGTCGCCGGAACCTTTGGTCTGGCTGTTGTAGACATCCTGGTAGATGGCATTTGTTTTCAGCAGGTTGGCCGGGGTGTCAAAGCCGCTGACCCTGCCGTTGTCGAGCACGAGGACCTTGTCCGCATTTTCCACGGAGGAAATGCGCTGGGCGATGATGAACACCGTCGTGCCGGGGATTTTTTCCGCAAACGAATGGCGGATCTTTGCGTCCGTCGCGGTATCGACGGCGGAGGTGGAGTCGTCCAGGATCAGGATGTGGGGCTTTTTCAGCAGTGCGCGGGCAATGCATAGGCGCTGCTTCTGGCCGCCGGAGACGTTGTTGCCGCCCTGCTCGATGTGGGTCTGGTACTTGTCGGGGAAGCGCTCGATAAATTCATCGGCGCAGGCCTGCTTGCAGGCGTCCTCGATCTCGGCGTCGGTGGCGTCGGGGTTGCCCCAGCGCAGGTTCTCGGCAATCGTGCCGCTGAACAGCTCGTTCTTTTGCAGCACCATGGCGACGTTGTTGCGCAGGGTGTCGAGGTCATATCTGCGCACATCAACGCCGCCGATGGTCACGCTGCCCTCGGTCACGTCGTACAGACGTGGCAGCAGCTGCACAAGGCTGGACTTAGCCGAACCGGTGCCGCCAATGATGCCGATGGTCTCGCCGGACTTGATGTCGAGGTCAATGTCCTCGAGGGCCTTCTCGCCATCCTTTTTATAGGCAAAGCTGACGTGGTCGAACTTGACGGAGCCGTCCCTGACCTCCATAACGGGATCCTCACCGTTCGTCAGGTCGGACTGCTCGTCCAGCACCTCGGCCACGCGCTTGGCGGAGGCTGCAGACATCGTGATCATGACGAACACCGTGGACAGCATCATCAGGCTCATAAGGATGTTCATGCAGTAGCTCAGCATGCTCATCAGGTCGCCGGTGGTGAAGGTCGTTGCGCCGGAGCTGACGATGAGCTGGGCACCGATCCAGGAGATGAGCAGGATGCAGCTGTAGACGGTCAGCTGCATGAGCGGGGCGTTCCAGGCCAGGATCAGCTCGGCACGCATCAGCAGATTGCGCACATTCTCGCTGGCCTTGCGGAACTTCTCGCCCTCAAACTTCTCGCGCACATAGGCCTTGACAACGCGGATGGCGGAGACATTCTCCTGCACGCTCTCGTTCAGGTCGTCGTACTTGCGGAACGCCTCGCCGAAGTACTTGGTGGCGCGGCTCATAATAAAGGCGAGCGCGCAGCCCAGCAGGATGACGGCGATCAAATAGATGTTTGCCAGCCGACGGTTGATCGTGTAGGACATGATCAGCGCCACGATCATGCTGGCGGGCGCACGCACCGACATGCGCAGCAGCATCTGGTAGGCGTTCTGGATGTTGGTGACGTCGGTGGTCATGCGGGTGACCAGGCCCGCGGTGGAGTACTTGTCAATGTTGGCAAAGCTGAAGGTCTGGATGTTGCGGAACATGCCGCGGCGCAGGTTGCGGGCAAAGCCCGTGGCCGCGTGAGAGCCGGCCACCGCGCCCAGAATGCCGAACAGCAGGCCGAACAGCGCCGCGACGACCATCTGTGCGCCGACGGTGTAGATGACCTGCATATTGCCCGGCGTGACGCCGTTGTCAATGATGGAGGCCATCATCTTCGGGATGATCATTTCCATGATGACCTCCGCAATCATAAAGATCGGCGTCAGCACGGAGACCAGGCGGAAGCCCTTGGTTTCACGTCCGAGTGTTTTTAACAATTGGTATTTCCCCTCTCTTGGTTGGTATTTTCCTCTTGCAGGATGTGCTGTGCGTTGCGCAGGGTCTGCTCCAGCACAGCGCGGGCCGCGGCGGCCTGCTGCGGGTCAATGCCGCTTTGCAGGTCATCCTCAAACCGCGCAATGCTTGCCTCGATCTGCTTGTGACAGGCGCGGCCCTTCTCTGTGGCGATAAGGCGCTTTAAGCGGGCGTCTTTCGCCACGGCGCTGCGGGTGATGAAGCCATCCTGCTCCATGCCCTGCAGCATGGCGGTGACGCTGGAGCGGCGAATGTTGAACCACTGCTCAATGTCGCGCTGGTAGACGTCGCGGCCCTGGCGCTCGGCACGGACGATGTCGCCCAGCACCATGCCGCGCACGCCCGACAGCTCCGAGCTGACCTCGGCGTTGATGCGGGCATCCAGCGCACGGCGGATGAGCCGCGAGGTCTGGTTCAGCAGTGCGCCGAAGTGGGCATCCGCGCAGCAGCCGCAGTCATCATACGATGATTCGTGCATTTCTTCCCTCCTTTACGATTTTGGGTCCAAGAAGTTAGATTTCGAATTGTTCGTTGTCTAACTGTTCGTTTGCGTACTTTACCAGTATAACACCGGATCGGGGAATGTCAAGAGGGACGGCGCAGAGTTTTTTGTATAGTGCAACGGCAAACAGGCAGAGCCCCGTCACCCTGCGCTTTCCCGATTCAACGTAGGGGCGGATTCCATATCCGCCCGTGCCCGGCTGTCTTTATTCGCCGCTTTCCCTCTCCACCCCCAGATACGGCAGCACCTTTCCCAGTACCTCGGCGCACACCGGCCCGGAGAGCGCGCCGCCGCTCGTTGTCCAGCTGTGGGGCTCATCCAGGCAGACCAGCACAGCGACCTTGGGGTCGTCGATGGGCGCAACGGAGACAAAGCTCGCAATGCGCGCGCCCTCGTTGGCGCTGTCCAGCTTTTGGCTCGTGCCGCTCTTGCCGCCGATGCGATAGCCCGCCAGCGCGGCCTGCTTTCCCGTGCCGCCTGTAACGACACCCTCCATCAGACGGCACATCGTGGCGGAGGTCTCCGCGCTGATGACGCGGCGCTTCACCGTCGGCTGCACTTCCTTCACAACAGTGCCGTCAGGCGCCGTGATTTTCGCCACAACATAGGGCTGCATCAGCTCGCCGCCGTTTACCACCGCACAGACCGCCGTGAGCATCTGCAGGTAGCTGACCTTGCTGCTCTGCCCGAACGAGCAGCTCGCCAGCTCCACCGGGCCCATCCGGTCCGCCGTGTAGTATTCGCTGCGCCTGACCTCGCCCGGCAGGTCGATGCCCGTGGCCTCCCGCAGGCCGAAGGCCGCAAAGTAATCGCAGAAGCGTTCTTTTCCAAGCCGCGCACCGATCTGGATAAAGCAGGGGTTGCAGCTGACAGCCAGCCCCCGGGCGAAGGTCTCGGTGCCGTGGATATGCCCGTTTGCACAGCGGAACCGCGTGCCTGCGACGGTTATTTTACCCGCGCAGGTGAAATAGTCCGTGGCCTTACACGCCCCGGAGTCCAGCGCCGCCGACGCCGTGATGAGCTTGAACACACTGCCCGGCTCATACAAGTCACTGATGGCCTTGTTGCGCCACTGTGCCTGCTGGGCCTTTTGCAGCGCGGCGCTGCGCTCCTCGCCGGTCAGGGCATTCACAGCATCACGGACTTCCTTGTTTATAAGGGTCCGCGGCGCGTTCGGGTCGTAGTCGGGCTGGCAGGACATCGCCAGCACGGCCCCGGTGTGGACGTCCATCACGATGCCGACGCCGCGCTCGGCCACATGATGCTCCGTCACAGCGGCGGACAGTGCGCTTTCGAGCCAGTGCTGAATGTTCGCGTCGATGGTCAGCGTCAGCGTGCTGCCGGGCACGGCGTCCACCAGCGTCTGGTAGTGCGTCGGCATATCGTAGCCCCAAGCGTTCTTGGCGGTCAGGATGCGCCCGTTCTGCCCGGTCAATTCGTCGTTGTAACGCAGCTCCAGTCCCCACAGGCCCGCGTTGTCCACGTCGGTAAAGCCTAAAATGCCGCCCATAAAATTCCCCTGCGGGTAGACGCGGCGGGTATCCTGCCGAATTTGTATGCCGTCCACACCGTTCGCCCGGCACCAGTCCCGCACAGCGTCGGCCATCGTCTTATCCACGCGGCGGCGCAGCAGGCAGTCGTTGGAGGTTCGCTGGCTGAATTTGGCCAGCGTATCGGCGTAGTCCAGCTCTAAAATTTCGCTCAACGCCCGCGCAGCCGGTTCTACGGCGTCGTCGGCCATCTCCCGCGGGGCGGCGCGGATGGTCCAGCAGGTCTCGCTGGCGGCCAGCAGCGTACCGTCGGCGGAATAGATCTCCCCGCGGGCGGCGGGCAGCGTGTCAGCTGTTTCTTTAGCATCTGATTTGTCAGAAGCCTCCTCAG
>OGZO01003018.1_pt1 | contig 11051 bp, 10 predicted proteins | sample 1576721 | NCBI WGS metagenome assembly OGZO01 (sample SAMEA3541516, study PRJEB24748) | human gut metagenome | biome: human gut; feature: human-associated habitat; material: faeces | place: China | collected 2012 | reverse complement strand
ATTTTATAGGTCATATCAAGGCTCATTCAATCGTGGTAAATTCGTGGTAAAATGAGTTTTTTCTATACTTCAAAATACTTGAAAGTATAGTGTTTATGCGGATAATCGAAAATTAGATATAAAATTTTGGAAAAAATAATATATTTTTACTTACGTTCTTTTGGGCAGTATGGGCATTGGTAGAAATGATTATTTTTTTCTTTTTAAATTTATTTTGTCTCGAACAAAGAGATTTTAATATGATAGGAAGTATTATATCAAAAATAATCATGCTGATAGGAACATATATTTTGTCTTTTGTATGGAAGAAAAGGGAAAACAGCCTGATTCCGGTAAAATATTATATCGTTTTTTTCTTTGTATCAATCGGCAGTATTTACATTGCAGTGGCGGTGTTCTTTTCAGAAAATAATACAGTGACTGCTATGATAGTTTTCAGCATATTATTACTGTTCAATATGATTATCCTTGAGGTTTATTCGAAAATTACGGAAAAAATTATGCTCGAAAAGGAAAAAACGGTATATGAGCAGCAAATTCATATGATGACTAATAATACAAAAGAACAAAAAAAGTTAATGGAAGATTTTCACAGAGAACGCCATGATCTGATAAATAAATTAATTGTATTAAAAAACGAAATAGAGCAGGGAGAGAAAGAAAATGTCATTCGTGAAATCGATAAAATAATCGAGAATAATCATACAGAAAGTTATATTTCTGACAGTGGAAATCAGGTGATAGATGCACTGCTCAACACTAAATATTCAATTGCCAAAGAGAATGGAATACAGTTTCTTTTAAAAATTTTTATACCGGAAGAACTGCCGATAAATCAGTGTGATCTGGGGGTAGTATTAGGAAATGCGCTCGATAATGCGATAGAAGCCACAGAAAAATGCACTGGAAATAACAAGGATATTGAAATAGCAATGGGAATCAAAAAGCAGTCATTGGTTCTTGTCATAAAAAATCCGTATGAAGGATATTTGAAACAGGACAAATCAGGAAAATTAATATCAACCAAAAATGATTTCCGCAGACATGGATACGGTATAAGCTCCATTCAAAAAGTTGCGGACAAATATGGTGGAGATGTAATAATCGAGACGCAGGATGGAAAATTTGTTCTGACAGTTATGATGAATATAGGGGATTTTTAACAGTTAGATACGTAAATTTGACAGATGATAAAATGAAAGAAAAAAAGTTTTATAATCATTAGAGTATTATTGCATAATGTAAAATTGTTTGCAAAAAATATTTCTTTTCGAGTGATTATTTCACTGAATATAATAGAAACACAAATTTTAAAACAGTTATGTGATGATAATCGATTTATGTTTCCAATCTGGGTAAAGTTGAATAATTGTGAATTCTATGTATCAAATGAAGAAAGCTTTTATAAGTTAGCGGATTTATTAAAGGGTTATATTATTATAAATCAGTCATATTTACGGAAACATATCTGTGATAGTGACGGGAAAAAATATGTTATGCCTTCAAAAGGAGTAATGTTTTGATAGAGATTGAAAATTTATTTTTAAAATATAATAAGTAAACAGGTGTTCTTATTTAGCAGATTGTGAATTATGCAGAAAGGTGTATGAAGAGATGAAAATACCGAAATTCAAAGTTCAAATGAAAGTTATATTAATGGTTACAACCACTATTATATGTGTTTTTTTAATCCGATTATTATTAATGGGTGGTCTGGCAAAACTGCTTTCATTCGATAGCCAGAGAACTGAAGTATATAAAGATACAGATATCACGCATTACCAGTGGTACATTGGAAAGAATGCTAAGAAAGAATATGCTGATAAATGGGGAATGGATGAAAGCATTTTTCCAGAAAGTATTACAGATAACATGGATGTACTGGATTATAAAATGGTTTACTATAATCCGTGGGACGCACAGTATTTAAGTTATCTGGTCGTCGAATATGATGATAAGAGTTATGAGGAAGAGATACAGAGATTGGGGAAATATGATTCAAAAGAATATAAGGGATATTTTGGAACGAGAGGTTTTCGGGATAAGTACCGTCTTTTGGCGGTAGAGGTTGATCCAGATCATGGATTGATATATGCGCTGGGAGAAGAAAATAATCAGATTATTTATGTGGAATTGATTTTCTGTAATTATTTTTATGATATAGATTATCAAGATGAAATCGACATACAATATTTACCAATTGGATTTGATGCGACACCGGATAATGAATATCGTCAAAAGAGGCTGAATCGATAGAGGACAGCCTTGTTGTAGAAGATGGAATAACAGAATAAACTAAACACAGACTGCTGTGCCGGGACGATGAAAAATCGTGCGGTGCAGCAGTTTTTTGTTCACAAAACATTGACGGAACCCCACAAAGAAGGTAATATTTTACCGAAAGAAAACTTGATAATTGTAAGAAAATCATAGAGAAAGGTCATAGCATGGGCATTACAATAGAAGAATTAAAAAAACTTGATAAAAACACTTATCAGATCATTGATATCCGGGACGAGAACGAGGTCGCCCACGGAGCGATTCCGGGAGCGGTAGCGACACCGGCAGATTCCATCGAAGGAAATGAGAACATTGATTTTTCAAAAAAATTAGTGATCTGCTGCAGCCGTGGACGTTTCAGCGTGGAAGTTGCCGAAGGACTGGAAGAGAAAGGAATGAATGCGGTAAGTCTGGAAGGCGGATATATTGCATGGCTTCTGGATGCGATGAAGCAGGAGGAAGAGGTAGACATCTGCAAGGATGTGGAACTTTCCATCCGTAAAAAGTTCCGTAAAAGCATCTGGTGCAAATTTACAAAAGCAATAAATCAGTATGAGCTTGTCAAACCGGGTGACCGCATTGCGGTCTGTATTTCCGGTGGAAAAGATTCCATGCTTATGGCAAAGCTTTTTCAGGAATTAAAAATTCACAACAAATTCGATTTTGAGGTGAAGTTTCTGGTCATGGATCCGGGATACAGTCCGGCAAACCGAAAAGTGATCGAGGAAAACGCCAGAAAACTCAATATTCCGATCACAATTTTTGAATCGGATATTTTTGATTCTGTATACAATATTGAAAAATCACCATGTTACCTGTGTGCGCGGATGAGACGCGGACATTTATATCATTTTGCACAGGAGCTTGGATGCAATAAGATCGCACTCGGACATCATTATGATGATGTGATCGAGACGATCCTCATGGGTATGCTTTACGGAGCACAGATCCAGACGATGATGCCAAAACTTCACAGCACCAATTTTGAGGGAATGGAACTGATCCGTCCGCTTTATCTTGTGCGTGAGGACGATATCAAGGCGTGGCGTGACTATAATGGACTTCATTTTATTCAGTGTGCATGCAAGTTTACAGATACCTGTACCACCTGCAATAACGAGGAAAATCGTTCGAAACGTGTGGAGATCAAGGAACTGATCAAAAAATTAAAAGAAGTCAATCAGTACGTGGAAGGCAATATTTTCAAGAGTGTGGAAAATGTGAATCTGGAAACGGTTGTTGCCTATAAAAAGGACGGCGTAAAACATCATTTTCTGGATGACTATGATACAAAAGCATCTATTAGTCAAAAATGAAAAAATATTGATTTTGGCTAATAAAGAAAGAAAAGAATAATTCTCTGATTTTTCCACATAATAACTCCAAAGTGAAATAACAGCATTGGAGGAAAAATATTAAATGAAAGCCACAGGGATTGTACGCAGAATAGATGATCTGGGAAGAATTGTAGTTCCGAAAGAAATTCGGAGAACCTTAAGGATCCGGGAGGGCGATCCTTTGGAAATATTTACCGACCGGGAGGGCGAGATCATTCTGAAAAAGTATTCGCCGATCGGGGAGCTGAGCCAGTTTGCGGGAGAGTATGCGGAAAGTCTGGCGCAGACAACCGGACATCTGGTATTGATCACGGACTGCGACCATGTTGTGACGGCATCCGGTAACGGCAAGAAAGAATATGAGGGCAAGCCGATTAGCAAACAGCTGGAAGACGCCATCAGCGAACGGAAAAATTTTCTCGCAAGCAGAAATGATGCGGAGTTTGTCAAGGTGACATTAGATGATGCCGGAGAATTCGGGCAGCAGGCGCTCAGCACGATCATCTGCGAGGGGGATGCGATCGGAGCCGTTATTTTATATGAAAAAGACGAGAAATCCAGAATGACAGAGACGGAGAGCAAGCTTGCGATCGCAGCAGCTGGTTTCCTGGGAAAGCAGATGGAACAATAGAAGCCGCTGGAATGATTACGGAAAATGAGGACAAAGCATGAAGTTTATGCATATTTCAGACGTGCATCTCGGTGTAAAACCGGATGCAGGAAAAGCATGGAGTGAAAAAAGAGCACAGGATATCTGGGATTCTTTTGCGGAAATGATCGAGATCGCGGCAGAAGAATCCCCGGATTTTTTGCTGATTTCAGGTGATCTTTTTCACAAACAGCCATTGAAAAGAGAATTGAAGGAAGTCTGTGGTCTGTTTGCACGCATACCGCAGACGAAAGTGCTTCTTATGGCAGGAAACCACGATTACATACAGCAAAATTCTTTTTACAGGACATGTGAGTGGCCGGAAAATGTCTGTTTCTTCCCGCGTGAGGAAGTAATGTGTTTTGATTTCCCGGAGCAGAATACGACGGTTTATGGTCTGAGCTATTGGCATCGTGAGATCCGGCAGGCTTTGTACGATGAAGTTTTTCCGAAAAATACGGACAGAATTAATATTCTGCTCGCACATGGAGGCGATGAGCGGCATATTCCTTTTTCGGTGGAAAAGATTCTGCGGCATGGATTTGATTATATTGCAGCGGGACACATCCACAAAGGTGGGCAGCTTGTGCAGGGCAGGGCGGTCATGGCGGGCGCACTGGAGCCGACAGACTGTAATGATACCGGTGTGCACGGATACTGGAAGGGAGACATCGGCAAAACGCATTGTGAGGTCTCTTTTTATCCGGTGCGAAAGTGTGAGTATTGCCACGAAGCGGTGGAGGTGACACCGGGGACAACCGGATATGATGTCATGCGACAGATAAAAACACTGTTGGCAGAACGTCCGGCGTATCAGTATTTTCGGATCTGTTTACAGGGATACAAAGATCCGGACGTGATATTCGATCTTGATAAATTGTCGCATCTGGAACGAATCGTGGATGTGACAGAGCAGCTTCGGCCGGATTATGACTATGAAAAACTGCTGGCTGAACATGAAAATTCCCTGTTGGGAGCTTACATTGCAGACATGCAGAAAAAAAGGCAGGATCCGGTTGCTGCGAAGGCATTGGAATACGGCGTTAGCGCATTGTTGGGGCATGAGATATGCAGATAAAGGAAGCAGACATTTTTCAGTTTGGAAAGCTACAGAACAAAAACATATCCTTTGAACCGGGGATGAATGTCATATATGGAAAAAATGAGGCGGGCAAATCGACATTGCACAGCTTTTTATGTGCGATGCTTTTTGGCATGGAAAAAGGAAGGGGCAGGAGTTCTGTCACAGACGCCTACAGTCAGTATGAACCGTGGCATGCACCGTCGTTTTATGCGGGTGCACTAAAGTTTACGGTTGGACAGCAGAAGTTTTATCTGGAACGCAATTTTTATTCCAAAGAGAAAACCGATTATCTGAGGAATGAGCTGGATGGGGAGGAACTGTCGGTCGGCTTTGGTGATCTGACCATGCTTTTGGGCGGTGTCAGCAAAGAAAGTTATGCCAATACCTACGATATCACGCAGGCGGGCGCTGCTACCGGAAACCAGATGGTAAAAATCCTTGCAGAATATCTCGCACAGGCATCGGATGGTTCCGACAGCGGCGTGACAGTTACGGAGGCAGCAGCTTCCTTAAATGCCAGAAAACGGGAATTGCAGCAGGAGCAGAGAAGGGCAGACGAGGAGCGGGAGGCGCGTCGTAAGGAGCTTCGATTGGAGAAGAACCTGCTTGAACAGGAATGTGAAGGGGTACGTGCGTCTATAGAAAAGTATGAAGCGCATTATGCAGACGATGAGAGTGGAATGCATGCCAAGTACCATGAGCAGACCGGCAGTACGGAAGATTGGCAGCCAGAAAAAACTGGCTATATCCGATCCTTCTTCGCAATCCTGATCGCAATAATATTATTTGGTTTCAAGGTTTACATAACACAAGCCCTTTTCTGGACAGGTGAACTTGCAGCTCTCGTAATCGCATTATTTTCTGCAATCCGGCAGTACAAAAAGAATCAAAACCGTGCCAAACTCCAAGCGGCATCCATGCAGGCAGAGCAATTAAGGAAACTGCGTGAGCAGGAAGTGATGGAAGCACAGATGCAGCAAAAGAAACGGCTGGCAGACCAGATGCTTACTGAGTGGAAGGATTCTCTGCGGGAAAAGGAAAACCGTCTTTTTAATCTGGAGGAAGAGATCACAAGGCAGAGTGTGCAGGGTGAGGCAGAGCGTCAAAGGGCGGAAGATATTCAGGCATTGGAGCTTGCGGTGCAGGAGATCACAAGGATTTCCCAATCTTTTTATGAGGATATGCAGGATGAACTGAATGCGGAGATTTCCAGATATGTGTCCTTATTTACAACAGGAGCTTATGACAGTGTAAGGCTCGATGAGCAGGGGCAGCTGCAGATTCTGACAGAGGGAAGGGAAGTCAGGCCAGAGCTATTAAGCCGTGGCACGTTGGAGCAGATTTATCTGGCGCTGCGCCTTGCGGTGGGAAAAGTTGTGACGAAGGAAGAACCGCTTCCAATCTTATTGGATGAAGCGTTTGCCATGTATGATGACGATCGTCTGGCGCAGACCTTGCAGACACTTTCGACTTTACAAAACCAGATATTCCTTTTTACCTGCCAGAAACGCGAAGTGGAAATGCTAAGGAAACTGAAGCTCGATTACAACCTGATTGATATGTAAGGATCATGCATATCTATGGAGAAATCTGGAAAGATTAATGTTAGAAAAAGCAGATTTTATCAGAAAAACAATGACAGAGCCAGAAAGGAGTGCATGATGTCAAAAACAAAGAAAAAGAAAAAACACCGGCTATTCTGGCACTTTTTCCGCATACAGCTTGCACTTCTGGTGCTGGTACTCGGAGCGGCTGCCTATTATTTTTACGGCGGTTATGGAAAACAGGTTGAGGAATTAAGGCAGGAGGCAGTGCGGCTTGTCAGGCAGTCGGATGTGAATACTTTTAAGGCAAATCAGACCAGCATTGTCTACGCATCGGATGGCAGCGTGATCTCCACCCTGAAAGGGGAAAAAGATTCCTATTACGTTTCCATTGAGGAGATGCCGGTGGATGCAGTGACTGCCATTGTCAGTATCGAGGATAAAAAGTTTTTCAGGCATCATGGAATTGATTACCGTGCATTGCTCCGTGCAGTAAAGGCAATGGTACAAAATGGTGAAGTGAAGCAGGGGGGAAGTACGATCACCATGCAGCTGGCCCGGAATATTTTTCTGTCACAGGAAAAGACGTGGCAGCGAAAAGTGGAAGAGATGTATATTGCAACGGAACTCGAAAACAAGTATTCCAAGAATCAGATTTTGGAGTTCTATTTAAATAATATTTATTTTGGAAACGGATATTACGGGATCCAGTCTGCGGCGAGAGGATATTTCGACCGTGATGTGGAAAGTCTTTCTCTGTCCCAGATTGCTTTTTTGTGTGCAATCCCGAATAACCCGACGCTCTATGATCCGGTGACAAACAAAGACAACACCGTTTCCCGACGTGACCGTATTTTGAAAAATATGCTCGATGACGGCAAAATCTCACAGATGGATTACGCACAGGCGGTGGCGGAGCAGATCACATTGAACCGTCCACAGGCACTTGCAAAAAATGATTACGTTGAGACATACACCTACTACTGTGCAACAAGGGCGCTGATGGAGCAGCAGGGGTTTGTTTTCCATGAGGATTTTAAGACAGATGAGGAGCAGCAGGCATATGAGGACACTTACAATGCTCTCTATAGTGAATGCCAGAAAAAACTTTATACCGGCGGATACCGCATTTACACCTCCATTGACCTGTCGTTGCAGGACGGATTGCAGCAGTCGGTGAATGATACGCTTTCCGGTTATACCGGGGTAAATGACGAGGGCGTTTATGAACTGCAGGCGTCTGCGGTCTGTATCGATAATGATAACGGATATGTGCGTGCGGTCGTGGGCGGGCGAAGTCAGGAATTTCCGGGTTATACCTTAAACCGTGCCTATCAGAGTTTCCGGCAGCCGGGTAGTGCGATAAAACCGCTGACCGTGTATACACCAAGTTTTGAGCAGAGCTATACGCCGGATTCGATCGTGGTCGATGAGCCGATTGAGGATGGACCAAGGAATGCCAACGGCACATATCTCGGAGAGATTACGGTCCGCACTGCGGTGGAAAAATCCGTCAATACGATCGCATGGAAGTTATATGACCAGCTCACGCCGGATAAAGGATTGTCTTATCTTAAGGCGATGAATTTTTCCAGGATCAGTCCGTCTGATTACAGGCTTGCAACGGCACTGGGTGGTTTCACGAACGGTGTCTCTGCGTTAGAGATGGCATCCGGTTTTGCAGCAATCGAGAATGACGGATATTACCGCACACCAACCTGTATCGTGAAGATTGAGGATGGAAACGGAACAGTTTTATATGATTCGGGGCAGAAACCGGTTTTGATCTATAAGAAAAATGCGGCGCGCATGATGACGGATGTTTTAAAAGGCGTCATCACAAACGGAACCGGAAAAGGACTTGACCTTGGAGATATGCCGTGTGCGGGCAAGACAGGAACGACAAACGATCAGAAAGACGGATGGTTTGTCGGCTATACAAGATATTATACTACAAGTGTCTGGGTAGGCTATGACATGCCAAAAAAATTACAGGGGTTAATGGGGAACACTTATCCGGGAAAAATATGGCAGTCATTTATGAGCAAGGCGCATGAGGGACTGGAGCCGCTCGAATTTCTGCCATATGCAAGAATTTCGGATGATCTGCTCCAGCAGCAGGAGAGCGGGAGCGGACAGCCTGAAGATAATCCGGCGGAGGAAACGCCGGAAGAAGAGACACCGGAAGAAGAGATGCCGGTTGGTTAAAAATAAAGCAAAATATGCCATAGAATACAATTGACAGATAAAAATGGAAACGTTATCATTAAGATAATGCAGGCAAAACTATGGTGGGTACATAGACGCAGAAAATATAGGGAAATCAGGGAGAAAAATCATGAAGAAATACGCATTTGGAGTTGATATCGGGGGTACAACCTGTAAGATTGGATTTTTTGACACAAACGGAACACTGTTAGACAAATGGGAAATTAAGACCAATACAGAAAATAATGGTGAGTCGATTCTTTCCGATGTCGCAAAGGCAGTGGACAATAAGCTGGCACAGGAAGCGATCAGCAAGGATGATGTGCAGGGAATCGGAATCGGAGTTCCGGGACCGGTTGACAGTCAGGGCGTGGTACACCGCTGTGTAAATCTTGGCTGGGGCGTGGTAAATGTTGCAGAAGAGTTAGGCAACCTGACCGGATTAACGATCAAAGTCGGAAATGACGCAAATGTTGCCGCTTTAGGCGAAATGTGGCAGGGTGGAGCAAAGGGCTCTAAGGATGTCATTATGGTAACACTTGGAACAGGTGTCGGCGGTGGAATCATCGTAGACGGAAAAGTAGTTGCAGGATTTAACGGAGCCGGCGGTGAGATCGGTCATATCACCGTGAATCATGATGAAATCGAAGCTTGTAACTGTGGACAGTACGGATGCCTGGAGCAGTATACTTCTGCGACAGGAATCGTTCGTCTCGCAAAGAGAAAACTTGCAAAATCCTCAGAGGAGACAAGCATCCGTGAAATTCCAAACCTGACTGCAAAGGATGTCTTTGACGCAGCAAAAGCAGGAGATGCAATCGCAATCGGACTGGTAGATGAAGTATGTGAGATCCTAGGTTCCACACTTTCTAACATCGCATGTGTGGTAAACCCGGAGATCATCGTGATCGGCGGTGGAGTTTCCAAAGCGGGCGATATCTTATTGGATAACATTAAAAAACACTTTGTTGAGACAGCATTCATGGCATGCCGTGATACGAAGTTTGCATTGGCAGGACTTGGCAATGATGCCGGTATGTACGGATGTGTAGAGATGTTACTGGATTAATAAAATGAGTAGTAAATATGTTGCCTGCCTTGGAAAAGGCGGGCAGAGAGATATGGCAGAGTCATTTGCCAGACGGGCAGGCGTCACACTTTTAGATAAGCCGGGAGAGGAACTGACAGTTCTTTTTGATGCAAAAGGAGTTTCCCTCATTGGATATGGTTTAAGCTATCAGGGCGATTTTGAGGGTATGCTGCACAGAGTGAGTGACGGCAGACTTGCGCATGAAATGTTGGTGCGCGCAGCCAAAACAACGCAGACAAATGTAAAGGGAATCGATGCGACTGCCGGTATGGGGGAGGATGCTTTCCTGCTTGCCGCCTGTGGGTATGAGATGACGTTATATGAACAGAATCCGGTTGTGGCAGTTCTGCTAAAAGATGCGCTCCGCAGAGCGAAGAAAAATCCAAAGTTAAAAGATATTGTAGCCAGAATGCAGCTTTTGGAGGGCAACAGTGTAGACGAGTTAAAAAGCCGTGTGGATGACATTGATCTGATCTATCTTGATCCGATGTTCCCGGGCAGACAAAAATCGGGACTGATCAATAAGAAACTGCAATTGATCCAGAAACTCGAACCTCCGTGTTCAGATGAGGTGGAATTGTTTGAGGCGGCGATTCAGGCAAAGCCTGCAAAGATCATTGTAAAACGCCCGCTGAAAAGCCCATTTCTTGCTGGGAAAAATCCAACCTATGAATTAAAAGGAAAAGCGATACGGTATGACTGTTATGCATTGTAAACCGGAGTTTAACGGACGTAGTGTCGCAGATTCTGCGGTGCTTTTATAGGTTGTGAGGGGGCAGATATAAGTGTCCTCTCACAAGTCGTAATTTTATAGGTTTATGAAAAGAAAAACGGTATAAACGAAATATTATGTTTCTGT
>OGZO01003017.1_pt1 | contig 11053 bp, 9 predicted proteins | sample 1576721 | NCBI WGS metagenome assembly OGZO01 (sample SAMEA3541516, study PRJEB24748) | human gut metagenome | biome: human gut; feature: human-associated habitat; material: faeces | place: China | collected 2012 | reverse complement strand
CGTCCATATCGTTGATGGGATGATATTTTTTGCTGGCAAAGCCGAACAGCCAGTAGCCCGCCGCAAAGGTAGGGATGTGTGCCTGATACACCTTGCTGATCGGGAAGGTGCTGGCGATGCGCTTGTGGCTGCGCTGCATGGCGGTCGCGTCCTCAGCATAGAAGGGGCTGCCCTGCTGGTTGACCATGATGCCGTCCGCGCGCAGCGCGTTGAAGCAGTTGCCGTAAAACTCACGGGTGAACAACCCCTCCGACGGGCCGAACGGGTCGGAGGAATCCACGATGATGAGGTCGTACTCTTCCTCGCACTTGCGGATAAATTTCAGCGCGTTCTCGTAATAAATGTGTACGCGGCGGTCGTCCATGCGGCAGGCGTTGCCGGGCAGATAGGCACGGCAGGCTTCGATGACCTGCGGGTCCATCTCCACAAGGTCGATGCGCTCCACGCGGTCGTAGCGGGTCAGTTCCCGCACTACACCGCCGTCGCCTGCGCCGATAACAAGAATGTCCTTGGCGTTTTTGTGTACCGACATCGGCACATGGGTAATCATCTCGTCGTAGATGAACTCGTCGCGCTCGGTCAGCATGACGTTGCCGTCCAGCGTCAGCACGCGGCCAAACTCCGGTGTCTCAAAAATGTCGATGCGCTGGTAGTCGCTCTGCTTGGAGTAAAGCTGGCGGTTGACCCGGATGCTGTGCTTGACATCAGGGGTGTGAAATTCCGAAAACCACATTTCCATACTGCAAACCTCCCTGTCAAGCCAGCACATTCAGGCGCAGAATATCCGGGTCCTCGGGGCCGGTCATGCTGCAGCCCTTGGCCTTGGCATACTCAATATAATCCAAGATCTGCGCGGTGATGCGCTCGCCCGGGGCAAGGATCGGGATACCCGGGGGATAGCACATGACGAACTCGCTGCAGACCATGCCCTCTGTCTCACGCAGGGGCAGGCTCTTTTTGGGGGCGTAAAATGCTTTCTGCGGGCTGGCGGCAACTTCGGGGTCAATGTACTCCTGACTCAAAAGTCCCGCACCGTCGGTGTGGTAACGGCGCTTGATCTCGGCCAGTGCGCTGACAAGGCGCTCGACCTCCTGTGGGCGGTCGCCGATGGAGAGATACGCGAGAATGTTGCCGATGTCGCCGAACTCAATCTGGATGTCGTATTCATCGCGCAGGATGTCGTAAACCTCGATGCCCGCAAGTCCGATGTCCAGCGTGTGGACGCTGAGTTTTGTCGTATCAAAGTCAAAAACGGAGTTTCCGTTGCACAGTTCTTTGCCAAAAGCATAATACCCGCCCACAGCGTTGATTTCCTCGCGCGCGTACTCGGCCATGTCGGCCACCTGATGGAACACCTGCCGGCCCCGCAGTGCCAGATTGCGGCGGGAAATGTCAAGGCTCGACATCAGAAGATAGCTGCCGGAGGTCGTCTGGGTCAGGTTGATGATCTGCCGCACATAGCCCGCGTGGACGTTGGGGCCGGTCAGCAGCAGGCTGGATTGGGTCAGGCTGCCGCCGCTCTTGTGCATCGAGACGGAGGCCATATCCGCGCCCGCCGCCATAGCCGAGACCGGCAGCCCGCCGCCGAAATAAAAATGCGTGCCGTGGGCTTCGTCCGCAAGGCAGAGCATCCCGGCGTCATGCGCCATCCGCACAATGGCGCGCAGATCGCTGCAGATGCCGTAGTAGGTGGGGTTATTAACCAGCACCGCCACGGCGTTGGGGTGCTCGGCAATGGCCTTGGCCACCTGCTCACGCTTCATGCCCAGACTGATGCCGAGGCGGTTGTCCACCTCCGGGTTGACGTAGACCGGCACCGCGCCGCAGAGCACCAGCGCGTTCAGCACGCTGCGGTGGACATTGCGTGGCAGGATGATTTCATCCCCGCGCTTGCAGGCCGTCAGCACCATGCTCTGCACCGAGCTCGTTGTGCCGCCCACCATCAAAAAGGCGTGTGCCGCGCCAAACGCATCGGCGGCCAGCTCCTCGGCTTCGCGGATGACCGAAACCGGGTGGCAGAGATTGTCCAGCGGCTTCATGCTGTTGACATCCACACCAACGCACTGCTGGCCCAAAAACGCGGTCAGCTCCGGATTGCCGCGCCCGCGCTTGTGCCCCGGCACGTCAAAGGGAACAACGCGCATCCTGCGGAAATTTTCGAGCGCTTCATGGATGGGTGCGCGGCGCTGATCCAGCCGGGTGCGCTTTGCTTCTCCGTTCATTTTTACCTCCGTTCGCGATCCCTTTGCAAAACAAAAAACGCAAGCCATGCACAGATGTGCAGACTTGCGTTTGAATTCAGCATATTTGGACACAGGCCGATTATCCCCCCGATACCTCACCGAGAGAACGTCCTGCATGATTCAAAAAGGCTGAGCGTGTCAGAGTCTATATAGCAATCTTACTTTTACTACTCTTTATTGACCGTTTCACAAGTCTGCACGCCAAAACGTGCAATTTCATGGCTGTAAAGGAACCAACTTATAAAATTTGAGCTTTTAACTCAATCAATAAGGCAACCCAAAGTTGCCGATCGGCAGTGGACCCGGCTGTCCGTATGGCCTTAGCCCCTGATGGGCGGTCCGTAGGTAAATTGCTTTGAAAAACTCTTACAAACTCGATTCGTCTTTCAAAATCGAGACAAAGTATAGCATAGGGAAATCGTGCTGTCAATATTTTGATGAAAAAATTTCTACGATTAAAAAGTTGTACTCTTATGTCACCAACAAAAACCGAGTTGGTTCACAAAACAGGGGCAGTAAAAACACCCCGGAAAAAGAAAGTGAGGGTACAAAAATGAAGTACGAAATCGTAGGTATCGAACACGCAGTTGGCGACTTTACTCCCACTACGGGCAAAAACGCGAACACCGTCCATCACTATGACGTGTATCGTCTGCACACGCTGAAAAACAGCAAGGACGCATACGGTCAGATTACGACCGTCGTTCGCGCAACGCCTGACCAGATAGGCCAGATTATGGCTGATCTCGGCGGCAATATCGCAGACGTTCCCGGTCACATCCTCGACATGGAAGTCCGCAACAGCTTCGGTAAAATCAACCTCACCGATCACGATGTTGTAGAGTAATGAAGCCTGCCCCACCACCAGTTGTTCGACCACCACCAGAATAACTGCCAGTGGGGCGGTGAATATAGCTGTTCTTTCCTCCGTAAGGACGGCTATCTTCACCGCCCCACACATTTTGTCAGACTTCGGTTTGACATTCCATGGGTGCTACGCCCGTGGAATGTCAAATGTCATGTCAAAACAAAAAGGTGGTACACAATGCTCCGATTCAAATGCTGGTATTATGATCAGGCGATTCAGGACGGTAGCGAGGATCGGATCAAGAGCCTGCTTCCAGACCATCTGCCGGATGATATTCAGCTCCTCTATGACCATGCACATCAATAAAAAGAACGTCTCAGCCAATGTTCAGACAGACATCGGCTGAGACGCTTGTTATAAAAGATTACTCAAATTTTCGATCATACAGCAGTGCTGCAATCAGCATAGTGGTCGTCTGCCACATACAGGCTGGAGTGCCGGCCATTGTGAAATGGGAAGAGGGCCATGCCGTAATGGTTGACCTCCATACCGTACGGGCAATATCATAGGGGCCTTTGCCCTCAATGGTCAGTTAGAAAATGCGTCGCACCACGGCAGCCGCTTCCTCGTCAATCAGCCAGTGGTATTTGTTCTCCGGGTCTTTCTTATAGCCATAGATGGCACAGTTGGTGATAAACTGTTCCTGTTTCGTTTGCTCCATAGGCTTTCTCCTTGCGTGATTGGTTGGTTTTTGATATAATGTGTTTAGTTTCGTTAGCTGTAAGCCAACCGTGTCTTTCTGTTTGTTTTCCATGTTCTTTTTCTCCTTTCTGTCCTTTGTGTTTTATGACAGTAACCTTAGTAACTTGCGTTTAGATTACCCTTTCACTAATAGGAGAAAACCGGGGTGTAAATCGGAACTGTTTTTTAAAAAAAGAAAAACATTTTTTCGGGAGTGAAGCTATCGTGGAACCATGGGAGCATAATCTAAACAAAGTGAGGTGCACAAACCTATGAAACGTGTTGCCGCTGCCCTTACCGCTGCTGCGGCGGCAGGCCTGGGCGCTGCCTATGGCATCTACCACCTGGCTTTTTTCCAGCGGCCGAAGCTGGATATTCCCACGGCAGAGGAGTGGGCGCAGGGTTCTCGCTTTTTGCCGCAGATCCGCGAAAACGTGGAGTTTGTGGACAGCCTGCCCTGCAACTATGTACATATCACCGCCGATGACGGTACTTCGCTGTCGGCTCGGTACTGCCACGAGGCCGACGACGCGCCGATTGCCATCATCATGCACGGCTACCGTGCCACTGCGATGCGCGACACGATGGGGCTGATCGTGCTATGCAAAAAGCTGGGCTACAACCTGCTGATGCCGGACCAGCGTGCCCATGGGCGCAGTGACAGCTACACCATCACCATGGGCGCGCAGGAGCGCTACGATGCCCGCGCCTGGGCGTACTGGGCTTCAGTGCGGTCCAGCGGCAAGGTGCCCATCTTTTTAATGGGCGTCTCGATGGGCGCAGCCACCGTTCTGCTGGCCAGCGGGCTGGACCTTCCGGACAGCGTTCACGGCATCATCGCGGATTGCGGCTACTCCAGCATCCGGGACATCTGCCGCACCTGTCTGCCCAAGTACCTGCCGCACGTGCCGGTGGGGCCTGGCTATGCCGTCGGCAAAGTTGGTGCCAAGATCTTCGGCCGCTTTGACCCCGATACCGTAGATTGCCGCAAGGCCGTGGCGCAAAGCAAGGTTCCGATTCTCTTCATCCACGGCAGCGCGGACGACTTTGTGCCCTGCAGCATGAGCCGCGAAAACTACGACGCTTGCGCCAGCGAGAAAGAACTGCTCGTCATTCCCGGTGCCACCCACGCCATGTCCTACTACTACGACACACCCGCCTACACCAAGGCCGTGACAGACTTTTTGAAAAAGCACATCTAAAACCAAAATTCAAAACGCTCCCTGCAGGCAGGACCGCATCGCATGCACAGGTCCGCCGCCGGGAGCGTTTTTATTTCAATCGCTCAGGCTGCAAAAGGGGAGTGGCCACTATTTTTCCAAATACTCCATCATACCGTCCAATTTTTGCTGCATTTCTTTGTAACCGCGGATGTAGAGTTCCGTCAGCTTCTCGGTGCTGCCCTCGAAGCGGCCGATGCCTACCGGCTCATCGGGGCGGATAACGCAGATGCGTCCCTCGTCTTCCAGCGCATCGATCTGGTCCAGCAAAGCGTTGTAGCGCATCTCCTGGGTCAGCAGCGTGGCCAGGAACAACGGTTTATCGCCATAAAAATCATCATACAGGTCCACCATGCGCTGGCTGGGCTGCTTTTTTCGGAAACCTTTCTCCCGCGTGGCCACGATGACGATCTTGTCAAAGCCCTGGCGCAGCGCCCAGTTGATGGGGATGGGGCAGGCGCAGCCGCCGTCCAGGTAGCTGTGGCCGTCGATCTTGACCGGCACCGATGCCAGCGGCAAACTGGCCGAAGCCTTGACCGCCTGCTTAAAGTCCAAACCTGGCTGGTCTTTTTCAAAGTAGACTGCCTTGCCGGTCTCCACGCAAGTGGCCACGGCAAACATTCGCTGGCCGCCGTTTTTAAACATATCCTCGTCAAAGGGGACTTCCTTTTCAATGTCATTCAGCAAAAAGTTCAAGCCGAACAAGCTGCCGCCTTTCACTGCCGCCAGCGGGCCAAAGTACCGCCGGTCGTGGCGGTAGCGCAGGTTGATGCTGGCCGCGCGGCCAGGCTGGTGGGCCACATAGTTATAGGCGTTCAGTGCCCCGGCCGACACCCCCGCCACGGCGGGGAAGTACAGGTCATGCTCCATCAAAATGTCCAGCGCGCCGGCGGTATACAGCCCGCGCAGCGAGCCACCCTCCAGCAAAATCAACGAATTTTCCGGCAGTTTTGTGTTCATAAGCGCACCCTCCATTTATACAGATTATTGTAGCGCGGGGCGGCGGGTATCGCAAGCGAAAGCTGTTGTACAAAACCCAAAAAATGTGGTAAAATGCAGGCAAAGTATTGCTGCCAACAAAAGGAGTGCCTTATGATCGAACTGCACGCCGAAGCTCCCAAAATTATCGTCCCGCTGTTTGCCCGCACTCTGCCGGAGCTGACCGCCCAGGCCGCCGCTGCGCAGCGTGCCGACGCCGCTGACTTGGTGGAGCTGCGTCTGGACCCGCTGCCCCGGCAGGATTGGCCGACGGCTTTGGCCCAGGTGCGCGCCGCCATAACGAAACCGCTCATCCTGACCATCCGCACAGCGCGGGAGGGCGGTGAAGTCGACCTGACCCCCACCGAGTACGGCGAAGCCTGCCAGGCACTTTTGGCGCAGGGCAGTGCAGACGCACTGGACATTGAATGGCTGGCGGACAAGACCTTGACCGAGGAGCTGCGGGACGCCGCCCACCGGGCGGGTGTTTCGGCGCTGTTCAGCGAGCACCACTTTGGTTCCACGCCCGACACAGGCGTCATGACTGACACACTGGTGGGCATGCTGGATCTGGGCGCAGACATTGCCAAGCTGGCCGTCATGCCCCGCAACCGCGCCGACGCCGCCCGCCTGCTGTTGGCTACGGCTCAGGCGGCCGCCCAGCGCCCGGGCAAAGCCCTTATTACTATGAGTATGGGCCGCGACGGCGCCGTGACCCGCTACTGCGGCGGCGCGTTTGGCAGCGCGGCCACTTTTGGCACGCTGTCCGCCGCCAGCGCCCCCGGCCAGCCGCCGGTGACCCTGCTGAAAGAAAAGCTGATTTTAGGCGAAGATTTATGAAATACCGTGCATTTTTACCGGCTCTGGCCCTTCTTTTGCTGACAGCCTGCGGCAAAGCGGAGCTGACCGGCATCAGCCTACAGCCGGTCACCGTGCAGGCCGGGGAAACCGCCGAAGCCGCCGTGCAGTACGAGACCGCGGGCAAAGCTTCAGACACCGCAATCCAAACTGCGGTGGATGCCAACCACTGGACCTGGCAGACCGGGGACGAGAACATTGCCACCGTGAACAACCAGGGCGTCGTCACTGGGCTGCACGGCGGTGAGACCACCCTGACCCTGACGGACGCCAGCGGCGACCTGACCGCCAGCTGCACCGTGCAGGTGACCAACCCGCTGCGGGAGCTTATTCTAAACGACATTGTGCTGTACCTTGACGAGCGCACCGAGATCGTTTTGGATTATGACGGCACCGAGCGAATCTCCCATTATCCGTCCAGCCATGCCAGCATCCTCTGCCGCTTTGTGCCGGAGGATGCCACCGGCCGCGAGCCGGTGACCTACCAAATCGCGGATGAAAGCATCGCCAGGCTGGACGGGCAGTGGCTAGTTCCGGTGGCCTACGGGACCACGACCCTGACCGCCACATGCAGTGGCAAGACGGCCACCGCCACGGTCACTGTGGTGCGCATCCCGGAGGAGATTCATCTAAACATTAAGGAGATTCGGCTGAAGCCGGGGGAGACCGTCCAGCTTTCGGCGGAGTTTGAGCCGGCCGACGCGGACCTGTACACGGCCCTGCGCTGGACCACCGACACCCGGGGCGTTGCCACCGTAGACGAAAACGGCCTGGTAACCGCGGTCGGCCCCGGATACACCTACATCCGGGCAACCTCCACCCTGAGCGACTACCCGGAAGGGTATTGCGACGTCACGGTGGAGAACGGGGAATAATATTGATAAAAAGGGGCTGCACCACACCCGGTGCATCTCCCTTTTTTATGTATGAGTATTTACTAAAACTGTAAGTATCGAAGTTCCTGTTGCTAATTATAAAAAGCACACGCTAAAATGTTCCATGTGGAACATTTTGCGGCCTACTTTTCTATTAAACATAATTGCCGTAAACTAGGCTTTATGTTATGATAAAGATAACTTTCGTGCTATGAGGTGACCGCTATGACCGCTGCGCAGCAACAACAAGCCGCAAAGAATTTTGCCGCCTACTGGAAAGGCAAAGGCTACGAAAAAGGGGAAAGTCAATCCTTTTGGCTTTCTCTCTTGCGTGATGTCTATGGCGTGGAACAGCCGGAACAGTTCATTACATTTGAGGAACAGGTTCACCTCGACCACACCAGCTTTATCGATGGCGCGATTCCGTCCACCAAAGTGCTGATTGAGCAAAAGGGCCTTGGCAAAGACCTGAACAAGCCCATCAAACAATCCGATGGGGCACTGCTGACACCTTTCGAGCAGGCGAAGCGGTATATTCTGGAACTGCCTGTATCGCAGCACCCGCGCTGGGTCGTGACCTGTAATTTCAGTACCTTCTATGTGTACGATATGGAGCGCCCGCGCGGTGAGCCTGAAATCATCGAACTGGCGAATCTTGAAAAAGAATACTATCGACTGCAATTTCTTGTCGATGCTGGAAACGAACATCTCAAGCGCGAGATGGAAGTCTCTATTGCTGCTGGCGAGATCGTCGGCTTACTGTACGACGCTTTCTATAATCAATTCACCCCCCCCGAAGAAATAATGTTGATGCGCTAAAAAGTCTCAACAAACTTTGTGTCCGGCTTGTTTTTTGCCTGTATGCAGAGGATGCAGGTATCTTTGGCCAACACGGAATGTTCCATGATTATCTCTCTGCTTTTGATACGCGCGGTATGCGCAAGGCACTTGTGGAGCTGTTTAAAGTTCTGGACACCCGCCCGCAGGACCGCGACCCGTACTTACAGGATGACAACCCGGATCTGGCTGCATTCCCGTATGTTAACGGCGGGTTGTTCTCTGACGAAGATATTGAGATACCACCTTTTACCGACGAGATCCGGGAGCTGCTGCTTGTAAAAGCAAGCGAAAATTTCAATTGGGCAGAGATAAGCCCCACAATTTTCGGTGCCGTCTTTGAAAGCACCCTGAACCCGGAAACGCGCCGCAGCGGCGGCATGCACTATACCAGTATTGAAAATATCCACAAGGTCATTGACCCGCTGTTCTTGGACGAACTGAAGAACGAGCTTAACGAAATCAGCACCATCCCGGTAGAACGCACAAAGAAAACGAAACTGCGGGCCTTTCAGCACAAGCTGGCGTCACTGACGTTCTTAGACCCGGCATGCGGCAGCGGCAACTTTTTAACAGAAACGTATTTGAGCCTGCGCCGCCTGGAAAACAAGATTTTGCTGGAACTCTCCCACGGGCAGGTTACGATGTACTCCGCCAGCGAAAGCCCGATACAGGTTTCTATCAGCCAGTTTTACGGCATCGAGATCAATGACTTTGCCGTGACGGTTGCAAAAACTGCACTTTGGATTGCCGAAAGCCAGATGATGAAAGAGACGGAGAAAATTCTGCTCGTCCCGCTGGAATTTCTGCCGCTGAAAACAAACGCCTTTATTGTAGAGGGCAACGCCCTGCGGGTGGATTGGGAGAGCGTGGTTCCCAAAAGTAAGCTGAATTATATAATGGGAAATCCGCCGTTTATTGGGGCGCGGCTTATGGGCAAAGACCAGAAATCTGATGCAAACGCAATTTTCCCCGGCTGGAAAAATGCCGGAAACTTGGATTATGTTTGCTGCTGGTATAAAAAGACATCCGATATGATGCAAGGCACATCTGTCCGCTCAGCGCTTGTTTCCACAAATTCTGTGTCGCAGGGCGAAAGCGTTGCTAATCTTTGGAAACCGCTGTTTGATGGCGGTGTGCATATTGACTTTGCTTATCGGACATTTCGCTGGGACAGCGAAGCTAAAATAAAGGCGCACGTTCACTGCGTGATTATCGGTTTCAGTGTTGCGGAAAATTCGGAACCTAAAAAGCTGTTTGATGGTGACCGCTATCAAGTGGCGGAAAATATAAACGGTTATCTGCTGGATGGTGAGAACGTTTTTGTTGAAAGCCGAAGCAAGCCCATTTGCAATGTGCCGGAAATCGGCATCGGGAATAAGCCTATAGACGGCAGTTTCTTTCTGTTTGAAAAAGAGGAAATGGATGATTTTATTAAGAAAGAGCCAGCCTCTAAAAAATATTTCCGCCCTTGGTATGGTTCGCGTGAGTTTATTAACCAAAAGCCGCGTTACTGCCTGTGGCTGGGAGAGTGTACCCCCGCAGAGTTGAAGGCGATGCCACATTGTATGGAGCGTGTAAAGGCTGTACGGGAGTATCGTTTGGCAAGCCCCAGCGCAGGAACGGTAAAACTTGCGGATAAACCTACACATTTTCATGTAGAGAATATGCCAAAAGGAAATTATATCGTTATTCCTGAAGTGTCCTCTGAAAAGCGCAAATATATTCCTGTGGGATTTTTCTTTCCAGAAGTGCTATGCAGTAATTTGGTCAAAATCATTCCCGATACGACATTGTATCATTTTGGAGTTCTTACTTCCAACGTACATATGGCTTGGGTGCGTGCGGTTTGTGGGCGTTTGAAAAGCGACTATCGATACTCTAAGGACATCGTCTACAACAACTTCCCGTGGCCTGCACCAACCGAACAGCAAAAAGCCAAAATCGAACAAACCGCACAAGCGATTCTGGACGCACGCGCTCTTTACCCGGACAGCAGCCTTGCCGACCTGTATGATGAATTGACCATGCCGCCGGAACTCCGCAAAGCCCATCAAGCCAACGACCGCGCCGTTATGGACGCTTACGGATTCATAAAAGGAACTGCCGCAAGAACCAGCGAAAGCGCCTGTGTTGCTGAGTTAATGAAACTCTACCAGCAAAAAGTATCGGAATTGGAGAAATAGTAACAAAACACCCCTGAGTTATAGGCTCGGGGGTGTTTTTAGGTGCAGGACGCGCACTTTCTATTCTTTGAAAGAGGCGGTGTGACCCATACGGGAATCTCCCGCGCCTTAAAAACGCCCCACTGGGGCGTTTTTGCCCGCCGGACGTGCGGCGGGCGCAGGCTTTTCGATTCCCGTACAGGTCACCAGGTCCGAAGCCTATTAAGAAGTAACAACATAAAGAAAAAAGCTCTGCTTCCTAAGAAGCAGAGCTTTTGGTGACCCGTACGGGAATCGAACCCATGTTACAGCCGTGAAAGGGCCGTGT
>OGZO01003013.1_pt1 | contig 11059 bp, 9 predicted proteins | sample 1576721 | NCBI WGS metagenome assembly OGZO01 (sample SAMEA3541516, study PRJEB24748) | human gut metagenome | biome: human gut; feature: human-associated habitat; material: faeces | place: China | collected 2012 | reverse complement strand
TGCGCAAGGTGACGCTCGCCGTGCAGGAGAGAGCGGTCAATTCAAATGAGGAGCACCGCAAGATTGTGGAGGCGCTAAAGCAGCATGACGGGGCCAGGGCGGAAGAACTGGCGGACGCACATATGCGCAACACCATTAACAATATGGATCATTACGGCTGGGACAATCTGCTCAAGCAGTAAGAGCGGAAGATGCCATGTCAGATAGAACAGAATCACAGCACAGAAAGGAAGCAGCCATGGAAAAAATCAAAATGACAACGCCACTTGTAGAGATGGACGGAGATGAGATGACACGGATTCTCTGGAAAATGATCAAAGACGAACTGTTGTATCCGTTTATCGATCTTAAGACGGAGTATTATGATCTCGGACTGGAACACCGCAATGAGACGGACGATCAGGTTACCGTAGATTCTGCAAATGCAACGAAAAAGTACGGGGTTGCTGTAAAATGTGCGACGATCACGCCGAATGCCGCCCGTATGACGGAGTATCATCTCAAGGAGATGTGGAAGAGCCCGAACGGAACAATCCGCGCCATGCTGGACGGAACGGTGTTCCGTGCACCGATTATTGTCAAGGGGATCGAGCCGTGCGTGAAGAACTGGAAAAAGCCGATCACGATCGCGAGACATGCATACGGCGACGTCTATAAGGCGAGCGAGATGAAGATTCCGGGACCGGGCAAATGCGAACTGGTCTACACGGCGGAGGACGGAACCGAGACAAGAGAGCTGATCCACAATTTTACCGGTGCGGGCGTGGTGCAGGGACAGCACAACCTCTGCAATTCCATCGAGAGCTTTGCGAGAAGCTGCTTTAACTATGCGCTTGACACAAAGCAGGATCTGTGGTTTGCAACCAAGGATACCATCTCCAAAAAATACGACCACACCTTCAAGGATATTTTCCAGGAGATTTATGACAGCGAGTATGCGCAGAAGTTCAAAGATGCCGGAATCACATATTTCTACACACTGATTGATGACGCGGTGGCGCGTGTGATGAAGTCGGAGGGCGGCTATATCTGGGCGTGCAAGAACTATGACGGCGATGTGATGAGCGATATGGTATCCAGCGCGTTCGGTTCGCTGGCAATGATGACCTCCGTGCTTGTCACACCGGACGGAAAGTACGAGTACGAGGCGGCGCACGGAACCGTACAGCGCCATTACTATAAGCATCTGAAGGGAGAGGAGACCTCCACGAACTCCGTCGCAACCATTTTTGCATGGACGGGTGCACTCAGAAAGCGCGGAGAACTGGACGGCAATCACGAGCTGGAAGAATTTGCCGACAAGCTGGAAAATGCTTGTGTTAAGACCATCGAGGATGGTAAAATGACAAAAGACCTTGCGCTGATCACAACCATTTCTAATCCGGTTGTATTAAACAGTGAAGATTTTATCAAGGCAATTCGGAACACGTTAGAAGGAATGTTATCATTATGATTTTATCCTGTCAGAATATTTCCAAGTCATTCGGGACAGACGAAATTTTAAAAAATGTAAGCTTTCATATTGAAGCAAACGAAAAAGCAGCGATTGTCGGCATCAATGGTGCCGGCAAGTCTACGCTGCTTAAAATTATTATGCAGAAAGAGACGCCGGATACCGGCGAGGTGATCCTTGCAAAAGACGCCACCATCGGCTATCTGGCGCAGTATCAGGATGTGTCCGGACACCGGACCATCTACGAGGAGGTTCTTGACGCAAAGCAGAACATCATCGAGATGGAGGAGCGCCTCCGTGGAATGGAGACGCAGATGAATACGCTCACAGGGCAGGAACTGGAGACGCTTCTGGACGGTTATCACCGGTTAAGCCATGAGTTTGAACTGCTGGGCGGCTACACCTACCGCAGTGAAGTGACTGGAATCTTAAAGGGACTCGGCTTTTCGGAGAGTGAATTTGACCGGCAGATGAGCGAGCTTTCCGGAGGTCAGAAGACGCGCGTGTCGCTGGGGAAGCTCCTTGTGACAAAGCCGGACGTCCTGCTTTTGGACGAGCCGACCAACCATCTGGATATGGAATCGATCCGGTGGCTGGAGGGATTTCTGATGAACTATAAGGGAGCGGTTGTGATCGTATCGCATGACCGCTATTTTCTGGACCGCGTCGTCACCAAAGTGGTGGAGATTTTCCAGCATCAGGGGTTTGTCTACCAGGGAAATTACACGGAATTTGCGAAGAAAAAGGCGAAAATCCGGGAAGATCTGTTAAAGCAGTATTACAACCAGCAGAGGGAGATTAAGCATCAGGAAGAGGTCATCGCGAAGCTCAAGTCCTTTAACCGTGAGAAATCGATTAAGCGGGCGGAGAGCCGTGAAAAAATGCTGGATAAGATCGAGCGTCTCGAAAAGCCGACGGATGAGAACACGGACATTCATATTGTGCTCGAGCCGGATGTGACAAGCGGTAACGATGTTCTTACGGTGGAGCATTTAAGGAAAGCGTTCGGCACACATACGCTGTTTGACGATCTCTCTTTTGAGATTAAGCGCGGGGAGCGTGTGGCGCTGATCGGCAATAACGGAACCGGCAAGACGACGATTCTTAAGATCATTAACGAACTGCTTCTGGCGGACGGCGGAACCATCGTGCTCGGGTCGAATGTGCACATCGGGTACTACGATCAGGAACATCAGCTGCTCCATATGGAGAAAACGATCTTTGAGGAGATTGCGGATGACTATCCGCAGTTAAACCACACGAAGATCCGCAATGTCCTGGCGGCGTTTTTATTTACGAACGATGAAGTATTCAAGCGGATTGCAGACTTAAGCGGTGGGGAGCGCGGGCGCGTCTCCCTTGCCAAACTGATGCTTTCCGATGCGAATTTTCTGATTCTGGATGAGCCGACCAACCATCTGGACATCACATCCAAAGAGATTTTGGAGTCGGCATTAAACCAGTACACCGGAACCGTCTTTTTCGTGTCGCACGACCGTTATTTTATCAATCAGACCGCAACCCGGATTCTGGACTTGACGGGCGGGACGATTGTCAACTATATTGGGAATTACGATTACTATCTGGAAAAACATGACGAGCTGACCCGGATCTATGTGGAGGCGGAGCCGAAGGCGCAGGCGGCGCAGCTGACGGAACAGACCGTGGCGCAGGATGGGAGTGGAACGGACAAGAAAGCGGACTGGCAGGCGCAGAAAGCCGAGCAGGCGCGTATCCGCAAGCTTGAGAATACGCTAAAGAAGGCGGAAGAGCGCATTGCAGAGCTTGAGGAGTTGATCGCCGGTATTGATGAGGAGTGCGCAGATCCTGCCAATGCAACCAATTCCGCGAAGCTCGGCGAGCTGACCGGCAGACAAAATGAATACCGGAGCGAGCTGGAAAAGTGCTACGAGGAGTGGGAGCAGGTATCGATGGAGCTGGAGTCGTGAGGGATGCCGTCTGGTTGTTAAATTTTTGACACATTGACAGATATCTGGTTTATCACTATAATAAAAGAGATGTTTTGATAGAAAGGTGGGCATCACCATGCAGGAAAAAGAAATATCACAGGCTGTCATTCGTCGAATGCCGCGGTATTACAGATATCTGGGAGAGTTGCTGGACGCCGGGGTAGAACGTATTTCTTCCAATGATCTGAGCCTGAGGATGAATGTCACCGCATCCCAGATCCGTCAGGATCTCAATAACTTCGGGGGATTTGGCCAGCAGGGATATGGATATAACGTAAAATACCTATATGAGGAAATCGGCAAGATTCTAGGACTGAACCAGCAGCACAATATTATCGTGATCGGTGCCGGAAATCTCGGGCAGGCACTCGCCAATTACGTGAAGTTTGAAAAGCTTGGATTTATGATCATCGGACTGTTCGATGTCAATCCGGCGTTGGACGGTGTGACTGTGCGCGGGATCAAGATCCGTATGCTGGATGAGCTGGAAGATTTCTGTAGAGAGAACAAAGTAGACATTGCAGCGCTTACCATGCCGAAGGAAAAAGCGGACGCCATTGCCAACCGTCTGGTCGGTCTTGGCATTCATGCGATCTGGAATTTTGCACATGTGGATCTGGAATTGATCAATAAGGACGTTGTTGTGGAAAATGTCCATCTCTCGGACAGCCTGATGCAGTTATCCTACAATATTGTGAAGAATCAGCGCGCCAAAGAGAACAGCCGTCAGACAGATTAAAAGAGGTCCTGCATAGCAGGATCTCTTTTTTACTCTATAGGGAACTTTGTTCCAGTGTTTTACTGAAATAAAATGCCGGGTGTGATGCCGGCAGGCGGGAGGGAAAAGATGCGATATATCGTAAACAGCCGGGAGATGAATCTTTATGACAGCCGGACAATCGAGGAATTTCATATGCCGCAGGCAGTGTTGATGGAGCGGGCGGCGTTTTCCTTTGTGGAGACACTGCGCCGGGAAAAACGGAATACGTCAAGAACACTCGTCGTCTGCGGCAGCGGCAACAACGGCGGAGACGGCTATGCGATCGCTAGAATACTCATGCAGGCGGGAAACACCGTCGATGTATTGGAAGCGCCGCACACAGGAAAAGCGTCCGTCGGCAATCAGCTCCAGAAGAAGATCTTTCTTGCGTACGGCGGTAAGATCCTCACGGAATTTCCGGAGGGGAAGTCCTACACGCTCGTGATCGACGCGGTATTCGGCGTGGGATTATCGCGCAGTGTGGAGGGAGAATACGCATCGTTAATCGACCGGATGAATGCCATGGAAGGGGCGAAGGCGGCGGTTGACATTGCTTCCGGCATTTCGGCGGACAATGGAAATGTGCTGGGAACCGCTTTCCGGGCAGATCTGACGGTCACATTCGCGTTTGAAAAGGTGGGATGCCTGCTGTGGCCGGGCAATCAGTACGCCGGGAAAGTCGTTGTGGCGGATATCGGGATTACGCCGGATGCATTCGGGGAGCGCAAACCGGCGGTGGCAGCGTTAGAAGACGCAGATCTGTCCCTTCTTGCCGCAAGGGAGAGCCACTCCAACAAGGGAACATTCGGCAGACTTCTCGTGATTGCCGGAAGCCAGGGAATGTCCGGAGCGGCATATCTTTGCGCGAAAGCCGCATATGCAAGCGGCTGCGGGCTGGTGCGCATTTTTACACCGGAGGAAAACCGCGCCATTTTACAGACGCAGCTTCCGGAGGCGGTAATCACGGCATATTCCTCCAAAAAGGCGGAGGCGCCGCTGCTTTTAGAGGCAATGAGCTGGGCGGACACGATCGTGTGCGGACCGGGGATCGGCACGCCGGATACGGCTGCGGGGATGGTTCGCACAGTGATCAAGAATGCGGCGGTTCCGGTGCTTTTGGATGCGGACGCGCTGAATGTGATTGCAAAAGATACAAACCTGCTGCTTCTGCCGCACACGGAACTCGTGGTGACGCCGCACCTTGGAGAGATGAGCCGGCTGACGGGGGATTCGGTGGCGTATCTGCAGAATCATCTGATTGAGGCGGCGGATGAATTCGCAAGACAGTATAATGTGATCTGCGTCTTGAAGGACGAACACACGGCTACCGCGATTCCGTACAGCCAGACATGGCTGAATGTATCCGGCAATGCCGGGCTTGCAACGGCGGGAAGCGGGGATGTCTTAAGCGGCATCATCGGCGGACTGATGGCGCAGGGAATCCGTGTGGAGCAGGCGGCGCCGCTCGGTGTCTACCTGCACGGAAAGGCGGGCGAAGCGGCAGGTGCGCGGCGCTCCATGCGCGGCATGACGGCGTCGGACATTCATGACGGAATGTGCGAGATCCTGGCCGGACTGGAACAGACGCAGTCACAGCCGGGAAAAGATGGCATATCATAGTGTTGGGAAAATAAAAACAAAATGGAATACACCCGTGAAAAATGGCAATACTATCCGTAAAAGATCCAGAGAGAAATGGAGTGGAAAGTATGGTAATTCGACGTGGGGATATCTTTTATGCAGACTTGCGGCCGGTGGTCGGCTCGGAACAGGGCGGTGTGCGGCCGGTGCTCATCATACAGAACGATGTTGGAAACAGACACAGTCCGACGGTCATCTGCGCGGCAATCACATCGCAGATGAATAAAGCAAAGCTTCCGACACATGTGGAGCTTGACAGCCAGAAATATGCGCTGGTCAAGGATTCCGTGGTGCTGTTGGAACAGCTGCGGACGATCGATAAGACGAGACTGAAAGATAAAGTGTGCCATCTGGATCATCAGATCCTTGTGAAAATAGACAAGGCGCTGGAGATCAGTCTGGAACTCTATACATAACTTGACTATTATGCGCGAAAATGTTATGATTTTTGATGTTTTAGTGTGTAATACCGGAGATACGAAAGAAAGGAAACTATATGGATGATGGTTGTAGCCCCACTGTGGGCATCCTCATTTTTGCAGGATTTGTCATATTAGATTTTGTGGTTTTTGGCTTTATCGCCGCCATGCAGAATTTGAATGAGGCTGCCATAGAACGTCTGGCGGGAGAGGAAGACCGCGGTGCGGGACTTCTGCGGCGCTACACGGATAAGAATGAACGATATACGCATGTCTGCGAACTGGTGGTTTTAATCGTGCATATGCTGCTCGGTTTTCTGGAGGTACCGCTCTGGCGCGCGTATTTTCTGCCGGAAGACGCGGGAAGCGTCATGTCGGTACTTGTGGATGTCATCATTTTTGTGATCCTGATTCTCATTGTGCTGGTGTTTGGAATCTACACGCCGCAGAAAGTGGCGTCCAGAAAGCCGGAAGCCTGGGCACTGCGCCTGGCGGGACCGGTACATGTGGTGGAGCTTCTTTTTTACCCGATCATATTCTTAACGGACGGTCTATCCAACCTTCTGGCGCGCGTGTTCGGCGTTGATCCGTTAAGCGATACGGATGATGTGACGGAGGAAGAGATTATCTCCATGGTAAACGAGGGTCACGAGCAGGGTGTGCTCCTTGCAAGCGAGGCGGAGATGATTCATAACATCTTTGAGTTTGGCGACAAGGAAGCCAAGGATATCATGACGCACCGCAAGAATATCTGTGCGCTCGACGGAACCAGAACGTTTCGCCAGGCCCTGGAGTTCATCAAGGAGAACAACTATTCCAGATTCCCGGTGTTTCTGGACGACATCGATAACATTATCGGTGTCCTACATATCAAGGAGGCTCTGGAACTGAGCCTGGATGCGGCGGTTTATGACACGCCGGTCTCTAAGATCAAGGGTCTGATCCGCGAGGTGGACTTCATCCCCGAGACGCGCAACATCAATTCCCTGTTTGCCATGATGCAGGCAGCCAAAAGTCATCTGGTGATCGTGGTGGATGAGTACGGACAGACGGCAGGCATTGTTGCGATGGAAGACATTCTGGAAGAGATTGTTGGAAACATCGAGGACGAGCACGACGAGGAGACGAACATGGTCGAACTGCAGCCGGATGGAAGCTATCTGATGAGCGGTATGGCTCCGTTTGACGAGGTTGTGGAAGTGCTGGGGATTCCGCTGGATGAAGAGGACGATTTCGAGACGTTAAACGGTTTTTTGATCTCACTGATCGATAAGATTCCCAGCGACGACGAGGTGTTTTCAACAACCGCATACGGGTATCTGTTTGAGATCCTTTCTGTAGAGAACAAGATGATCCAGAAGGTACACGTGATCAAACTTCCGGAGGAGAAGGCTTCGGAAGTCGAACTGGCAGACGGGACTTGCCAGAATGAAGAATAAATGTTAAAATAATAAACCGGATTTCAACAGAAAAGAGGAAAAAACATGTCAGGACATTCAAAATTTGCCAACATTAAGCACAAGAAAGAAAAAAATGATGCGGCAAAGGGAAAGATTTTTACCATTATCGGAAGAGAGATTGCTGTTGCAGTAAAAGAGGGCGGTCCTGACCCTGCCAACAACTTCAAGCTGGCACAGGTCATCGCCAAGGCAAGATCCAACAATATGCCGAACGATACGATCGAGCGCGGTATCAAGAAGGCTGCTGGAGACGGCAACTCGGTCAATTACGAATTCTGTACTTATGAAGGCTACGGTCCGAGCGGAACCGCCATCATCGTAAAGTGCCTGACGGACAATAAGAACCGTACGGCTGCGAATGTGCGCAACGCGTTTACAAAGGGACACGGCAGTATCGGTACACAGGGCTGTGTATCTTATATGTTCGATGAGAAGGGACAGATTATCGTCGCAAAGGAAGATTACGAGGGAGATGCGGATGAGCTGATGATGCAGGCTCTTGACGCAGGAGCTGAGGATTTTTCCGAGGAGGAAGACAGCTACGAGATCCTTACAGCGCCGGACGATTTTGAGGATGTCCGCAGAGCGTTGGAGGATGCAGGTATTCCGATGGCAGAAGCTTCTGTGACCATGCTTCCGCAGAACTATGTGGAGCTGACAGCGGAGGAGGATCTGACCAACATCAACCGTATTCTGGATCTTCTGGATGCAGATGATGATGTGCAGGAAGTATTTCACAACTGGGATGAATAATAAATTTACAAAGAGAGGGCAGACCATAACAGATGGTTTGTCCTTTTTTTGTAAAACGCTGGAATTGTAGGGTGAAATGGTATATCATAATATTGTATATGCTTTCTGCGAAAAACAGGATGTTTCCGATACAAGGAGGTTTTTATGAAAAAAATACTTTTTGCAGCTTCTGAGTGCGTTCCGTTTATCAAGACCGGGGGACTTGCGGACGTCTGCGGCGCGCTTCCCAAGGAATTTGACAAGGAAGAGTGGGATGTGCGGGTGGTTATTCCGAATTATAGCTGTATTCCGGAAAAATACCGCAGCCAGTTTGAGTATGTGACGCATTTTTATATGAGCGCCGGGACTTATATCCAGGACAAGTACGTCGGGGTTCTTCAGTATGTGCTTGATGGCATCACCTACTATTTTATAGATAATCAGGAATACTTTAACTGCATCGTGCCTTATGGGGACATCCGGTTTGACATTGAGAAGTTCTGTTTTTTTGACAAGGCGGTACTCTCCATTTTAAAACAGATCAATTTCCGGCCGGATCTGATTCACTGTCACGACTGGGAGACGGGACTGATTCCGGTTTATCTGAAAAATGAGTTCCAGGCGGACTCCTTTTACTGGGGCATCAAGTCGGTCATCACGATCCACAACTTAAAGTTCCAGGGAATCTGGGACATGAAGACAATGCAGGGACTGACCGGTTTCTCGGCGGATCTGTTTACGCCGGATAAGCTGGAGTTCCAGAAGGACGCCAATATGTTGAAGGGCGGACTGGTGTATGCGGATTACATCACGACCGTCAGCGATTCCTATGCGAATGAGATTCAGACGGAGTATTACGGGGAAGGGTTAAACGGTCTGCTCTCGGCAAGACATTACGACATGCAGGGAATTGTAAACGGAATCGACTATACGGTTTACAATCCGAAGACGGATCCAAAGATCTATGTCAATTACGACGCCGCGGATTTCCGCAAGAAAAAGCCGTCCAATAAGATGAAGCTGCAGGAGGAACTGGGACTTGCCGTCGACAAGAGAAAATACATGATCGGCCTGATCTCAAGGCTGACGGACCAGAAGGGACTCGATCTCATCAATTACGCGATCGACCGCATTGTGGATGACTATACGCAGTTCGTGGTCATCGGAACCGGTGATCCGCAGTACGAGAATATGTTCCGCCACTATGCATGGAAGTACGGCGACCGTGTCTCGGCAAATATCTGCTACTCGGACGAACTTGCCCACAAGCTGTACGCGGCTGCGGACGCGTTCTTAATGCCGTCGCGGTTTGAACCGTGTGGACTGACGCAGTTAATCTCTTTCCGTTACGGCACGGTGCCGATCGTGCGGGAGACGGGCGGACTCCGGGATACCGTAAAGCCGTACAATGAGTACGAGAACACCGGAGACGGATTCTCGTTTGCAAACTATAACGGAGACGAGATGTTAGGCGTGATCAACTACTCCAAACATATCTATTTTGACCGCAAGAAGCAGTGGAACCAAATGATTGACCGCGGAATGGCAAACGACTATTCCTGGAACAATTCCAAGGGGCGCTATGAGGGATTGTACCGCTATCTTCTGGGAGAAGTGTAGCGTGAACTGACATAATATGACGCTGGATGATACATACTAAGCAGGGTGCAATTTTGCACCCTGCTTTTTTATGCAATTAGTAAAAAGAGAAGACCGAAGGAGAAGGAGAAACTATGTCAGAAAAACAGGAACAGAAAAATGAGGACATCCGGGAATTCGGACAGGTTGCGTTAAATAACAACCGGGAGAACAACCGGATCTCACTTTTAACGATTATAGGAGAGATTGAGGGACACGATTGTCTGCCGGCGACGACTAAGACAACCAAGTACGAACACGTGCTTCCGAAGCTGGCGGAGATGGAGGACAACCGGGATACGGAAGGAATCCTGCTGCTCTTAAATACAGTCGGCGGCGACGTTGAGAGCGGACTCGCCATTGCAGAGATGATTGCGTCGATCAGCAAACCGACGGTATCGCTCGTGCTCGGAGGAAGCCATTCGATCGGCGTGCCGCTCGCTGTCTCCACGGATTACTCGTTTATTGTCCCGTCGGGCACCATGGTGATTCATCCCGTGCGCATGAGCGGAACCGTCATAGGAGCCAAGCCGACCTACGATTATTTTAAGCAGATGCAGAACCGGATTTTAACCTTTATCGCGTCGCATTCAAAGGCGGGGGAAGAGCGTCTGGAGGAACTGATGATGAACACGGGAATGCTGACAAAAGACCTTGGAACCATTTTAGTCGGGGAGGAAGCGGTCCGGGAAGGGCTGATCGATGCCGTGGGCGGAATCGATGCCGCGTTTTTAAAACTGCATGCGATGATTGATGCCGCAAAGGGAAAAAATTATTAAGAAACCTTTTAATGACAACCGCCCTCAAATATGTTAAAATTGGTCATGTATGTATAAGTTTGACAGATTTTTACGAATCGGATAAGGAGGCTGCCATGTCATTATTACAGGCGATCTTGATGGGCATTATACAGGGACTGACCGAGTTTTTGCCGGTGAGCAGTTCCGGGCATCTGGCACTTTTTAAAATACTGTTTGATGTCAATA
>OGZO01003007.1_pt1 | contig 11067 bp, 12 predicted proteins | sample 1576721 | NCBI WGS metagenome assembly OGZO01 (sample SAMEA3541516, study PRJEB24748) | human gut metagenome | biome: human gut; feature: human-associated habitat; material: faeces | place: China | collected 2012 | reverse complement strand
ACGCCCAAAAGTCCTGCCATCTGGTCGATAAAAGCACCTGTGCCACCTGCGCAAGAGCCGTTCATACGCTGTTCAACGCCCCCTGTGAGGAAGATTATCTTAGCGTCCTCACCGCCAAGCTCAACCACAACGTCAGCCTTTGGATACTTCTTGTTTACAGCGATAAAAGCAGAAAAGACCTCCTGCACGAAAGAGATACCGCTTGCCTCAGCGATGCCAAGACCTGCTGAGCCTGTTATTGCTATCTTGAACTTGTCATCAGGATAAAGCTCTCTGATAGTGCGAAGCTGCTCAGCCACCGTTTCCCTTACCTTTGAAAAGTGTCTTTCATATTTGTTATAAATAAACTCGCCCTCGTCAAGAATTACCGTCTTGACCGTGGTCGAACCTACGTCTATGCCTAAATCATAAATCTTGCCCATAGTAAAAACCTCACTGATTCTCGTTTGTACACTCTTAGTTATTATATCACACTTTTTCGCAAATTACAAGCTTTTTATATTAACAAATATGTATCTGAAAACTACCTATAAAGCTAAAACGGGCGAACACTGTTCGCCCCTACAATGCAACTATTACAATGTATGGCAAAATGCGTTCGCCCGTAAATATTCATTTTTTATCTATGCTTATTCCTGCTCTAAAAGGCAATCAGTAAGATTAAGGTCATAGAGATTGTTGTAGGTAGGCTGCTGAACAGGCTCACCTGCAAGTCTGTAGAACTGCTCTGAGCCGTACTTCTTGATGAAGTTTGTGGTGTGGCAATTTATTTTCAGCTCCTCGATAAACTTCTTCATAACATTGCTGTCAGCGCCATAAGCATTCTCAAGGAAGTCAAAAGCATATTTCAGACCGTTCATAGACTGCTGTGTAACGTTGTTTGCGCCATGGAGCAGATTGTTGAAGGAGTTCTGCAAAATAACAGTACAGCGGTTTTTGTTATCTCTTCCCTCGTTGGTACACTTATCAAGATAAGCTTCCAGATTGTGGAGTATCCAGTGCTGGATCTTCTTGTTAGACGGCGAGATGTTTCTTGCTCTTACCGCCTTGTCAAGGCTCTTGTTGCAGTCCATGATGTGTTCACTGATTATCTGACGGCATGAAAGACCATTGTTTATCTTCACAAGGATATCTTCCATTCTTGGGTGGATAAGTCTTATCATCTTCTCCATTTGGATACAGCTTCTCATTGTGTATGTGATGCCGTCCATAAGCAGATTCATAAGAGCCACAGCTTCCTCAGTGCCTGCCGCTCTTGCGTCAGCAATGTTCTGAGCAGTTATGCCGCCCTCGAGGATAGCGTCAACGTCATATTTCTCACGATAGTAGTTGAATCTGTCATAATATTCCGCAAAGCCCTTTGAGAACTCTGGGTTCTGTACATACTGAGCAGCCAGAGCGTGGTCAACAAGGATACCGCTCTCCTCATAAAGCTGCATCATTTCAGAAAGGTCCTCCCAGCCACGGGCAGTAACAAAGCGGTAGTTGTTCTTATCGCTTGCGTCTACCATATAATAGTGGTCAGGGTGAAGCTCAAGATATGATATGATAGCTGGGTGAACGCCTGCATAGTAAGCATATTCTTTCCAAACGTCGAAATCAGGCTGACACTCGACCCTCTTAACACGGTCGAGAGTAACGATATCGAACTCAGAAACAGACTTGTTGAACTCAGGCGGGTTACCTGCTGTAACAACTACCCAACCTGCCGGAACCTGATGAAGTCCGAAAACCTTATACTGCAAGAACTGGAGCATTGCAGGAGCAAGGGACTCGGAAACGCAGTTGATCTCATCGAGGAAGAGAATACCCTCTTTGATGCCAGTGGCTTCGATAGTGTCATAAAGAGTAGCCACGATCTCACTCATCGTGTACTCGGATATCTGCACGTCAGCACCGGTGTAGTTTCTATGTACAATAACAGGCAGACCGAGGGCAGACTCTCTTGTGTGGTGGGACATGGAGTAGGTAACAAGGTTTACGCCAGTTTCCTGAGCTATTTGCTCCATGATAGCGGTCTTACCGATACCAGGTGCGCCAAGCAGGAACACAGGTCTCTGATGTTCTATGCTAATTCGGTAATCGCCAAATTCGTCTTTAATGAGATAGGCTTGTATTGCATTAAGTATCTGTTGTTTTGCTTCTTTAATATTCATAATCATTTCTCCTCAGTGCAGTCTGAAACTGTGAACAAAAAAGCACTGCACAATTAAATAATCTTACCATTTTATTATAGACTATCTCCAATTTAAAGTCAATAGTCATCACAAGTTTTGTCAGCTTACACAAACAATTGAAAATATTTTAGTTATTCTGTATCAAAGTCATAAAATTTAACTGTTAAAATATTGATATCAGAACAGAATTTTCAACAGACTTTTAAGTTTTTTCAAACGTTTTCGCCCATACCCCAGCCGATCTCATAACCTCACTGCTCACTTGGTTTTGACATCTCCCAAACAATGTGCTATAATAATAAGGTATAAAATTTTTCTCTCGGAGGTCTGATCTATGCTTTATGAAATAAAAAATGATAAACTCTCTGTCTCAGCCGACACTTTCGGTGCTGAGCTTCACTCTATCAAACTGGACGGCAAAGAATATCTCTGGCAATGCGGTGACGCTTGGAAACGCTACGCTCCTATCCTCTTCCCGTTCATATGCTCCCCTAAAGACCGCACCTACAAGGCTGGCGGTCAGGAATATCACATGACTGCAAACCATGGTTTCGCTCGTGATAGCGAATTTACATACGCTGGAAACACCAAAAATTCCGTAAGCTTTCTCCTAAAAGACAATGACGTGACACTTGCTCAATACCCATATCACTTTGAGCTTGAAGTCACCTACTCCATAAAAGGTTCAAAAGTCACCGTCACAAACACAGTAAAAAACACTGATGAAAAGGCTATGTACTTCTATCTCGGCGGTCACCCTGCTTTTATCTGCGATATCCAAGGTGGCAAATGCACAGTTGAGTACGAGAAAAACGAGCATATCGTTCAGCCTATCCCAAACGGCGAGAGGACTATCCTTGACGGTGAAAAGACTATCACTCTAACAAGAGAGCTTTTCGACTATGACGTTATCATGAAAGACCACCCTGCTTCAAAGGCTGTCACCCTGAAAAAGTCTGACGGCGGCTTTGTAAAGCTGTCATTCCCACACTCTGACTGCATTGCAGTATGGACTTCCACAGGCAACCCTGACGCTCAGTTTATATGCCTTGAGCCTTGGACTAGCGTGCCTGTTTACGAGGACGACGCTTTTGAGGATATCGAAAACAAGCCTCACGCTATCAAGCTTGCACCTGAAGCTGTTTACACCTACAGCTACACCGTGGAGGTGGGCTGATGAGAGCTGTAATACAGAGGGTCACAAGTGCAAAAGTTGAGGTCGAGGGCAAGGTCACAGGCGAGATAGGACAGGGCTTTCTGATACTTTTCGGAGTAGGTCAGGAGGACACTGAGGCTGACTGCGACAAGCTTGCAGACAAAATATCAAAGCTTCGCATTTTTGCTGACGAGAACGACAAGACAAATCTTTCCATAAATGATGTTGACGGAGATATTCTTTGTGTTTCACAGTTCACCCTTTATGCAGATTGTCACCACGGCAACCGCCCGTCATTTATCTATGCAGGCAAGCCTGATGAAGCCAACAGACTTTATGAATACTTCTGCAAGGTCTGCGGTGAGAAAATTACAGGCAAGGTAGAAAAGGGCGTTTTCGGTGCAGACATGAAAGTTTCACTGCTCAATGACGGTCCTTTTACTATCATTCTTGAATGCAGAAACGGAGAGATAATCCCATGAACATACAGATATTCGGCAAGTCAAAATCCTTTGACACAAAAAAGGCCGAACGTTATTTCAAAGAGCGTGGAATAAAGTTCCAATCTGTTGACCTGCCTACAAAGGGGCTTAGCAAGGGCGAGCTTAACTCAGTGCTTGCGGCTATTGGGGATATTGACAAGCTTATCGACCCAAAGGCAAAGGGAGAGCAGGCAATGCTCATAAAATATCTTGGAAGCACCGAGGAAAAAATAGAAAAGCTTCTTGACTATCCCGAGCTTTTTGCCGCACCTATCGTAAGAAACGGCAAGAAAGCCACAGTAGGCTTCTGCCCCGAGGTATGGAAAGGCTGGGAATAGCCCTAGATGAAAATACTGTGAAAATTGCCGATATTCGTTGAAAGAAGCTTGAAAGTGTGGTATAATACCATATGGAAAAGTATTTTCAGAAAGAGATGTTTTAAATGGTAATTGATTTTCACGTTCACGCCTTTAATCCAAAGGTAGCGGAAAAGGCTGTTGAAAAGCTTCAGGCTTGCAGTGGAATAACTCCTTTCACAAGAGGCACTGCAGAGGAAACCATACAGCGTTTTGACGAATGGGGCATTGACAAGGGCGTGCTGTTATCAGTGGCAACAAAGCCTACTCAGCAGAGAGTTATAAACGATTGGTGTGCCCAACAGGACGGCGGCAGATTTATAAGCTTCGGTGGAATACACCCTGACGCTGAGGACTACGAGCAGGAGATAGCCCACATAAAGGAGCTTGGACTTCACGGCATAAAGCTTCACCCTGATTATCAGGGCTTTATGATAGATGATGAGCACATGGACAAGATATATGACGCCATTGAAAGAGCCGACCTGCCTGTGATATTCCATTCGGGCTATGACTGCGTTTCCCCTGACCTTATCCACTCCACACCTGAGAGGGCGCTGAACATGATAAAAAAGCACCCTAAGCTCAAGGTCATTCTTGCACATCTTGGTGCAAACATGATGTGGGAGCAGGTTCGTGACGTTTTGGCAGGAGTTGACGGTGAAGTTTATTTTGACACCGCTTTCACAAGTATGTGTCCTGACGAGCTTATGCAGGCTATCGTTGAAAAGCATGGGGCTGACAGGATACTTTTTGCAAGCGACTGCCCTTGGGACAGTTCCTACCTTATAAAAGAAAAGATACTGCGCTTGAACATTTCCGAGGATAACAAAGAGAAAATACTCGGCGGCAACGCAGAAAGACTTCTTGGCTTAAAATAAAATTGTGTAAATTCTGAAAAGAGGATATAAAAAATGAGATCAAAACTGCTTGCGGCTGTGCTGGCTTGTTCTGCGGTTTTCGGGCTTGCGTCATGTGGGGCAATGCTTCCAGAAAGCTCCTCCGAAACGGAGACCACCACGGGTACTGCCGCCCAGAGAGTTATAGAGACCACAAAGACCGCCACAATGGGGGACGATTATGATGAGGACGATGAGGATTACGAGGGCTACACCACCACCACTTCTGTGACGGCAGGCACACTTGAAAACCCTGACGTGAGCATTGACGAGGGCTATGACCCTGACATAATCGCAACGGCAACAAAGAGGACGACCACCACCACAACCACCACTGCCGCTGAAACTGAGGCAACTAAAAAGACCACCACCACAAAGTTCAAAAAGGACGCACTTTTCCCTTTGGGCGATGATGTGAAATACCCTGATTCTATCCCATTTCTTGTAAAGTCTGATACTTCTTATCTTAATCTCAGATACGGTCCGTCAAAGAAATATGACGTGATAGAAAAGATACCTGACGGCAAGACCATAAACGGCTATGGCGAGAGAACAGACGGTGACGGAGACATATGGGTATATGTAAAATACAATGATAAAAGCGGCTGGGTAATGAAAGAGCTTCTCAGCGGCACTGAATAAACGGAGGACAAATAATGGACAGCTTCAAGGAACAGATAGTTCGCAAGATTCCCACAAAGAACGATAAGATACAGAAAATTTTCATCATGATAGCAAGCGTGGCACTTGCCGCACTGTGCTTTATCTTCCCTTTCGGCACGCAGTTTTCTGTAATAGGCATTTTTCTTGCCGCTGCCGCACTTTATGGCGGTTATTATCTTACAACAAAACTCGATGTGGAGTATGAATACATTTTCACAAACGGAGAAATAGACGTTGACAAGATAACGGCTCAGCGTTCAAGAAAGCGCCTTATCACATTTCGTTGCGGCAGTGCGACAGATTTCGGCATTGCTGACGAGAATTTCTCTGTACCGGAGGGCGCAACACAGGTCCTTGCCTGCGCTTGTGACGATAGCCTTACGGACTACTACATAACATTCAACCACAAAAATCTCGGGCTTACAACTGTTATCTTCACACCAGATGATGATATGCTTGAGCTTATGAAGCCTGCGCTTCCGAGAACACTGAGGAAATAAAAATGAAAATATTTGTCGGAACTGATCTTATTGAGATCGAACGCATAAAAAAAAGCTGTCAGAGCCGACGTTTCTGTGAAAGGGTTTACTCCGAAAAGGAGCTGACCCTTTTTTCACAGAAGAAAAACCCATACGAATCCATGGCGGCGAATTGGGCGGCTAAGGAAAGCTTCGCAAAGGCTTTAGGCACTGGGGTCGAGGGCTTCGCCTTGAACGAGGTGTCATGCTTGCGTGACGAGCTTGGCTGTCCTTATCTGGAGCTTACGGGGAATGCGCTTTTGGCGGCTGAAAATAGGGGGCTGACCTTTGCGGTGTCACTTTCCCACATCAAGGATATCGCTTCGGCAGTGGTGATAGCTTATGAAAAGGAGGATAAAAATGGATAGGATATTGACAGTGGAGCAAATGACATTTTGCGAGCATGAGTCAGAAAAATATGGCGTAAGTCTTGCTCAGCTTATGGACAATGCGGCAAAACAGCTTGCGGAGGTCATTGCGAGCAACTCGTCTGCGTCCTCAAAGATAGTGCTTCTTATTGGCAAGGGAAACAATGGCGGTGACGGACTTGTGGCGGCAAATTTACTTGCAGAACAAGGCCTCAAGCCTGCGGTGGTCCTATGCTGTGGTGAGCCTGACACTGACCTCTCCTCGGCAGCGTATGCTAGGCTTGATAAGAGCGTTCAGGTGCTGAAAGCTGAAAATGTGCTGGATTTTATCGAGGGTGCAGACGTGCTTGTGGACTGCATTTTAGGAACGGGTTTTCACGGAAGTTTGCGTGAAAATATCCTGCCAGTGTTCAGAGCTTGTGAAAAATGTGAAGGCATGAAGATAGCCTGCGACCTGCCGTCGGGAGTCAACGCACGGAATGGTCAGGCTGACAAGCTGTCGTTCAAGGCTGACGTGACAGTGACCTTTCATCGTGGCAAGCTGGGTCTTTATTTACAGCCTGCGGTGGACTTTTGCGGTGAAATTCTGGTAAAAGATATCGGTATTGACGAGCGTTGCGAGAATACCCTATACCCTGTCATAACGCCTTTTGACGTGGTAAAAGCAAGGGCGGCACTGCCTTTTAGACCTGCTGACGGACACAAAGGCACGTTCGGCAAGGTGGTGAGCGTGGCAGGCTCGGAGAGCTATATAGGTGCGGCAGGGCTTTCAGCAATGGCGGCAATGCGAACAGGCGTGGGACTTTTTGAGCTTTGCACTGCAAAAAGCGTAGTCAACTCCCTGTCGGCTGGTATGTATGAATGTACATACTCGGCAATGAAAACCGACAAGGACGGCTTTATGGTGGCTGAAAATGCGGAGGCGATACTGAAAAAGTGCGAAAAGGCAAGCTGTTTGCTGATAGGCTGTGGGCTTGGTCACACGGCTCAGACAGAGAAGCTTGTGGCGGAGCTTATAGAAAATGCTGAGATACCCATAGTTTTGGATGCTGACGGAATAAATTCACTTTGTCCGAATATAGATGTACTGTTGAAGAAGAAAAGTACAGTTATCCTCACCCCTCACCCTGCGGAGCTTGCAAGGCTTTGTGGCGTGACGGCGGGCGAGGTCATGTCGGACAGACTTGGATCTGCATATAGACTGTCAGAAAAATATGGTGTGACAGTGCTTGCGAAGTCGGCTGACACCTTTGCTGTGGACGGTGGAAAAGTTTATCTTTGCACCGAAGGCACAACTGCGCTTGCAAAGGGTGGCTCAGGGGATATGCTTGCAGGCATTGTTTCCTCCTATGTGGCTCAGGGGTGCAACGCTCTTGATGCAGCGGCACTTGGGTCGTTCACACTTGGCTCGACGGCTCTACTTGCAGGATACAAAAGATCTGAGCGTGGAATCATTGCAAGAGATGTTATTGACGCTTTGCCACGATTTTTGTATGACCTTGAAAACGCCGACTAGGCTGTACTAAAAACAAAGACCTTCTTCTTATGAAGAGGGTCTTTTTTAATGGAGGGCAAAATGAAAAAAACAAAGGCATTTTTTCTCACGATTTTGGCGGTAATGGGCTTATGCTCATGCGGTAAAAGCACCGAAGTCAAACCCGTAAAGCTGGCAGAGGATTACAAGACACCGGCTGAGTTCATCATTGACGGCACGGAATACGTCGCAAGCTTCACCCGTGAGGGCGCAGATATGTGGGAGTGTGAGATAACTGCGCCAGAAACTGTCAGCGGTATGGCGATAACCTGCTCAGGAGAAAGCGCACGACTAGAATACAAGGGTTTGACCTACGAAACTGACCGAGGGAACATACCCGAAAGCTCCGCTGTCACAATGACTGCCGCTGTGCTTGACAAGCTTATTTCGCAAAAAGGCGTGACGTATCTCAAAAATGACAAGGGAGATATCACCGCCACGGGTCAGATAAAAGGGCAGGATTTTTCGGCTAAAATCAAAGGCGGAAAGGTAAAAAGCTTGGAGATATCAGGGGAGGTAAGCGTAGAATTCACATAAAAAAAAGGTGCAGAGAAAATCTGCACCTTTTTTATTTATGGAAATAAATTATTTACCAAATTTTGCGCAAGCGATAACGTTACCGTCCTCGTCCTCAAATCTGAGGTCAGCGATGTAGAAATCAGCCTGGTTTGGAATGCCCCATCTCATAAGTGAAACATACTGTGGTTCAGTTGAGTTTACAAATGTAGCACCGTCCTTGATACCAGGTCTCATTGTAAGCTCATAGGAACCCCACTCAGAAGTCCACTCAGCCTCGCCGAAGTCATAGAGGTCGTTCCAACTGTTTTCACCATCACCTGTTGTAGGCTGTGTAACGAATGCACCCATGAAGTTACCAGGAACGAGTGATTTTGTGCCGTCGTCACCAGTGAACTCGCCAACTGCCTTTGTAACTACGTCAGCCTTGATAGTGAAGATCTTCTCAAGATCAGCTTCCTGACCCTCGAAGAGCTTCTCCATGTGGAATCTGATCTTAGGGATCTTGTAGTTGCCATTATCCTGATCGAGAGTCTCGACCTTGAGCATTGGTATACCAGCAAGCTCCTCAACAGAGAGGTTTACATGAGACTCATCGTTCTCGTAATCCTTCTCAGCGAAAGGTTCAACGATAGAAGCAACGTCCATATCCTTCTTGAAATATACAGAAGCCTCCTCATAGTTCTTCAGAGTAGCTGGCATTTCGGAAATATCCTTTGCAGCCTCACCCTCAGACTCTGTGCCGGAAGCGGCTGTTGAATCAGCTGTTGACTCAGGAGCAGCTGTTGTTGTAGTAGCCTCTGTTGTTGTAGCAGCTGTAGTTGTTGTAGTAGTTTTTGCCTCAGCCTTTGATGAAGAAGAATCATCAGAGCTGCCGCAAGAAGCGAACATAGCACTTGTAAGTGTAAGTGCAAGAGCGCAAGCTAAAAACTTTTTCATTTTAATAACCTCCGTTTAATTGTCATGCTATACACATAGCCTGACCTATATTTACTTTTGTATTATAACACAACTGTCACATATTTTCAATATACTATTTGCACAATTTAAGCACATGATTTCATATGTTTTGCACAGAAATCGTTTACAAATTAGTGCAGGTTACACAAACGAACAAAAAAACAGAGCTTCCCGAATGACAGAAAGCTCTGTATAAATTCACTTATTCAAGTGTGTTATCTGTGAGAGATTACTTTCTCTTAGAAATAACGATAGCTGCACCAGCAAGTGCTACGCCAGCGAGTGCAAGACCAGCTGTTGCGCCTGTAGCTGCTACGTTGTCAGAAGCTGCTGCTGAAGAAGTAGCTGTTGTTGTTGTGCCAGACTTTGAAGATGTAGCTGCTGTTGAAGTAGCTGCTGCAGAAGACTTGTCGTCCTTCTTAGAATCGTCCTTCTTAGACTCTGTGCCTGAAGCTGTTGAATCAGTCTTAGAGCTTGACTCCTCAGCTACTGGCTTCTTCTGAACTTCCTTCTTGTCCTTGTTAGAACCAGCCTCGTAGATAGCGTTACCGTCAGCACCGAGAACCTTCACACCTACAACGTCGATGCCCTTAAGGTCTGCTGCCCAGTTGTTGATACCAACTGCTGCATAACCCTTTTCCTCATCGTCAACTGCGTCAAAGAGAGGTGTCTCGCTCTTGTATTCAAGAACGTATGTACCTTCCTCGTCTGTTGTGTAGCAGAGTGTGTCCTTTGGCTTATCATCTTCAACCCAAGAGCCGCCAGCCCAATCCTTAGCGTTCCAGCCGTTCTTTGTGTCGTTGAAGTTGATGGATCCGCCGCCGCCAATCGTGTTCCAGTCGTTGTTGTCAACCTTGATAGTGAAAGATGCACCGTAAACAGCTGTGATATCAGTGATACCGTCCTTAACTACGTTGCCCTCAGACTCATCGCCTCTAAAGAAAATTGCGAAAAGGTCATCCTGTGACTGTCTGCCGATTGCAAGAAGGTCATCGCTTACGTTGAGCTTTGTGCCTGCTGCTGATGCTGGGATCATTGCCATAGAAGCTACGATAGCTGCTGCTGACATACCAGCGAGAATCTTAGAAATTTTCATCGTTAATCTCCTCCATATGAATATAGTTTTATGAATTGTCATTCAATTCTAGTCTTATTATAGCAGACTTTCTCCCTAAAATCAAGGGGTTTTCACGTTTTTTATTCCAAAAAGTGTTGAAATTTCTAACAATATTGTCATACTTCTTTTGTGCATTAATCACAGAAAACGTTATCATCCCTTGTGTTTTACAACTAATTTCCTTTTAACGGTCATTAAAACGCTGCAAGAACTGCTTGGTTCTTTCGTTTTGCGTCTGACCGAAAACTTCCTCCGGAGTACCCTCCTCCACGATATAGCCGTCGTCCATAAAGATAACATGGTTTGCCACATCACGGGCAA
>OGZO01002982.1_pt1 | contig 11142 bp, 10 predicted proteins | sample 1576721 | NCBI WGS metagenome assembly OGZO01 (sample SAMEA3541516, study PRJEB24748) | human gut metagenome | biome: human gut; feature: human-associated habitat; material: faeces | place: China | collected 2012 | reverse complement strand
AAACCAAGTATGAGGCCACGCTCCCGCTCCTGCTTGAAGACGAGGAGGACGCGGAATAATCCGGCATAATCTAAAAGCCACGGCGTCAGGCAATTGACCTAACGCCGTGGCTTTCTTTCCATACAGCTCTTTGAAACATCAAACGCCCGGAAGATCGCTTGGATCTTCCGGGCATTCTTTCGGAGTTTAAGTCTGCCTTGCATAAAATGCAGACATTACGTCATTTGGCGCAAGGCCACTTGAAATACAAAGAAAAACCCTTTAAAAAGAAAGCGGGATGACTTTCCGAAAGGTATCGGGAATCATTGTTGAACACCGTTTTTTGCGAGGAAATTTCAATGAAAAAAACGATTTACATTTTGGTCCTTATTTGCGTACTGACACTCCTGCCGTCCTGCGGGGAAAGCGGTGAGCTGCAGGAAAACAGGCCCGGCTTCAGCGAGAAAGACTCGGAAGCGGAGGCTGCAAATTCTATGGACAAACCGCAATTTGCAGCAGAAGAACCGGATGAAATCGGTGTAAGCGAAATCACGGAGGACACTTTTGCAGCACCGGAATACAACATTCAGGATGGAGCCGTTCGAGCATTTGGTGAAGAAATATCCGCTGCCGGTGTTCTTAAGGGCGATCTCGTGGAAAACGCCATGACGTATATTGTCACCAATGCAGAAATATTCGATTCATCTGTCGCTGCTGGCATTGATTCGTCTAAGATGGAAGAATACATAGATTATCGATTTACGGATGAAAACGGGAACTTGCGTTCGGAAGTTCAGTTCCTGCTTGTGGATATCACAATCCGCAATAATGAAATGCCGCAGGAGCTGAATATATCGAGCCTTGAGCTTACCTATTGCGAGCCGAGCCAGACGGATCTCTCCGTGCGCTCGTTTTATCCATTGGCCTATCCCGCATATTTTTCAAACGCCGGCCCAAGATCGGGAGAGTACTCCAGCGAGTATTATCATTACACATTGCCCGCTGGCGAAAGCCTGTCGGTGAAGGTCGGGTGGTATGTCGATTTGACGAAGTATGATAAAAGCTCGTTATTTTTAATTTTCAATTCCCGGATAGAAACGCTAAGGCAGTATTTAGCTTTATTTCCGGCTTAAGGAGATTTGTATGTTTAAAAGGACACTATACCTTGAGTGCAGGAAGGCAATAAGAAACCGACTGTTTGTTATAGCGATCGCGGTTGGCTGTATGGTCACGTTATGTAGTCTGATACCTCAAGTAAAAGGCTACTATCGTGGTATACAAGTTGTAAATGGTTTTTCTGAGGTTTTCCAACATCGAAACCCCCATGCAGCCATGAACACCCTATACAATCATTGGGTGGGCGGGGAAACCCATACTTTAGGGTCATCTGTATATTTTTTTATATTCCCTCTTTTGGTAGCAATACCCTATGGTTGGTCTTTTTGTAACGAGCACCGCATCGGTTACACAAGGTGTATGGTACTCAAAACTGGAAAATTTCCATACTATTTCGCCAAATACTGCGCCGTATTCCTTTCCGGCGGTTTGACAATGGTCATTCCTTTGCTCTTTAACTTTTTGCTGACAGCCATGTTTGTTCCCGCAGTATGCCCGGATCCTTCCTATCTCATCTGGTATGCCGTAAATGGGGCCTCCCTTATGTCGGAACTGTACTACACATATCCGGCGGTTTATGTGCTGCTCTATTTAGCTATTGATTTTCTCTTTTGCGGACTGATTGCATGCCTGTCCTATTCCATTTCAACCATTTATAAGAATCGTGTTGTTGTTGTCTTATTACCGTTTTTTCTGCTTTTGGGATTGAACTTTGCCGGTGTCTCGATTGTTTATACGAACAATCTTATACGGTACACCGAATTTTCTCCCATTTACTTTTTGCATCCTGCCGCAGCACGCTATGACGCCGGATGGAATGTTATCGTTGCAGAAGCACTGATCCTTTTCGTGCTTACCTTTGTTCCAACCGTTATAAAAGGAAAAGGAAATGAACTTTACTAAACTTATACATTTCGATGTTAGGAATGGTATTTGCAAAAACGTTGGACTTATACTTGCTCCTTTTATAATAGCGCTTATTTCGTTTGTCGATTTTAACCGGACGTTTTATCCGTTAGCACTTGCTGAATCATCCGCGTCCAATGTGATCCCGACATATGCGGACCATATTATGTACATATACGGTGGTATGGCGCAGTATATTCCCAATCCTGCAGAGCCGTTTCAATTTCCTGCAAGGTGGATGATTTGGCTCATATCCCTGCTGTTTTTCATGTCAAGTTATGCTTACAAAGACATGCAAACATTTGGCATTCAGATTCTAACACGCAGCGGAAGTCGCCGCCTGTGGTGGCTATCAAAAACCTTGTGGTGCTTTTTCGGAACACTCCTTTTTCATACAGTCCTCTGGGTGACAGTGTGCATTGCCTGCCTAGTGACGAAGGCGGATCTTTCTCTTGTTTTACATGCAGACATAATTTGCAAGCTTTTTCAGACCTTTTCCACCGGTACGGCAATTGGCGAAATACAAATCTCCCTGCTTGCTTTGCTGTTGCCTGTTGTTATTTCATTTTCCTTGTGTCTATGCCAGATGACCCTTTCTCTGTTTATTAAACCAACACTTAGTTTTTTAACAATGGCCGTAATAGCAATCCTTTCGGTATATCTATTCTCGCCGGCGCTCTTATGCAATTATGCCATGCCTATCCGAACCGAACTGTTTATGTCAAACGGCGTAAACGTAGATACCGGCTATATTTATGCAGTTTCATTTGACTTTTTCCTGATACTATTGGGCGCAATAATTTTCCGTTCCTATGACTTGATCAATAGAGACTAAAGAGGTGAATATATTGAGCAAAATCGTGGTAAATGAAGTGTCAAAAAGCATTTACGGCGTCCCTATAATAAACAGCGTATCTATGACACTTGTATCAGGGAACGTATATGGTTTTCAGGGAATAAATGGCTCCGGAAAAACCATGCTGATGCGGCTGATCTGCGGACTGATCTATCCGACAAAGGGGGAGATCGTGATCGACGGAAAACGGCTGGGAAAGGAGATCACTTTCCCGCAGAGTGTAGGTCTTCTGTTAGAAAACCCCGCATTTTTAGATAGCTATACCGGATTTGAAAACCTGGAAATGCTTGCTTCTATTAAAAATATAATCACCCGAGAGGAAATACACGATGCAATTACTTCTGTGGGATTAGATCCGCTGGATAAACGAAAATATAAAAAGTTCTCTTTGGGAATGAAGCAACGACTCGGTATAGCAGCTGCTATCATGGAAAAGCCGGATATTCTCATTCTCGATGAACCCACCAACTCGTTGGATAGCAGCGGGGTCTCTTTGGTGAAAACAATTCTTGCAAAAGAAAGAGAGCGTGGCGCAATTATAATTCTTGCCTGCCATGATCTTCCTGTACTTCAAGACGTCTCCGATGAAATCTTTCTTCTGGAGCAAGGGAAAATAACAGAACATTTGTATAAGCCATTTTGAGGTATGAAATGAAAAAATTTATATTGCCGGTGGTTATCTCCCTTCTTGTTTTGGGATGGGCAGCGCGAGTGTATTCCATCAACGCAGATCTGGACTTGCCTCAGAAAATTGTCTATCCGCTTGGCGAGATAGTGCCTATTGAAAATGACTACTTTGACTATGAGTTTGAGGATATGGACGGGTACTCCGTGCAGGTGCTGCGTTCGGAACTGGTGAGCGCAAAAGAGTTTCTTGATCGGTATAATGCGTGTGATCGTCTGTCGGAACTGGGACCATATTCCGATTATGTGTATGCAATAGAGATAACCGTAACAAACACCAGCAATCCTTATACCAATGAAAAAGGCATAGCTTTATTACTATATAACCTGGTGGGGAAAAACTACATATTATCAATCGATAATATTTGTTTCGCTATTTCCAATCCACATATGCCGGGCCTTTCCTTTTCGTTGCAGCAGAATGCCAGTAAAACAATACTTCTTCCTTTTATAGTAATGGGATGGCAGAACGACTATAATGACCTGCTGGAAAATCCGCCCATGCTTCAGATCACACAATACCCACACCAGAAAATGCTTGAAATCGCCTGAGAACCCATATTGTTTTACACAGAATGGATTTGACCTTAGTTCATATCAAATTCGTTTTGGGGGGACCCATGCAAACCGTTGAGACCGAACACTACATTTTTCACTATGGCGCCGGTACGGCGGCGGAGCGCGACATCGAGAAGATTGCCGCGTTGCAGGAGGGCGTTGAAGTCTGATCCGAAAGAAGGTGTAGCGAAAATGACTATATTTATTGTTATGCTTTGTTTGTCTGCTCTAGCTTTGGCGTGCTCGATCTTTTCTTTCTTGCAGCGAGGCCCTGTTTTATCAACAAATTTTTTAGTCTCAAAAAATGAGCAAAAAAAAGAAAGAATTATTATTTCTGCGGATTCATTTTTGCGTTATTTACTATTGGCTTTCTTCTATTAGGCATTAGTGCCTTACTAAGAGTTGCTATGTTAACTTATGTTGCGGCTATATTGTTTGTCCTCACCGCTATAACCGCGATTGCATTTTCCATTTATACGGCGTCCAGCTGATGTGCAAGGCAGGTTTCCGTGCGGACGCGGCCTGCAACGTGAAGCAGCGAGCTTGAAGTATCAAAACTTCAAGCTCGCTGCTTTAGCTTCCGCAGGGAAGTGGATGATGCAATGGAACGTCTTTTCTGCCGCGTCGTAATACAATGTGGAAAAACCACCGTACTGCTGGATGACCTTATTTACGCTTTTCAGTCCTAAGCCGTGGTGCTCCGTGTCTTTCTTCGTAGTTTTTAAGTTTCCGTCCAAATCCTTCGGTGGTTTTGAATCACACGAGTTTACGATAGAAAGGATTACGCCCCCAACCGGTCTTTTTACTACGGATACCTCTATGGATTTTCTTGCAGAAAGGCACGCCGCCTCAAATGCGTTGGATAAAAGATTCCCGAACAGCGCCGTTATGCTGTTTGGATCCAAAAACGAAACACAATCGGCGCGTACATCGAAGTGATACGCAATGCCGTTTTGTCGGCATTGATCCGCGTACCAAACGAGGATCGCGTTCAGCACCGAATTATCACACAGACGAATCTGATTGGAAAGCTCGGGCTTCGCTTCAAAGCGGTAAAGGTAATCGATAATTTCCTCGTTTTTGTTTTCTCTGGCAAGTCCCTCTATGACGCGAAACTGATCCTTAATATCATGGATCAGCACCCGCTGATTATCATACTGCACCTGAAGCATGTGATAGTAATTTACATCGGCTTCCTCTTTTTGATGCCGCAGCTGCAGCGCCGTGCGATCGTCGTAGATTTTCTGGATCTGATCATTTACCGCCAGAACAACGATATTCACAAACAGAAGGAGGAATGCGCTGACCATCATCAGGGCTTCCGTGCAGCCGGTAAGCGGCACGGTTACCCCCACATACATGATCATGATGGAGATCACCATCGAGGCGGCAGGCAAAAGGCAGATCAGTAAAACGAAATACGGCTCCTCCTTCGCTTTTCTACGAGAGCCATAAATCCTCGAAAATGCCAGAATAACGGAAAAATAGAGTATTTTACTTAAAACACTGGTAACGATCTGCGCTATCAGATTATAGGTAAATGCTCCAAAATCCCCGAATATGGAGGATAATAACACCATAACGATCACTTCGGTCAGGACCATTACAAGCGTCATGAATGCGGCGTGGAGAATGGCGGCGGTTTTCCCCGTTGCATAGCACAAAAGGATCAGGACAAGATTTCCGGCAAAGAAGAGCAGGGCGTTTACAAAAAAGTTCCCCAGCTGGAAAGAGAGCCACAACAAAAAATAAACAATAGTTAAAAGCGTTACCCGGACCTTTGCGGTCTTTTTCGGAGCAAAAAAAACCTTGAAATAAAGCCCGGCAGTGATTGCCTCCGCAATATATACAACTGCGGAGCATATTCTCTCCGGGCTCATCTTATGCTCTCCATAAACATCAGGTATCGGTCCTTGAACTCGTTATACTTGCGTTTGGCCAAATAGGCTTCTTTTATTGTATCTCCGCATCTCAACTGAATGGAATCCTTGGAGAAAGACACTACATACTGCATATTAATGATAAAGCTTCTATATGGCATATAAAAACATGGAAGCGTCAATTTTTCCTTCCATTTCTCTATGCTTTCAACGGATTGGATCTTATCCGTTGGTGTGTAGATATATGTTTTTCTCGAATCGGTCTCTACGCATACGAACTGGTCGGCGGGAAGCGCGACAACCCCATCCTTGCTTGTCACAGGGATAACGTGGGTCTCCATATTGTGAAGATAAACAGCATCCTTCAGATTGCGAAACAGCCGGCTTTTGTCTATCGGCTTGGAAAGATAACGAAACACCTGAAAGCGCATGGCTTCATCCAAATAGTCAGGGAACGAAGTTACAATAAATACTTTAATTTTAGGGTTATACTCTTTCAGACGAGCGCCAACATGAATCCCGCTGCGGCCAGGCATTTCAACATCCAGGAAGGCGATATCTGCATAGCGTTCCATTTGCAGAAGATCGTCTCCGCTGGTGTAGGCGGCCATTTCGGGCAAAAGCTTTCCTATGCCTTTAAAAAATTCAGTTACATATTTTTGTAATTGATCCAACATCTCCGGATTGTCATCACAAAAAAGGATTCTCAAACGAATACCATCCCCTTTCTGTAGAGTAACTATAACTATACCATAAATCTCGAAACTTTAAAGGCAGTTTTGGCATAAATCGCGTTTTCATTCTTCGGCATGATCGGCAAACAGAGACAGGGCGGCCATATAAAACAGCAAAAACCCTCCTGCCGCAACAGGGCTTGCAGCAAGAGGGTTTTTGCGCTTTGCCGGAAACACTCCGAGGTCAGTCCTTATACGCGATGCACTGATCAAAGAGCGCCGCGGCGGTCTCGCGGCTCTCCGCGCTCGAGCACTTCGAGGCGATGACCGCGGCGAGAAGTCCGGCGGCGAAGCCGGGGACGATCTCGTAAACGCCGGCGCTCTTGAAGAGCACGAGCCACAGCACATCTACCACCGCACCCGCGACGATACCCGCCGCCGCGCCGGAGAACGTGAAGCCGCGCCAGAAGAGGCTCAGCACGATGACCGGGCCGAACGACGCGCCGAAGATGCCCCACGCGTTCTCAACAAGCGACATGATTGTGCCGCTGCCGGGGTTGGACGCGATGAGCAGCGCCGCCGCAGCGATCACGAGCACCACGATACGCCCGACCCAGAGCATTTCCTTATCCGTGCTCTGTCCCTTGCGGATCACGGGCTTATACACGTCGCTCGCAAACGCGCTCGAAGCGGCGAGAAGCTGCGAATCGGCGGTGCTCATCGCGCCGGCGAGGATCGCGCTGAGCAGCAAGCCCGAAATAAGGCCCAGCCACGGGCCGGTGAAGATGCGGCGCACGATGGCGATGAAGATGGTGGAGCTCTCCTGCCCGTCGCCGAGGAAGAGGTGCGCCACGACCGACACGAGCACCGCAAACATGAGAATGAAGAACGTCCAGCCGATGCCGACCTTCGCGGCCTTTTTGAGCTCCTTGTCCGATTTCACGGACATGAACCGGATGATGATGTGCGGCATACCGGCGTAGCCGAGACCCCAGCCGAGACCGGAGAGAATGTCCTGCCATGAGGTCATCATGTTCCAGTAGCCCGCGGGCAGCGTTCCGGCGGTCGTGCCGCTTTTCTGCATCATGCACAGCGCGACGATCGGCGCGGCGAAAAGCGAGCCGAGCATCAGCAGCCCCTGGAAAAAGTCCGTCCAGCACACGGCGTTGAAGCCGCCGAGGAACGTGTATCCCACGATAATGACCGCCGCGGCGTACATTGCGATCTGTGCCGGGACGCCGAGCACCGTTTCAAAGAGCGTGCCGCACGCTTTGATGCTGCTCGCGGAATAAACGGTATACGCCACGAGGAAGATCACCGCGCAGATGATCTGCAGCGCGCGGGAGCTCGCCTTGAACCGGTTCGTCAGATACTGCGGGATCGTGATCGAGTCGCCGCACACGATGGAGAACGAGCGCAGCCGCGGCGCAATGAAGATCCAGCTGAGCGAATAGCCGATGAACAGGCCCACCGGGATCCACGCCTTGCCCATGCCGTAAGCATAGATGGACGCCGGCATGCCCATGAGCACCCATGCGCTCATGTCGCTCGCGCCCGCCGAAAGGCCGGACACCCACGCGCCCATTTCGCGTCCGCCGAGGAAGTAGTCCTTCTCTCCGGCGTTCTTGCTGCGCACAAAAAACCAGATGCCGATACCCAGCATAAATACCAGATACAGGATAAACATTAAAAGCTCCGAATGATTCATGTTTCTTCCCCCTTGACAATCGACGCATTACGTTTTATAATGCAATGCATTACCGATAAAAATGTTATGGGCGTACTATACACCTTAACGCGCTAAATTGCAAGAGGAAATTTTCATGGATACGAAAAAATATGAAGTTTTTGAAAAAACGGTGGAGCTCTCCTCGCTGACGAAGGCGGCTGAGGAGCTGGGGCTGACGCAGTCGGGCGTGAGCCACATCATCGCCGCGCTCGAGGAGGAATTCGGCTTTCCGCTCCTGACGCGCAGCCGCACGGGCGCGCGCCTGACACCGGAGGGAGAGAAGATCATGCCGTTTCTGCGGGACATTCTCCGCTCGCAGGAGCAGCTCGACCAGACGGCGGCGGAGCTGCGCGGCCTTTCGGCGGGCACGGTGCGCATTGCGACATTCACGAGCGTGGCGGTGCACTGGCTGCCGGGCATGATGCAGGAATTTCAGACGCTCTACCCGCACGTGGAGTTCAAGCTCTTCAACGGTGACTATCACGATGTAGACCGCTGGCTGACGGACGGGAGCGTGGACATCGGGTTCATCACGCTGCCGACGGCGCTGCGGTGCGAATGCATTCCCCTGCGGGAGGATCGGCTTCTCGCCATACTGCCGGAGAACCATCCGCTGGCAAAGAAGGACGTCTGCCCGGTAAAAGAGGTTGCGGCGCTGCCGTTCATCTCGCTGCTCGAATCTTCGGACGACGACGCGCGCCGCGCGCTTGACGCCGCCGGGGTAAAGCCGAACGTGCGCTTTACAACGAAGGACGATTACGCCATTCTCGCCATGGTATCGCAGGGGCTCGGCGTGAGCATCGTGCCGGAGCTTCTTCTGCAGGGCCACCGCGATGGCATCGCCGTGCGGGAGATGACGCCGCCCTCGAGCCGGACGATCGCGCTGGCAGTACCGGCCGGCGGGCGCGCCGGCCCTGCCACGCGCCGCTTCGCCCGCTTCGCCGAGGAATGGGTGAAAAAAAACGACCCGCAGAAGCTATAAATAAACGCATCAGGCCGCCGGAGAAACCGGCGGCCTGATGCGTTATGAAAAGAGACTTGTTTTCCGATATAAAAAACATACCGCTCCGTAAGGAGCGGTATGTTTCCGGTGGAGCGACTTGAGTTAAATCCGAACCGAAGGCCGCCTGAATTTCCGCAAGTGTGATCGTTTCTGTTCCGTCCTTGAAGTTGTAGGTAAAGACCAGCTTATCGTCAAACACATAGATGGAATTGATGAACGTGTCGATGATCTGCTTCTGATACTGCGGGTCGTCTACGTTGCCATACTTGAAGCGGCTGATCCAACTGACTACCTGCTCTTTTGTGTAGCGCGGTCTCGCCATCTGTGCCTGCAATATGGACAGCTTCAAATCTTCCCGCTGCATTTCCAGCTTCTCCAGCCACTCCTTTGTGGAGGCGGTGAGCACGCCCATCTGAATGGCGTTGAGCATATTGTCAATGGCTTTTTCACATTCAGTCAACTGCTGGCGCATGGCGGGGAGCGAGGTATCTTCCTTTTCCTGCAAGGCCACGATTGCTTCCGCAATGCGGCTGATTTCATCGTCCTGCAATACGCGCTGCACCGTCACAAGAACTGCCGCCCGTTCGATCCAATGCTTTCTGACAGCTTTTCGCTTGCAGCCCAGCTTTCGCTTCGCACCGCCGCATTTGTAGTAATAATGTTTGACGCCCTTTGTGCTGCTGGTGCCGCTTTCCCCGGCCATCAGCCGTTCGCAAGTTCCGCAGAACAGCTTCGTTGTCAGCAGATATTCTTCCGTCGCTTTGGCTTTGGCGGGGGCTTTTTTGTTGAACGCCATACGCCGCTGCACCCGGTCAAACAAGTCATCGTCAATGATTGCAGGGATTCCTTTGGGGATGATCACGCTCCCATACTGGTACTCTCCGATGTACTTCCTGTTTTTGAGGATCAGACTGACCCCGCCGATTTTGAACGCCTTGCCCTTTTTCGTTTTCAGCCCACGTCCGTTCAGCGAAGCCGTGATCTCGCTGATGCTCTCGCCGCTGTCATAACGAGTGAATATCTCCGTTACCAGCGGGGCGGTCAGAGGATCGACGGCAAGCACACCGTCTGTGCCTACCACATACCCCAGCGGCGTATTTCCGCCGTTGTTTTTGCATTTAAGCGCGTTCTCTTTCTGTCCGCGCTGTATCTTCTCGGACAGCTCAGCGGAGTAATATTCGGCGTAGCCCTCCAGCATGGATTCAAGGATGATACCCTCCGGCCCGTCGGAGATGTTCTCCTTTACAGAGATGACCTTGACGCCGTTCTTTTTGAGAATCCGTTTATAGTGGGCACTGTCGTAGCGATCGCGGGAGAAACGGTCGAGCTTCCAGATCAGCACCACATCGAACAGCTTTTGCTCGCTGTCCTTTATCATGTTTTGAAATTCTGGTCGGTCTGCGGTTCTGGCGGACAACGCTCTGTCGATATAGCTGCGGAGAATGGTGATGCCGTTTCGTTCGGCATACTCCGTACACTCGCGGAGCTGGCCTTCGATGGATTCTTCTCGCTGGCTGTCCGAGGAATAGCGGGCGTAGATCACGGCTTTCATTTCGCATCCACCTCCGAGAGCATCTGCACAAGCGTTGCCTTCAATCGTTCGTTCATAGCCGAGCCGGGGTCGAAGCACATTTCCACGAACCGCGCCATTTCGGGATTGTTCAGGCCGAGCTTCACGCAGTTGTTGTAGATCATGCCGTGAGGGTCGTCCGTCCTGCCGAAAATGTAGTCCAGCGATACGTCAAAGTAGTCGGCGT
>OGZO01002973.1_pt1 | contig 11172 bp, 10 predicted proteins | sample 1576721 | NCBI WGS metagenome assembly OGZO01 (sample SAMEA3541516, study PRJEB24748) | human gut metagenome | biome: human gut; feature: human-associated habitat; material: faeces | place: China | collected 2012 | reverse complement strand
TCCCATGCCTATGGCTGGCTGCCATAAATCAAGGGGCAAATATATAGTAACAGGAAATGAGCAATCATGAAAGATCATTTTAATTTTTATCGAGACGAGATACGATACAGCAATAGCCTTTCTATTCCAAGTCATCCTATAACATGCGGGTATTGCGGGCAAAACATTGCCCCGCATATCGGATACTGTTTATATGCCGATACAATTAACAGAAAAAGGGATATGGGATATGTTTATCAGTGTCCGCTCTGCAAAAACCCCATTATCTTCTTTATCGATACTAAGGAAACCATTCCAGGCGCGCCCTATGGTCGAGAGATCAAGAATCTCCCCGACAACATTCAAACACTGTACAACGAATGCCGTACATGCTATGCCAATCAATGCTACACATCAGCCCAAATGATTGCGCGAACGCTGTTGATGCACATCGCCGTTGAGCAGGGCGCAGAAGAGGGATTGCCCTTTGCCCGGTATGTAACCTATTTGGATGAGAAAGGCTATATTCCTCCGAACGGCAAAAAATGGGTGGACTACATTCGCACTTCAGGAAATGTTGCAAATCATGAAATCGTCATCAAAGAAAGAGAAGAGACACAAAAGGTGATCACTTTCCTTTCGACGTTGTTGTTGGTCATTTATGAACTTCCAAATTCTCTGGAGGCGTAAACCATGACACCCGAAGTCAAACAACGAATCGAACAAATCCGGCAGGGGATTGTGCCGAAGGGATACAAGAAAACAAAGACCGATATTGTTCCTGCCGACTGGAAAGAGTCTCCAATAGGGGAGTATATTCGTGAATATACTGAAAAAACAACGATACCCAATCAATATCCTGTTTTGACATCCGCACGAACCGGCTTGATGTTACAGACAGATTATTATTCCAATCGGCAAGTAACAACTGAGGATAACGTCGGCTACAATATCTTGCCCTACGGTTATATAACATTTCGGAGCCGAAGCGATGATGGTCGTTTCCGATTCAATGAAAACCGGATAATCGAGCGCGGTGTAATAAGCTATTTCTATCCCGTTTTCTCTTTCAGTGAAGAAGTATGCCACGAATATATGCTGTATCTGCTCAACTTCTCTATCTATCGGAGAATGTATCCGTATGCTGAAGGTACAGCCCAGCAAGTCCTGTCTCTCAAAAAACTTGGTCAACTCAAGTATTCACTTCCCCTCGTTGCAGAGCAGAAGAAGATTGCCGAAATCCTCTCCACGCAGGACAAGACCATCGAACTGCAAGGGCGCAAAATCGAGGAACTGAAAAGGTTCAAGCAAGGCTGTCTGGAAAGGATGTTCCCGCGGAAAGGGCAAAAGGTTCCTGAAAAGAGATTCCCCGGATTTACGGACGATTGGGAACAGCGGAAGTTGGGGGGAGTAACAACATCGTACTCAGGTGGTACTCCAACGGTTGGCGTAAAAGAGTATTATGATGGTCAAATACCATTTATCCGTTCCGCTGAAATCAATAGCGAAAGCACTGAACTTTTTATATCCGAAAAAGGTTTGAATGTTTCTTCGGCACGGCTCGTTTCAAAAGGAGATATCCTTTATGCCTTATATGGTGCTACAAGCGGTGAGGTAGGTCGTGCAAGGCTTGAAGGTGCGATAAATCAGGCTATTTTGGCGATTAAGCCAATGGATAATTACGATGCAGAATATCTATCACAATGGCTGCGAAAGAGCAAACAAAACATAGTAGAAACATATTTGCAAGGTGGGCAAGGAAATCTATCAGGTGCAATCGTAAAAGAATTGATTGTGGATTTTCCCTCTTATAACGAACAACAGATAATTGGTCAGTACTTTGCAAATCTCGACCGCCTCATCACCCTTCATCAGCGTAAGCTGGAAGAAATGAAAAAACAGAAAAAAGCCCTGATGCAGCTTCTGCTGACGGGGATTGTGAGGGTAAGGCTATGAACCAAAAGAGAATGCAAGAACACCTCACCAAAGAAGCGCTGAAACGCATCGTCGATAACAGCCCGAATTACACCGAGCAGATCAAACAGGATTTGAAAAATATCATCGACGCAGGCAACACGCCGGAAGAGATAGCCGAAGCGATACTGATGTACTTTGCATTCCTGCATTTCAATTAAAGCGAGGCAGCCCTCTGCCCCGCTATTCCTGCATATAACCCCTTTGCGAAAGGAGGTCTCTCCATGGACAAAGACGCCTATCTGGAAATCAACGCAAGCCAGCGCCCCGCCCTTGCGCTGTTTGAGGTTATGGGCTACACCTACATTTCCCCGGCGGATTGCGACAAGCAGCGCGGCAGCCGGTATCACGTGCTGCTCCGGGACATCCTGCGCGGTCAGCTCCGCAGGCTCAACCGCTATGTCTATGCAGGCGCAGAAAACGAGTTCTCCGCCGCCAACATCGAGCGCGCCATGGAGGATCTGGACGAACCGCTGACGGACGGCCTCGTGCGCACCAGCGAGAAGATTTATGACGCGCTGCTGCTGGGCAAGAGCTACCCGGAGACCGTCGGCGACGGCAAAATGCTCAGCTTTAACTTCCGGTATATCGACTGGGACAATCCGCAGAACAACGTGTTCCACGTCACGGAGGAATTCGCCGTGGACAGCCGGGACAGGCAGCACAACGCACGCCCGGATATCGTGCTGTTCATCAACGGCATCCCCTTTGCCGTCATCGAGTGCAAGGCCCCGCATATTCCCGTGGATGAGGCCGTCGGGCAGATGATCCGCAACCAGCAGGCGGCGTATATCCCGCAGCTCTTCAAATTTGCGCAGCTCGTCGTGGCGACCAACAAGAACGCCGTCAAATACGCGACAGCCGGCACGCCCAAAAAGTTCTGGAGCGTATGGAAGGAGCAGGATGCCGAATGGCTGCAAACCCGGCTGAAAGCGCTCGTCCCGGATCGAATGCCCACTGAACAGGACAGAAACACCGTCTCGCTGTTCAGCCGCGAGCGCGTGTTCGAGCTGATTCGCTATTTCATTCTCTTCGACGCCAACGTGAAGAAGGTCTGCCGCTATCAGCAGTTCTTCGCCGTCCGGGAAATCATGAAGACCATCGCCGAAAGCGACGAGCACGGCAACCGCCAGAGCGGCGTCATTTGGCATACGCAGGGCAGCGGCAAGAGCCTGACCATGGTCATGCTGGCGAAGTATATCCTGATGGAGCTGAAGGGCTGCCATCCCCGCGTGGTCATCGTCACGGACCGCAAGGAGCTGGACGCGCAGATTGCCGCCACCTTCGCGCATACGCGGCTAACCCCCGCCCGCGCGACGAGCGGACGCCATCTGGTGGAATTGGTGAACAGCGCCAGAGCGGACGTCATCACCAGTATCATCAACAAGTTCAACACCGTCGAGCGGCAGGAGGTCAAAAACCCCTCCCGCGACATCTTCGTGCTCGTGGATGAGAGCCACCGCTCCAACTACGGCCTCATGGCGACCCGGATGCGCAGCGTATTCCCCAACGCCTGCTACATCGGCTTCACCGGCACGCCGCTGATGAAAAGCGAAAAGAACACCATGGCCCGGTTCGGCAGGCTGATTCACAAGTACACCATCCGGGACGGCGTGGAGGATGGCGCGATCGTCCCCCTGATCTATGAGGGGCGCTTTGTCGAGCAAAAGGTGGACGAAGAAAATATCGACCTCTGGTTTAAGCAAACCACCCGCCGCCTGACGGAGGCGCAGCGGGAGGATCTGCGCAGGAAGTGGAGCAGCATTCGTCGCCTAACCTCCACCGACGCACGCATCAAGCGCATCGCGCTGGACATCAGCGAGCACTTCATTGAGGGCTACAAGGATACCGGCTTCAAGGCCATGCTCGCCACCAACTACAAGCGCGACGCGATCCGCTATCTGCAGTGCTTTGAGCAGTTCGGCGACCTGAACTGCGCCGTCGTTATCTCGCCGCCCGACATGCGCGAAGGCGTCGATGACGTCGACGAGGGTGCGGACGATCTGGTTGTTTCCTTCTGGAGCAAGATGATGCGGCAGTATGGGGATGCCGATCGCTACGAGGAAGCCATCAAGAACAAGTTCTGCGATGGCGAAATCGATATCCTGATCGTGTGCAGCAAATTGCTCACCGGCTTTGACGCGCCGCTGTGTCAGGTGCTCTACATCGACAAGGAGCTCAAGGAGCACGGCCTTTTGCAGGCCATCGCAAGGACAAACCGCCTGCACGAGGGCAAGGACTACGGCCTGATTGTCGATTACCGCGGCCTGATTGAAAAGCTCGACACCGCCATGGACATGTACAGTGGCGCTGGTCTGGAGAACTTCGACGGCGGCGATCTGAAGGGCGTCGTGGTCGATGTGATGTCTGCCATCGGGAATCTCCGCAGCGCCTATACGCAGCTGGTAGAGCTCTTTGCCCCGGTGGGCAGCATCAGCGATGCGGAAGCCGTCGAGGTGTTCCTCGCCGATGATAAGGCGCGGCAGGAGTTCTACACCCTGCTCTGCGCCTTCGGCCGGGCGCTGCATCTGGTACTGAATGCGGAGCAGGCATACAACGCGCTGGGCAAAGAGGAACGTCAGAAGTATCAGGACACGTTCATCTTCTTTTCAAAGGTTCGCCGCAGCGTCAAGCTCCAATACTGCGACGCCATCGACAACGCCGAGTATGAACCGCTGATGCAGAATCTGCTCGACACGCACCTGTCTGTCGCCGGGCTGAAGAAGATCACAAGCCCCATCGACATTCTGAACAAGGACGACTTTGAAAAGGAGCTTGAGGAGCTGGGCTCGCTGCGGTCAAAAGCTGATGCGATAGCCAGCCGGATGACCCGAAGCATCAGCGAGAAGCACGACGAGAATCCCGCCTATTATGACAGCTTCTCCAAGCGGATCAGGGACGCCCTTGCGCTCTACAGGGAAAAGGTCATCTCCGAAGCCGAATACCTTGCCAAGATGCGCACCATCATGGGGGATTACCACGCCGGCAGGAGCACCGTCAGCTATCCGGAGCGCATCAAGAATAATGTTCACGCACAGGCCTTTTTCGGTGTGCTGACCGCACTCTTTGACGAGGTGGAGGACGAACGGATTACACCCGATTTCGTTGCAGAGGTTTCCGAGGAGATCACAAAAATCGTCGCCTCCCACAGTCGGGTGGACTGGACGAACAACAAGACCATCCACGACCGCATTTCACAGGACATCGACGATCTGTTCTACAAATACGAAAAGGAGCATGGTCTGAAGCTCTCGTTCGATCTCATCGACAAGATCATCGACAATGTCAAGACTGTTGCCCTGCGGAGGTTCTGAGCGATGGACATCACCTGCCAACGAACCATAACCGCCGATGGGCGCGAAATCCTATACAGTCTTGAAAGAAAGCAGGTCAAAAACCTCAATCTGCGGGTGCGGAAGGATGGCAGCGTGTGGGTTTCAGCAGATCCGGGCGTCCTCTGCGGGGAAATCGACGCCTTTGTCGCCGGCAAGGTCCCGTATATTCTGAAGGCCCTTAACCACTTCCATGAGATGGCCCAATACAGACCTCAACCGAAGCAGTATGTCAGCGGCGAAACATTCAACATTCTGGGGCGAGGCCTGCGCCTGCGGGTCACACAGGCCGCAAAGGATTCCATTTCAGCGGACGGCATCTATATTCATTTGGGCGTTCGGGATCTCTCTGATACAGAAAAGAAGCGGCGTATCGTCAGCAGATTCCTGGATCAGCAGTGCAGAACGGTATTTGGCGACGTGATGGATGCGCTGTATCCGTCGTTTCAAAAATACGGCGTGCAGAAGCCTTCTCTGAGAATCCGGGACATGGAAACGCGCTGGGGCTCCTGTCTGGCGAAGAAGGGAATCATCACACTGAACAAGCGTCTCCTCGAAGCACCAAGGCACTGCATTGAATATGTCGTCATGCACGAGCTTTGCCATCTGGTTCACCCCAACCACTCCAGGCAGTTTTATGCCTTCCTCACGATGCTGATGCCGGACTGGAAGGAACGGAAGCAGTATCTGGACAAGACCGCAGCCTATTGGCTTTGATCACGCCAATAGGCTGCTAAAAAGAGCTTTATGAACACATTGTAAAGGCAACCACACATTCTTCGCACTAATTATTGGAAAGCAGCGGCCATGCAGTTCATACAATTCCTGTCGGAAATCAAGTAAACCGCGCCGAAAACACGACGCCCTCTTCCGAATTCCTCATGTCACAGGAGGCATTGTGCAGCTCGAGAATCAGCCTGACCAGATACAGCCCCAGTCCGCTCCCGCCAGACTGACGGTTGCGGGACTGCTCCACGCGGTAAAACGGCGTGAAGAGCTGAGGCAGAGCTTCTTCCGGGATGGAGACACCCGTGTTTTCAATCGTCATCGTATGCGCATCCAGCAAAATGCGGATGCTAGCACCCTGCGGGGAGTAGAGGATGGCGTTCATCAGAACATTATCCAGCGCGTTGGTCAGGAGATCCTGGTTCCCCCGGATTGTCACGTCCGAAGCCATGTGCTTTTCAATGTGCAGCGCCTTTTGCGCAAGCAGCTCTTCATCCAGCTCCAGCTGCCGCTCGATTAGCTCGCTCAGATTGACCGTATCCGTTTTGAGGCCAAAGCTTCCGGCTTCGATTCGGCTGATGATCAGAATTTCCTTGATGAGGCTTTCCATCCTGCCGGTCACCTGAAGCGCCCGTGCCAGGTACTTGTCCCGGTCCCAGTATACGCCGATTTGCGCCAGCATACCGCTCAGCTGCCCCTTGAGGATCGTCACCGGTGTTTTCAGCTCGTGCGAAGCCGCTGAAAAGAACGCGGAGCGCTGACGCTCCATGTCCCGTTCGCGCTCCATATCCTGCTGCAGGCGTTCATTGGCGGTTTTCAGCTCCGTCAGCGCGTCGGAAAGGTTGTCGGAAAGCGTGTTCAGGCTGTCGCCCAGAGCTCCGATTTCATCCGTGCGATGCTGTACCCAGCGGGAGCTGAAATTAAGCGCGGCGATGTTTGCGGCGATATGGCTGATGTCCACAATGGGCCGGGTAATCCATCTGGCGTAGAAGAATGAGGTCAGCAGCGAGACACCAAGGATCAGCAGCGCGAGAAACGGCAGCGTCTTTTTCATGGCCTCCGACGCTCGATTGACAGCTCTTTTTCCGCCGACAACCAGCAAATACCCCATCGTTCCATCCCGGAAGAAAAGAGTTCTTGCTTCATCGGCGGATATGTACGCATCGGTGACGGTGACCTGATTGATGATGTTCTCAGCGATTGCATTTTCCGCCGTACCAATCGCATTTCCGGTCTCCGTGGCCTGCATAACCGCATCCTGTTCAAGCGTTTCACTGTCTTCCGTGGTGATCGCCGCACGCCCGGCGGTGTCTTCCACGAGATAAGCCTCAGACGAAATTGTATCGTACAGAGTTCGCCCGTATTCGTCTGACAGGCGGAGCGCTGCGCCCGTCTCCCTGCAAAAGGTGGAAAGCAGCTCGTCGCACGCGGACGGCTCCCGCCCGGACAGCACGGTCAGGAGCGCTTCGGTCTTTTGGTCGAGCTCCTCCTGCAAAATGCTCGTATAGGTGAGCGGCGTCAGATACGCAATCGCGCCATAGGTGGCTGCGCAGACGGCGATCAGCAGGCCGCAGGTCATCAGAAAGATGCGAAGCGTCAGGCTGTGCTTAATCCTTGTCCACACGATAGCCCACCCCTCTGACCGTCCGGATGTAATCCGCGCCCAGTTTGCGGCGCAGATTCTTGATATGGCTGTAAATCACGCGATCGTCGCCCAGATAGTCGTAATTCCAGATGCGGCTGACAAGCATCTGGTAGGTCATCACGCGCCCCTGATTTTGCAGCAGCTCCCGCAGGCATTCAAACTCGCGGTTGGTCAGCTCCAGCATCCGGTCGCCGCGCATGACGGTATAGGCGTCCAGATCGAGCGTCAGGTCGCGGTAGCGCAGCAGATTGGCGTCCGGGCGATCCTCGTCCCGGCATCGCCGGAGAATCGCACCGATTTTACGCAGCAGCACGGGCATGGAGAACGGCTTGGTGACGTAATCGTCAATCCGCAGATCGTAGCCGCGAAGCTGCTCGTCCTCGCCGTCCAGCGCGGTCAGCATCACGATGGGGACATCCGATCTTTTGCGAATCCATTCGCATACGCCAAAGCCGTCGAGCCTCGGCAGCATCAGGTCGAGCAGCACCAAGTCAAATTGCCCGCTTTCAAAAACCTCCAGCGCTTTCAGTCCATCCTCCGCCTCAGCGGTCTGATACCCGGCTTCGGTCAGCCAGGATTGAAGCAGCTCCGAAATATCAAAATCATCTTCAACGATGAGAATACGGTACATGTCCTGCGCCTCCTTATACAGGACAGTATAGCATACCTTTTTGGATTTCTTCTGAATTTCCCGAAATATTCACAAACCTGCGAAAGAGCCATTGCCCCTTCGCAGGTTTCGCATTTATCGCACTCTTTCTGCCATCATGCCGATCAAAGCGCCATCGCCGTTTGCGTCCGGTTTGGCATAATCCCGAATGACCTCAACATCGACCTCTCCCTGATCGTCATCGCAGCAGACCATGCTCGTCATGCTGCCATGGAAGCGTCCGCTGTCAAGCGGTTCGCCATTGCTCTGGCGAATGTCCAGAAACCGGCGCACACGCTGTCCCTGAAAGACCATCTCATCGCTCGCCGCATCGTAGCACAGGCCAAATGCCGCGTAGGGCGCGAAGAAGACCTGCTTTTCGGCAGCAGTCATTTCGCCCTCTGAGGTGGCGGTCGTTTGGAATGTGCTCCCGCCTTGGCTTCGCGCGGCGGATTCCTCCCCGGTCAGCGCACGGATTCCTGTGAGCAGGCCTTCCGGGCTGAGCGAGCCGTCCGCATGGCGAATCAGCCGGGTCTGGTCGCGCTCGGTTCGCAGGTCGATGGTTCCCTGCTCGTCCGTAAATTCGATGATCGTGCACACGCCGCCGCTCACCGAGTAGGCGTCCGTGAAGGAGTGCACCCGATGCCCCTGATACATGAGCGTCCGGCTTTCCGGGTCGCAGCTTAATCCGTATTCCGCATACGGCTCAAAGCGCCTGGCCCAGGCTTCATTATTCTCTGGATACGAATAGGAGTATTGCGTATACACCGCAATGGCCTCCGCAGCCTCGTATGCTGCTGTACCTTCGCAGATGACTGTGGAATCGTCCGTTTCCTGCCCGGCAGCGGCAGGATGCCCATCCCGTCCATCCAGCAAGATTGCTGTGTCTTGCGTCCGAGCAAGCTCCAGCGTGCGGTCTGGGAACCCCGGCTCCTGAATGATGACGGACTCCGCGCCGATGATGAACGTCTTTCCATCGGCCTGATAGGTTCCCTCGCCACCCGTGAACGTGTACACCTTGCCGTCCATGGCGATGCCGGTCGTCTGCGCCAGCGCAGATGCACAAAGCAGACACACCAGCATCAAAGCAAGCAGAGACACACAAAACACTTTTTTCATCGTACAACCTCCTTTTTCCCCTTTCATCGGGGATACACCGAGTATACCTCTGCGCTTTGGAGTTGGGTTGTACGGTGTTTGAAGATTGTCTGAAGAATCAATTTAGAGACTGGCGGTTTGGTTTTATTAAGAAATATCAGGAGACTATGATGGTGACATTCCTACTGTTTATCCCCGATATGCAAGGTTGCAGGCTCCATCCGTTCATTGAGGATGCATGCCGTCTCAAAACTCGGCTTTCTTTGCATCATCCATATCCTCATGAATGATATGCGAAAAGTAATCCGTCTCATTGATTTGCGCCACCTCAAGCGTGCGCATATAAACATCCATCTCATCAGGCGCATATTCCTTCATGACCTTCTGGCGCGCCGCTTCCAGTACCGTGTTCATATCCTGAATTCGCATATCCGCGATGCGATCTACGACGATCTCGATGTCTGCCATCAGCTGGCGGAATCTGGGGTGCGTCATCATTTCACAGAGCAAGCGGTTATTGATCTTCCCGCTGCGCAGCAGCTCCAATACTTCATCACTCAGATGCAGGGACGCCACGTCCACATCTGAGTGATTTTTTTGTTCTTCAAGCCCAGGAGATAATCGGTGGATACGCCATAGAACTTTGCCAGCTTCTGAATGGCGTAGTGATTGATGTCGCCGCAATCCTCGCTCTCATATTTGCCAAGTGCAGACTTCGATAAGCCGGTCTGCTCCGCCAGCTGTTCCAGCGTCAGCTTCTTATCGATCACACGAAGGTCCTTCAGACGCTCGGCCATTGTCAGTTGAACGTACATTTTCCAGCCTCCATAACCAGTTTCAACCCTATCATACCACATTTCCATAAGCGTGGAAAGACAGGGGTTTTTGCGGGTTTTCCATCGTTTCGGACATAGGCCAAAGCATGGGGTTTGTCAGGTATACTGTCTGCGTTCCACAGAACACAGAACCTTGACAACCCATCCCGAAGCCCTTTGCCCGATATACCGCCATGACCTTCCGGTTACCCCCGCGTCCCCCTGGCAAGCACCTTTCCCGGAAGCGAGCGCCTCTTCAGGACTGACTGTGAGCCAAACAAGGTTTCTAGCCGGGAACAGGCAAGGGACACCCATAAAGATAAAAGGATTGACAAAAAGTAAAAGATTCTGAATAAGAAACATAACTTTTACTCCAAACGACCGAAAGAGAGGTACTTTATGAAACATCTTAAGAACATGCAAATCATTGGCATCGACCACGGCTACGGCGTACGCCCGTAAAAGGCGCTGCAATGAATCTACCAATCGCAAGGTAGCAGACGAATCTCCATGTCTGAAAGCACCTGCCTGACCTGTGAGGGAAACCGATACCAGGGAACATAGCACGGCAGGAAAGCGCCAGGTTGGCCAGTCATCAGGCCACGACTGAGGTGCAAGCTGAAGTGTGTATGAGGATAAAGGCTACACTGTCTGAGCGCCAGTCCAAGTGGTTCTACCGTGCGGCAGCAACGCAAGATGGCTGAATGCGTAGCTCCAGCGCAGGTGTACATGTTTTTCCATACGGCAAGGCACCCGCAGACGAAAGCCTGCGGGAGACGATTCGCTCAATCGTCCGGGAGGAGCTGGCAGCTCCCTCTGTTCAGCTTGGCGATCTGCTGCAAACGCTGAACATAGTCACATCTTCGACAGCTCCTTCTCCCATCCGAAGTGATGAGCCTGACGACGACGATCTCGACGACGCGCTGGACAGCTTCGGTTGCTGATGCTCTTTGG
>OGZO01002972.1_pt1 | contig 11177 bp, 9 predicted proteins | sample 1576721 | NCBI WGS metagenome assembly OGZO01 (sample SAMEA3541516, study PRJEB24748) | human gut metagenome | biome: human gut; feature: human-associated habitat; material: faeces | place: China | collected 2012 | reverse complement strand
AAGGGCATTGACAATGGCATTGCCGGAGTCCTCCGGGGAAATCTGGATACTGACGGCGTCTCCCACATTTAGGATCACTACATTACGGTCCTTGGAGGCCGCCATGGCATAGAAGGTATCCGCGCCATCCAGCCGGACATAATACCAGGAGTCACCGTCCAGCACTGCGGTTCGGATCTCCGCGATGGTTCCCTCCACGTTGGTTTTCTCCAGAATATCCTGGGCGCTGTCACTGGTAACAGGGATGTTTCGCTGCTGTAGCTGTGCAATATAATCGCTTTCACAGGCGGCCACAGTGGTTCCCTGGGCAACAATCTGGTACTGGGACACGTTTACCATAGCATACATTTTCACCAACTGGGAACTGTCTTTTAGGGACATAAAGTAGGTGGGTTGCCCGCCGATGTTCAGCAGCAATGGGAAGGTAGCTGTGTAACCCAAGTCCTGCACAATGCCCTCCGCGGATCGCTGGGCAGAACTCTCAATGGCACCCGGGGCTGGGTAATACGTGGTCTCCTTTGTTCGTTGATTTGACAAAAGGAAGCCGATATTCGACTGGTCACTGCTGGCGGAGGTAATGCCTGTGTACATGTACACATCGTCATCCATTGCCAGGTAGTTAAAGTTTTCTGTGGTCACAGTGACATCCTTCTGGCCAATGAGCGAGTTAATAAACCCGTTGACATAGGTGCCATAGTAATCGTACTGCTGGACAATCAGGCTGGCCGTGTAAACCCGGTCTACCCAGGTGGGAATGTCCTTGACGTCATAATAGGCATGCTCTCCTGTACTGGCGTTCAGCAAAACCGCACCAATGATGTCAGCACCGCCGAACAGACCAATGGTCCGCGTCTCCCGGGGGCAAACCCACCAGGGCTGTCCCTCCTCGTCAATCTCCAGGTGTGCGGAACTGAACATATAGGTGGGATAATGGAACCGAAGGAAACGGTTCAGGTCCCGGTTGAAATATTCTGAGGGAGAGTATCGCATTCCCTCCAGACCCAGGTCGGAAAGCCGGACCACATCGGCCTCCTGGGTCACCATGTCTACGGTAATATAGGCCGGCAGCCCCTCCTTGGTGTTGAGGAACCACTTAAAGAAATCGCCGTACTCCAAGGCAGCTACCCGGACGGGACGTCCCTGATAGTTGATCTGGGTATAGTCCGCAGATACGTCAAATTGGCTGACCATGTCGGACAGTTCCCCCAGCTTCCGGTCACCCAGCACACTGGCGGACGCCTCATCCAACATGGGAATCTCGTCAAAAGAGACCGGTTCAATCTCCGTGGCAAAATCGCCTGTCCCCACATCCAACAGCTCATGGTAGGAGCCGGCGCGGAAAATCGGCGCCGAGATCAGCTGGCCCACCACAAAAATAGCGGCCATGACAACCACAATGAGGACTACAATTTTGCACTGGTTTTTGGCAAAGGAAAGGTAATCCTTCAAATGAATCTCTTGATGTCCGGTATCCACACCCAAAATAATCATAAAGACTAAGATGTAGACCAACAGAAGGATAAAAACGAAGCTGTAAAAACCTGTATTGTGCAGGTTAATGGCGGGCAGGGAAACATAAAACCACACCGCGCCAATGGCAAGGGTGATCAGCAAACTGATCAACATGCGGGGCAGTGTTCTTTTCGCCTGACTGTCTGACATAAGGTACTCCTTTCAGTTTCTAAAATCATGGTTATTTGGAGGAATATGGATAGTATATCCTATCTGATCAGAAAAAGCAACGAGAAAGGTTTGACAACCTGATAAAACCATGGCAAAATAATACTATCTGTATGAAAATGGGCATTTTATTACAAAATTTTAACGGAGCCATTGGACCGGAATGGAGGGAAAACGCATGATACAGCTGGACTGGATGGGAAGTCTCAGAGACTTAAATGTACTGTCAGTCTGCGTCCGCTTGCTTTTGGCCATGGCGTTCGGAGGAACCATCGGCTTTGAACGGGGAATCCGGCAGAGAGCCGCTGGCCTGCGCACCCACATGCTGTTGTGCGTCGGGGCCGCCTCTACCATGCTGGTCAGCCAGTATATCTATGCCAGTTATGGCGTGGGAGACCCTGCCCGGCTCAGTGCACAGGTGATCAGCGGAATCGGTTTCTTAGGGGCCGGCACCATCATCGTCACCCGGCGCAACCAGATCAAAGGGCTGACCACGGCGGCAACCCTTTGGGCCACTGCCTGCATGGGGCTGGCTGTCGGCGTCGGGTTTTACGAATGCGCCTTGGCCATGTATGTCATTTTGATCTTTATTCTTCTTTTGGTCAATGTGGTGGACACGAAATACTTAAAAATCCCCACCAGTACAGCGCTCTATCTGGAGGTCCGGCGGGATGTCGGGTTGGGAAACGCCATCCATTTCATCCACGAGATCGGCTGGAGCGTTCGAGAGGTCAAAGAATTCCCCTCCGGGCGCCCTGACATCCTGGCAGTGCGGTTGGATTTGGAATCAGAACAGGCTATGCGCGGGGACATCTCCACCATGGTCCTGCTTAAAGAACAGGAGGGCGTGGTCCGTCTGGAAATGTGATGTTCAGCAAAGTTTAAGCCCCCATCTGCTTCTCACAGCACACTGTGAGCGCGGGTGGGGGCTTTTGTTCTACGTCATCGGTATAGCTGCTTGGCCTCATCCAAAATTTCCCGCCGGTGACATGCGGAATAAACGATGGGGAGGTCTGGAAATTCTCCGCGAAAACCCTGGAGCAGAACCTCTGGATTCAAACCTGGATTCTGGGCTTTCAGCAGTAAGGTCAGAGTCAACCGGTCCCCCTGCGCCTCGATCCGTTCTACCCCTTCTATGAGCGGAATAATATCTACCTCTGTAAAACCACTTTTGGCTTTTTTGCTTCTCTTTTTTACAACAAAGGACGGGCGGTCCACCAAAGAACGAAAAGCCACTTCCCCTTGCTGCGCCAAATCCCCATCCAGTTCCAATGTGACCTCGTAACGGACAAATGCCAAATCCCGGAAGGGGCGTCCCCCTTCATAACAGTGCAAAATCTCAATGCCAGCGGGCAGAACCCGGTTCATCTGTGCAGGCAGTGCTTCCATCGTGCTGCCGGAGACCAGCCCGAACTCCATAATTTCACATTGGCTGGAGAATCCCAGGGGAAGCGGGAGCGGGATGGACACATAAGGATGGGGATGAAACCCTGCCGTATGCCGAATGGCAATACCTGCCCGCAGGAAAGCCCGCTCCATGGTGTGCATGAGGTCCAGATGAGAGATATACTTGGCCGTACCGTACTTGGCAAACAGAATTCTCTGCTCAGACATGACAGATTCCTCCCTCACACAGCCGGTTTGCACCGCAGCCGGAACATTTCACCCGGCAGTCTGGGGTAATCTGACCGGCATACGCAGTCTCCCGCTCCTTCCAAAGATAGCTCTCCTTTACGCCGTCTGAAATGGTCTGCCAAGGTAAGATCTCTTCCTTGTCCCGTATACGGTTGGCATAAAAAGCAGGGGAGAGGCCGCAGGCCGCAAAGGCATCCAGCCAGGTTTGAAGGGAGAAATATTCACTCCAGGAGTCAAACTTGGCGCCATGCCTCCAGGCCTGCTCAATCACATCCGCCACCCGGCGGTCCCCCCGGGAAAGCGCCGCCTCCAAGAAACTGGTCTCCGGGTCGTGCCAGTTGTAGGTAATGGATTTGTTCCGCAGATTCTCTCGGAGGAGGGTGACCTTTCGCAGATATTCTTCCCTTGTATTCTGGGCCTCCCACTGAAAGGGTGTATGAGACTTAGGCACAAAGCAAGAGGTCGAGACGGTAATCCGCACCCCACGTGACCGGTTGGGGGTGTTGTTTCGCCAGACATGGTAAACCTTGTTGGCCAAGTCTGCAATGCCCAAAACATCTTCGTCGGTCTCCGTGGGCAGACCCAGCATAAAATAGAGCTTGACGCCGCTCCAGCCTCCGGCAAACGCAGTCCGGCAGGAGTTGAGCAGGTCCTCCTCCGTCACATTCTTATTGATGGCATCCCGCAGGCGCTGGGAACCGGCCTCCGGCGCAAAAGTCAAGCCGCTCTTCCGTCCGCCGCGCTGCAGCTTTTCCATAAGATTCATGGAAAAATTATCCGCCCGCAGGGAGGGAAGGGCCAGGTTGACCTTATGGGGCTCACACCACTCCAGTAACGCGTCACACAAAGGGAGCAAATCCGGGTAATCGCTGGAGGATAGGCTCATCAGTGTCATATCCTGGTATCCTGAGTCCTGACAGGCCTCAATGCCTTGTCTGGCCAGCTGCGCCTGGCTGCGGCTGCGCACCGGGCGGTAGACAAATCCAGCCTGACAAAAACGGCATCCTCGAATGCACCCTCGAAAAAGCTCCAGCATCACACGGTCTTGTGTGATCTCCGTGGAGGGCACAATGGTTTTTACCGGATAGTAGGACCGGTCCATATCGGTAACAATCCGCTTTGTCACCCGTTCCGTGGCTCCTTCCTGGGGAAGAATGGAGGCAATTAAGCCATCTTCTCTATAAGAAATCTCGTAAAGAGAGGGAATATAAAGCCCGGGAATCTGGGCGGCCGCCCGAAGCAACTGTGCCTTGGACCAGCCCTCCTGCTTGGCCTTTCGATAGAGCTGAATCATCTCCACCGTGACATCTTCCCCTTCTCCCAGAGAGACAATATCCACAAAGGGGGCCAAGGGTTCCGGGTTGTACATACTGGTGCCGCCCGCCACCACCAGCGGACGCAGGTCCTTGCGGTCCTCGCTCCGCAAAGGAAGCCCCGCCAAGTCCAGCATATTGAGCACATTGGTATATGCCATCTCATAGCCAAGAGAGAATCCAATGATATCAAATTCTGCAATGGGGTCCCCACTCTCTAAGGCGTAAAGGGGCAACCCCTCCTTGCGCATTTCTGCCTCCATGTCTCCCCAGGGGGCAAAAACGCGCTCACACCATACCCCATCCATTTCATTGATTACGCCATAGAGAATCCGCATGCCTAAGTTAGACATTCCAATCTCATAGGTGTCCGGAAAGCAAAAGGCAAAGCGGCAGTCCACATCGTTCTTTTCTTTTTTTATGGCGTTATATTCGCCGCCTACGTAGCGCCCGGGTTTTTGAACGCGGGCCAAAATTTTTTCCAAAGTATGATCCATTGGGACCTCCAACCCAGCGGAGCGCAGCTCCACAGATTCTGATTTGAACCCATTATAGCATAGAAAAGCGGTTTATGGCCAGAGATTTTCCCCCTCCTTTTTCGGCCGTTCCGCCCCTTCCTTTCGTGTGTTGTGTCGCTTACAAATCTGACGGTAACACAACAGGCCGCCCACGCTGATCAGGAAGGTAACCACAAAAACTACGACGGCAAATAGATAGTCCTGGGTTCCCAGCGCATCCCCGCCAACCGTGGAGGTTACCACCGAAGGCAGTCGGCCCAGGGAGCAGACCAGCAGAAATACAGGAAATTTGATGTCGGTTAACCCGGCAAAATAACACAGGAGATCCTTTGGCGTCCCTGGAATCATAAAAATCACCAGGAAGAGAATGGTACGCTTGGGAGAGCTCTGTAAAAATCGGACGGCACGGAGCTTTTCCGCGGGAAAAAACACCTCCACCAGACGGGTCCGAACCGCCGCACCAATCCAAAGACCAAGAGGCTTCCCAGCGTAGCCGCCACCAGACAGACGAGGGTTCCCCAAACCGCGCCAAAGGCATAGCCACCGGCAATCTCCAACGGCTCCCCGGGAATGACGGCAAACAGGACCTGGAAAAACACCATAGCACCATAGATCAGCAGACCGCCCAGTTTTCTCTCCTCCAGCCATTGGCGGAAGTTTTCTGGATCAGAAGCCAGACGCACCATCGGCAGCCCCACCTGCCAGCAGATCAGAACGGTTGCCACCAAAAAGAGAGCCAGCCCGATCAGTGCCCATTTTTTTCGCTGCCGCTCTGTCCGTTTTTTCGTATGTTTCATTTGTCGCGCTTCCCTTCAAGACAGCTGCAGGCCAGCCAGGACCGCTGTCTTATGGAAATAAAAGTGATTAAACACCGCAATCACACGTCCCACCCCAATCATGGACAGGATCGTCCCCAGACCGATCCCCACCAACTGTCCGGCCATCAAGAGACCAATGGCAGAGGTCAACAGCACGTTGCCGATATCGAAGCAATTTTTGGTCAGTCCCACGCTTCCGCCTGAAAAATCAGAGAGGGTCTGTACAATGCCGTCTCCCGGATTCGGAATCAAACACATGTTCAGAGAGAGGGCAGCCCCAACCCCTGTCAGCACAATGGCGATGAGCAGGAAGAGAACCTGTCCTGGAAGAGTTCCCCAAAAGGTTCCCGCACAGTCTGACGCCAAGTCTGGGATCTGTGCTCCAAACACATTGAGAAACCGGGTGAAGATCAAGCTGAGAGGGAACTGCATCGCGTCCATGAGAAGCACGGTGGAAAGTTTTCGGACAGAAGGCACCCCCGCTTTTTTCCTTCGGTACGCCAGCAGGCTGTGCAGAATCATCTCGGCCAACACAAACACGGAATACAGAAGGAGTGTGGTATTGCCAAAATTGTGACCCCAGATGGTGGCAACACTGTATGAGACCGAGATAATCGGGGAGACCCCCAACCCTGCCTTTGTATTCATGGTGATTCCCAGCGCCAAGATCAGCAGTCCCACAAGGTAACAGCTTCCCCGAAAAAGGTGCTGGGAAATCGGCTGCGTCTTTTTCAAACCATCGTCTTCTTTCTAATTGCAGTTGTTTTCTTTTATGCCGGTATCACAGACAAGGTTCCAGCCCCTGTTCTTCTGCTGCTTCCCGTCCCATCACAGACGTTTTTGAATCTGCCGCCATGTCTCTCCTGTTAGAAAACTCTCCGGCACATTGTCTTCCATCTCCAAAAAGCGAGCATAGGGGATGGAAAAAGACAACAGGTCTTTGCTGATAGGAAGCCGGGCAGAGGGATCTGTTAGCCCAAGGATGCAAGCCTCAGTGTCACACATACTGTATAAAACAGCCTGCACGCAGCCAGCGCCAAACAACACCTTTACATTATCTTGGTTTGGGCGATCATAGTTGGCCAGTGTAACCAATGCGGACAGCTGGTCGGCATTCACCAAAAAAATCACCGCAGCCGGCACCACCGCATCGGAGAGCTTATCCAGGGGCTGAAAAATCACATACTTGCTCGGCACCGTCTCCGGCAGGCTGTGGAGATACGACACGGCTAAATCAGGCGTCTTTTTATACGCCATGCCGCCATGTCCCTCCTTTCCTTTCGAGAGAAGTGCCGCCATCGGGTCAATAGACAATTTCTCAAACCCCAGCCCAGCTCTGCTGCCCGGACAGGCATTCGTGTGCGCTTGAAACACCACGGTCTTTCCTTCGGCCGCATCCTCCAGACGGGGGAGAATACAGCCATGGTGTTCGGTTTCCCATCCTTGGGCATCGGGGGGAAGGTGATCGGTTTGAATCACCGCCACCGGCTGTGTTTTCAGGAAAATTGCCTCCCGAATTCTGCTGTTCATCTGTCTCCCTCCTCCGAAGCTTTCTTCTTTGATTGTAGTCACATTTCTTCGGTTCGTCAAGTTTGGCGCTTGAAAAAAGAGAACCCATGCCGCGGAGATCGACTCTGCGGCATGGATTCTCTCATGTCCCTCACTGGAAATACGTGACAAGTCCAATGAGGAATATCCCAAGGAAAAGGAATGGGAGAATATAGGTCATATATCCACGCATCCAGTTTTTCACTTTCAATCCTCGACCAGCGTTGGCTTCTGCCATAAAGTTTTCCCAACCCCAGCCCCGTTTACTCACAGCGAAGAGCAGGAAAATCAAGGAGCCCACTGGCAGAATGATATTACTCACCAAAAAGTCCTCCAAATCCAGGAAGTTGCTGCTTCCCCCCAAAGGATGAATCCCAGAGAGAAGATTAAAGCCCAAAGCGCAGGGCAAGGAAAGGATCAAAAGTGCAATGGCATTTATGAGGCAGGCCTTTTTTCGGCTCCATCCAAAAAGGTCCATGCAGCAGGAGAGAATATTCTCAAAGACCGCCAGCACGGTGGACAGCGCGGCAAAGGTCATAAAGACAAAGAAGAGTGCTCCCCAAAGTTCCCCCATTGGCATGTGGTTGAAGACGTTAGGCAGCGTGACAAAAATCAATTTGGGGCCAGAACCCGCCTCCACGTGGTAGGTAAAACAGGCGGGAAAAATGATGAGGCCGGAGACCAGCGCCACAAAGGTGTCCAAAATTGCCACGTTGATGGACTCGCCCATCAGAGAGCGTTCCTTGCCGATATAACTGCCGAAAATAGCCATGCCGCCCATGCCAAGGCTCAGGGTGAAGAACGCCTGGGTCATCGCCCCCAGGATCACATTACCAACGCCAACTTCTTTCATTTTCTCCAGGTCGGGCTTCAAATAGAAGGAAAGACCTTCTTTGGCACCCTCCATGGTAAAGCTGTTGATAGCGAGCACCACCATAATGACCAGCAACGCAATCATCATATACTTGGTCACACGTTCCAGTCCCTTTTGGAGGCTAAAGGAACAGATAAAGAAACCCAGCACGACCACCAAAGCCATGAAGCCCACCATGCCCACAGGGTCCGCGCAGATTTGTTCATAGGCCTGCCCCACTTCCTCCGCAGACATCCCATTGAACTTTCCCTGGGCTGTGGAGAGGAAATACTGAATCATCCAGCCCCCTACCGTGGTGTAGAACATCATCAGCAGATAGTTTCCGATCATGGCCATATAGCCATGAATATACCATTTGCTCCCCTTGGGGGCCAGCGCATGATAGATGCGAACAGGGCTCTTTCGGCTGGCACGGCCCAGGGAAAATTCAATGGTCATAACGGGGATTCCCATGACCAACAGGAAAAACAAATAGAGCAGGACAAACGCGCCGCCTCCATTTTGTCCTACCATGTAAGGAAACTTCCAGACATTTCCGATCCCGATGGCACAGCCGGCACTGAGCAGAATAAAGCCCAGACGACTGCCTAAACGTTCTCTTTGCATGCTTTTTCTTCTCCCATCCTTCTTTCTTTTGCCGCTTTAATGCTGCAAATTAATCGGCATTTATTTTACTATACTCCAAGAAGAATTGCAACACTTTGTAGCAAAAGCAGAAGAATCACATCGAAATAAAAACACCATACAGGGAACCCATTCCCTGTATGGTGTTTTTTTATAAAGTTTTTACTTCGGCATAAAGTATGTCACAAGACCGATGACAAAAAGGGCAATGATAATGATGGGAAGTACATAGGTTATGTAGCCGCGCATCCAATTTTTTACCTTCCATCCACGGCCGGCGTTGGCTTCCTCCATAAACTTCTTCCAACCCCAGCCCCGCTTGCTCACCGCGAAGATCACAAAGATCAGAGAGCCCAGAGGCAGCAAAATATTGCTGACCAAGAAGTCCTCCAAGTCCAGGAACGTGGTGCTCCCGCCCAAGGGGTGAACCTCTGCCAGGAGATTAAAGCCCAGCGCACAGGGCAGGGACAAGACCAACAGCAGCAGGCAGTTGATCAGGCAGGCCTTTTTCCGGCTCCATCCAAACATGTCCATACAGCAGGAGAGGATGTTTTCAAAGACCGCCAGCACCGTCGAAAACGCGGCAAAGGTCATAAACACAAAGAACAACGCACCCCAAAGATTTCCCATCGGCATGTTATTGAACACGTTGGGCAGCGTAACAAAGATCAGGCTCGGCCCTGATCCCACCTCCACCTGATAGGTGAAGCAGGCGGGGAAGATGATCAGACCAGAAACCAACGCCACAAAGGTATCCAAAATCGCCACATTGATGGATTCCCCCATCAGAGAGCGTTCCTTCCCAATGTAACTGCCAAAAATAGCCATGGCGCCAATGCCGAGACTCAGGGTAAAAAACGCCTGGGTCATCGCTGCCACCACAACATTTCCAACGCCAATCTCCTGCATCTTCTGGAAGTCAGGCTTCAGATAGAAAGACAACCCTTCCTTGGCCCCGTCCATGGTAAAGCTGTTGATCGCCAGAATCACCATGATAACCAGCAGGGCAATCATCATGTACTTGGTAACACGCTCCAGCCCCCTTTGCAGGCCAAATGAGCAGATAAAGAAACCCAGCACAACCACCAAAGCCATAAAGCCTACCATGGTAACCGGGTTGCCGCAGACACTCTGGTTGAACGCCTCCTCCACTTGCTGGGTGGACAATCCGTTGAACTTACCAGATGCCGTAGAGAGGAAGTACTGGATCATCCATCCACCTACCGTGGTATAAAACATCATCAGCAAGTAGTTGCCGCTCAACGCAACGTAGCCATGATAGTGCCATTTGCTTCCCTTAGGCTCCAGCTGCTGATAGAGACGGACAGGACTCTTTTGGCTGGCACGGCCCAAGGAAAACTCAATGGTCATGACAGGAATTCCCAGGACCAGCAAGAAAAACAGGTAGATCAGCACGAATGCACCGCCACCGTTTTGTCCCACCATGTAAGGGAATTTCCAGACATTCCCGATCCCAATGGCGCAGCCGGCACTGAGCAAAATAAAGCCCAGACGGCTGCCTAAACGTTCTCTTTGCATGTTTTTTCTCCCATTCTTCTTTCTCTGCTGTGTTCACAGCGTTCCTGATTGTACTATATTCCGTTGGTCATTTCAACCGTTTATAACAACTTTCTTACCACAAGATAATCTCTTTGTTTTCATCAAAAAAGATTCCCCTGCCAAGGTTTCTTGACAGGGGAGGTTTCCTATGGCTCAGACTATACTGAACGCTTGTTGTCTTGGAGATCATCGGTTTTATTTTTCCAGCACGAGCCGCAAAAGCCGCCGCAGCCATGGCAGCTCCCTCTCCGCGTCCAAAGAACCCGGACCGCAAGGACCGAGGCCAGCAAAACAAGTGCCAAAATCAAAACGCTTGCAAGGTTCATCCGATCATCCCCATCGCCAATCCCAGTCCCCGCACCAGGAGTGCACAGACCCACGCAATCACACATTGTCCAACCACCACTCCGACCGCCCATTTTCCACCGAGCTCCCGTCGAATGGAAGCAATGGCCGCTATACAAGGCGTGTACAGTAGACAAAAGACCAAGAGAGAAGCCACGGCCAGCGGCGTCAGTGCCACCAGGAGCTGTTCCGTACTACCAAACAGAATGTCTGTCAATTGCAAACTTGTCACAGTTCTCACAGAGTGAGCCTACCACATCAT
>OGZO01002970.1_pt1 | contig 11192 bp, 6 predicted proteins | sample 1576721 | NCBI WGS metagenome assembly OGZO01 (sample SAMEA3541516, study PRJEB24748) | human gut metagenome | biome: human gut; feature: human-associated habitat; material: faeces | place: China | collected 2012 | reverse complement strand
GGATTCATCCTTGCTTTTCACAACGCGGACTTTGTAGTTGGGAGTGCTCTGCGCGGCAGCGGGGGTGCGGCTATGAAGGACAAGCCGTTTTATTATCAGGATAACCGGGCGCTGCACGAACGGAAAATGAACGAGGCTGCGCGGTTGGAGATATCCCGCCGGAACATTGAATTCATACTGGAGCACCAGAAGGATTCGGCGGCAGAGCTTGCCAACTACCTGCGGCGATGTCAGGCAGAGCTGGGGCACGTCCCGGCGCAGTCGGAAGTCCTCGGCGGCGATCTGCTGGCCCTTCGCTTCGGCTCGTGGGTCAACGCGCTGGCATACAGCGGCTTTCCGGTCAGCACTGGCCCGGCCGTGAGCAATTTCCCGCTGGAACGGACAGCGCTGTTCCAGGCGGAGTACGAACGCCAGTCCGCGCTGCACGCGCAGGCGAAAAAAGACCGTAAAAAAGCGGCCGAAGCCGCTCGGCGCGAACAGAAGTCCGGGAAAAAGCGCGCGGCAAAGGCCGCCGAAGTGCAAACATAGATTTTCTTTCAAAGAATATGAAATCTATTTGGAGAAAGGAAATCACAGGATGAAAAAACGGAAGACCCCCATTCAAGGAAAAGGCCGCCGGTTCCGGGCTGACCTCTGGCTGGATGAAAAAATCACCGGGCGGACGCTGAATGCGCTGCAGATGCGCGGCATCAAGTTCCCCGATGGCTGGAATCCCCGGAAAACGCCGGAGTTCAAGCAGGAATACCAACGCCAGCTGACGCAGTTCCGTCAGCAGCAGGCGGCAAAGAAAACTGCGAAAAAGGAAACGCAGCATGGACGGATATATCGTCCGCGAACTCAGCCGTATCCCAAGCAACTTCCGTTGTGAGGGGACCATTCAGGATTTCCTGAAAGAACATGACATCCCGGGAATCTGTGGTATTGATACGAGAGCACTTACCAAGATCTTGCGTGACAAGGGAACCATGAATGGCATGATCACGACCAACGAGGATTACGATCTGGATGAGATTTTACCAAGACTTGCGGCATATACCACAGGTGATGTGGTATCCAAGGTCACATGTGCTGCACCAAAGGTTTTGCCGGGTGACGGTAAGCGGGTGGCACTTTTAGATCTGGGAGCCAAGAGAAATATTGCCAAGTCCTTAAATGATAGAGGATGCGAAGTGACCATCTATCCGGCAGATACACCGGCAGAGACCATCTTGGCAGGCAATCCGGACGGCATCATGCTCAGCAACGGACCTGGGGATCCAAAGGAATGTACAGAGGTCATCAAGGAGATCAAGAAGTTATATGACTCGGACGTACCGATCTTTGCCATCTGTCTGGGACATCAGCTCATGGCACTTGCGACCGGCGCGGATACCCACAAGATGAAATACGGACACCGTGGCGGCAACCATCCGGTCAAGGATCTTTCCACCGGACGTGTCTATATCTCCTCACAGAACCATGGTTATGTGGTTGATGTCGACAAGTTGGATCCGTCCATTGCGACACCGGCATTTGTCAATGTCAATGATGGCACAAATGAGGGATTAAAATATACAGGAAAGAATATCTTTACGGTACAGTTCCATCCTGAAGCTTGCCCTGGCCCACAGGATAGTGGATATTTGTTTGACCGTTTTATTGAAATGATGGGAGGTGACCAGTAATGCCAAAGAATAAAGACATCAAAAAGGTACTTGTGATCGGTTCCGGTCCTATTGTCATCGGACAGGCAGCAGAGTTTGACTATGCAGGCACACAGGCATGTCGTTCCTTAAAAGAGGAAGGCATCGAGGTTGTTCTGGTCAATTCCAATCCGGCGACCATCATGACAGACAAAGAGATCGCAGATGAGGTCTATATCGAGCCTCTGACAGCCAAAGTCTTAGAGCAGATCATCTTAAAGGAAAAGCCGGACAGCGTGCTTCCAACCTTGGGTGGACAGGCAGGACTCAACCTTGGTATGGAACTGGCAGAGTCAGGCTTTTTGGAAGAGCATGGCGTAAAACTCATCGGTACAACGGCAGAGACCATCTTTAAGGCAGAAGATCGTCAGGCATTCAAGGACACCATGGAAAAGATTGGTGAGCCTTGTGCGGCATCTTTGGTCGTTAAGAACGTAGAAGACGGTATCAAGTTTACCAATACCATCGGTTATCCGGTCGTACTCCGTCCGGCATTTACCCTTGGCGGCAGCGGCGGTGGTATCGCCCACAACGAGACAGAACTCGTAGACATCTTATCCAATGGTCTGCGCTTGAGCCGTGTCAATGAAGTTTTGGTTGAGCGTTGCATCGCAGGCTGGAAAGAGATCGAGTACGAAGTGATGCGTGATGCAGCAGGCAACTGCATTACCGTATGTAACATGGAAAATATCGATCCGGTCGGTGTGCATACCGGCGACTCTATCGTTGTGGCACCGTCACAGACTTTGGGTGATAAGGAATACCAGATGCTCCGTAGTTCTGCTTTAAATATTATCTCAGAACTTGGCATTACCGGTGGTTGTAACGTGCAGTACGCCCTAAATCCGGACAGCTTTGAATACTGTGTAATCGAAGTAAATCCTCGTGTAAGCCGTTCTTCTGCACTGGCTTCCAAGGCAACCGGTTATCCGATCGCTAAGGTGGCTGCAAAGATTGCTTTAGGCTATACATTGGATGAAATCACCAATGCCATTACCGGCAAGACCTATGCATCCTTTGAGCCAATGCTTGACTATTGCGTTGTCAAGATCCCACGTCTGCCGTTTGATAAGTTCATCACGGCAAAACGTACCTTAACGACACAGATGAAGGCGACCGGTGAGGTCATGAGTATCTGCAACAACTTTGAGGGGGCCTTGATGAAGGCAATCCGTTCCTTAGAGCAGCATGTAGACTCTCTTATGAGTTATGACTTTACGGGACTTAGTGACGAAGAACTGGAAGACCAGTTACACGTCGTAGACGATAGAAGAATTTATGTGATCGCAGAGGCACTGCGCAGAGGCGTTTCCTACGACCACATCCATGAGATTACCAAGATCGATATCTGGTTCATCGACAAAATCGCTATCCTGATCGAGATGGAAGAAAAGTTAAAGAGCGAGGAACTGACACCGGAACTCTTAAAAGAAGCAAAGCGTATCGAGTTCCCGGATAATGTCATTGCAGATCTTACCGGCAAGACCAAAGAAGAGATCCGCCAGATGCGCTATGACAATGATATTGTTGCTGCATTTAAGATGGTTGATACCTGTGCGGCAGAGTTTGAAGCAAGCACCCCATATTATTACTCTGTATTTGGCAGCCAGAATGAGGCGGTAGAGACCAATCTGAAGAAAAAGGTACTCGTACTTGGATCCGGGCCGATCCGTATTGGACAGGGTATCGAGTTCGACTATTGCTCTGTACATTCTACCTGGGCATTTGCCAAGGAAGGTTATGAGACCATTATTGTAAACAACAACCCGGAGACGGTTTCTACAGACTTTGATATTGCGGACAAACTTTATTTTGAGCCGCTGACGGAGGAAGATGTAGAAAACATCGTCCGTTTTGAAAAGCCGGATGGAGCTGTTGTCCAGTTCGGTGGTCAGACAGCCATCAAGTTGACCGAAGCCCTGATGAAGATGGGAGTTACTATCTTAGGAACCAAGGCAGAGGATGTTGATGCCGCAGAGGACAGAGAACTCTTTGATGAGATTCTGGAAAAGACAGGTATCCCGAGAGCATCCGGCGGAACGGTATTTACCGCAGAAGAGGCAAAGAAAGTTGCCAATGAGATCGGTTATCCGGTTCTGGTACGTCCTTCCTATGTACTGGGCGGACAGGGCATGCAGATCGCTTTCAATGATGACGAAGTGGATGAGTTCATGGAGATCATCAACCGTATCGCACAGGATCATCCGATCTTAGTGGATAAGTATTTACAGGGTAAGGAGATCGAGGTCGATGCTGTATGCGACGGTACAGATATTTTGATCCCTGGTATCATGGAGCATATCGAGCGTACCGGTGTCCATTCCGGAGATAGTATCTCTGTATATCCGGCACATACGATCAGTGATGCCATCAAGAAAAAGATTACCGATTATACTGAGAAACTGGCACAGGCACTGCATGTCGTAGGTCTGATCAACATCCAGTTTATCGTTATGAATGAGGAAGTATATGTGATCGAGGTCAATCCGAGATCTTCTCGTACCGTGCCGTATATCAGCAAGGTTACCGGTATTCCGATCGTGGATCTGGCAACCAAGGTCATCATCGGAAACACCTTAAAGGGTATGGGCTACACACCGGGATTGCAGCCGGAAGCAGAGTATGTGGCAGTTAAGATGCCGGTATTCTCTTTTGAAAAACTGCGTGGAGCAGAGATTTCCCTGGGACCGGAAATGAAGTCTACCGGTGAGTGTCTGGGTATTGCAAAGACCTTTGATGAGGCACTTTATAAGGCATTCCTCGGTGCAGGTATCGTACTGCCGAAGTACAAGCAGATGATCATGACCGTAAAGGATGCGGATAAGCCGGAAGCCGTTGGCGTGGCAAAGCGTTTTGCGGCCTTGGGCTACAAGATCTATGCGACCAGAAGTACCGCCAAGTATTTGCAGGAGCATGGCGTAGATGCACTCTGGGTCAACAAGATTACTCAAGAATCACCGAATGTCATGGATCTGATTTTGGGTCACAAGATCGACCTTGTCATTGACACACCGACCCAGGGACACGGCGATAAGACCCGTGATGGCTTCCTGATCCGTCGAAATGCGATCGAGACAGGCGTACACTGTATTACAGCAATGGATACGGCAAATGCACTGGCAACCAGTTTGGAATCTGCCACAGATGAATTTACCTTAGTGGATATTGCAAAAGTAAAGAACATCTAAATAAAACGCACTGGAATAAGTGTGAGTTTCATATTGCGAAACTGCTTTCTTTTGGTTACTATGGAAAGTGGTTTCGCTTTTTAAGTGACAGAAATCTTTAGATACGAGGAAAAAAGATGAAAATAGGAGAATTCTTAAAGGAACATACACTTCTCTGTGATGGTGCAATGGGAACCTACTATGCTGCGAAATTTCATAATGAAACATTGGTAGAACGTGAAAATTTCGAGCATCCGGAACGAATTGCCCAGATTCACGGAGAATATTTAGATGGTGGAGCGAGACTGCTCCGCACCAATACATTTGCTACCAATTTAAACTTCTTTGATTCTATCGAGGAGATGGAAAACAATATTATGATCGCCTGCCAGATCGCAAAAAGTGCAGTGGAAGCATACTATGAAAAAACAGGACTGACAAAAGAGACCTATCCTGTTTATGTGGCAGCAGACATCGGTACGATCTATGATATGGAGCAGAAAGATGATAGCAATGTTCTGGCAGAATATCATCATATCGTGGATACGTTTGTATCGGCCGGTATGGATATTTTCTGGCTGGAAACGCAGGTGGATGTTTACTATCTGAAGAGATTGCTTGCTTATATCAAGGAAAAAGCACCGCAGGCTTATGTGATGGTTTCCTTTTCTATGGATAAAACGGCCTATAGTAAGGGTGGCTTGCAATTTGATCGCATGGTGCGACTGATGAGTGAAATGGATGAAGTGAATGCCTATGGATTAAACTGTGGCATGGAAGCCGCCCATATGTACCAACTTTTGAAAAATGTAACCTTTCCATCAGAAAAACCTGTCATCGCCTTGCCAAATGCCGGTTATCCATATCAGTTGCGCGGCAAGACCATTTACGGAAAGAATGAATCTTATTTTCAGAAGATGGTATTGCAGATCGCAGACTTAGGGATTGATCTTGTTGGTGGCTGTTGTGGAACGACACCGGATTATCTGAAAGAGATTGCAGAACAGTTGAAAGGCAAGAAGAAAATAGAAAAAAAGACAGGCTCGCCGGAGACACCTGCTGTCTCGAGAACGGAGTCTGTATTTTGGAAAAAGTTACAAAGTGGGGAGAAGCCCTTTGTGGTAGAACTGGATCCGCCATCGGATATCAAGGTTGAAAAACTGGTATCGGGAGCGCAATTGTTAAAGGAACATCGTGTTGATCTACTGACACTTTCCGATTCTCCGATGGCACGCAGCCGTATGGATGCGTCCTTGCTGGGCAGTAAGATTCAGAGGGAGACCGGCATTTATGTCATGCCGCACTTGTCCTGCCGTGATCGGAATGTGATCTCTCTGCGCGGTACGATGCTCGGTGATTACGTCAATGATTTAAGGCATTTTCTGGTCGTTACGGGAGATCCGATTGCACAGAATGACAGAAACACGATCACACAGGTATTTGATTACAATTCTATCAAGTTTATGGGACTTTTGCAGGAAATGAATGAAGACCAGTTTTATCAGGATCGTATCGTTTATGGCGGTGCCCTAAATTATCAGGGCGTAGGTGTGGATGCCATAGCAAGAAGAATGAAACTGAAAATGGAACAGGGATGTAGTTTCTTTTTGACACAGCCGATTTATGCAGACGCGGATGTGGAACGTATCAAGGACTTGAAAGACCGTACCGGTGCAAAGATCATCGGAGGTATTATGCCACTTGTGAGCCGAAAAAATGCCTTGTTTATCGCAAATGAGATGCCGGGTATGCATGTGCCACCGGAAACGCTGGCATATTATGAGGAGGGCATGAGCCGTTCGGAATATGAAGAAGTTGCCATCCGTGTATCCGTGGAGATTGCCAGAAAGATGTCTTCGATTGTTGACGGTTATTATTTTATGACACCGTTTAACCGCGTAGAACTCATCTGTAATATCATTGAGCGTATCCGTGAAGAAAATTTATAGAAATGAAAATTTATAGAAATTTAATAAGTATGAACAGAATTTTGGATGACATTGGAAAAAAAGAGTTCTACAATAAGAAAGATATAAAAAATAAACACATGTATAAGAATTAGGGAGACAAGATGAAATTTTTATTTCAAAACTTATGGGAACGGAAAAAGGCAGTTGCCATAGTTATTGTGCTTTTGATCGCACAGGCATTATGTGAACTGTCACTTCCAAACTACACAGCGGATATCGTTGATGTCGGTATTCAGCAGAATGGTGTTGACTCTGTAGCAGTGGAGAAAATGCGTCAGGAGACACATAACTGGCTTCTTGCTTTTATGGATGATGATGAGATTTCTTATCTCGATGCTTGCTATGAAAAGCAGGGGGAGACTTATGTCCTAAAGGATGAGGTTTCAGAGGATAAAGATAAAAAAACAGCATTGGAAAAAGTTTTGCAGGAGCCAATGGTGCTGACTTACTTTATGGAATATGGTGCGCAAGCGTCCGGCGATTCGGAATATGCATCCATGATGGGGGATGCGGCTAAGATGCAGGAGCAGTTAAAGCAACTTGCACAGGCAGGTGCACTGACACCTTCCTCTTTGTATGATATGCGTGCGGCGGTGACAGAAAAGTTTGGTGATCTGGGTGACACGATGACCGACCAGATGTCCATTGCTATGGCACAGCAGGAATATGAGGCGTTGGGGTATGATATGCACCAGATGCAGATGGACTATCTGCTTCGTACCGGTGGTGTGATGATTCTGATGACACTTGGCATGCTGCTGGCAGCCGTATTGTTGGGATATGTTTCTTCAAGAACAGCGGCAGACATTGGACGTAGTTTGCGTAAAAAAGTTTACACCAGTGTTATTTCTTTCTCTGGAAAAGAGATTGATCAGTTCTCGACGGCATCACTGATCACCAGATGTACCAACGATATTCAGCAGGTACAGATGGTAGAAGTTATGCTGCTTCGTATGGTATTGTATGCTCCGGTGCTTGCCATTGGCGGTATTATCATGGTGACCAGGACCGATGCATCCATGAGTTGGATCATTGTTGTGGCGGTCGCTGTTATCATCAGTGTAGTTATGGTACTGATGAAGTTTTCTATGCCGAAGTTTAAGATGATGCAGAAACTCGTTGACCGCATGAATCTGGTTTCACGCGAGATCTTAACGGGTATTCCGGTTATCCGCGCATTCTCACGTGAGGAGCATGAAAAGGAACGCTTCAAGGATGCCAATACAGAACTCATGGAGACACAGTTATATACAAGCCGCATGATGGCATGGATGATGCCAATTATGATGCTGATCATGAACTGTATTACCGTAGCGATTGTATGGTTTGGTGCAAAGGGAATATCCGCAGGTCATATGCAGGTGGGAGATATGATGGCATTTATTACATATGCCATGGTCATTGTTATGTCCTTCCTATTGCTTACCATGATGTCTATTATGCTTCCTCGTGCAGGTGTTGCTGCAGAACGTATTCAGGAAGTCATCGGAACGAGATCATCCATCGCAGATGCTGAGCAGTTAGCAGATGATGAGATGGGAGATATCCGTGGAGAACTTGCATTCCATAACGTAAGTTTTGCTTATCCAAATGCTAAGGATAATGTACTGGATGGTCTTGATTTTGAGGCTGAGCCGGGAAAAACGACGGCGATTATCGGAAGCACGGGATGTGGTAAGTCGACACTTCTAAATCTGATTCCACGTCTTTATGACGTGACAGAAGGAAGTATTACTTTGGATGGTGTAGATATTCGTACCATATCACAAAAGAAACTGCGCGATGCCATAGGGTATGTTCCGCAGAAGGCTGTCCTGTTTTCGGGAGACATCCGCTCTAATATCAAATATGCGGATGAGACGATTTCGGATGACAGGATGGAAGAGGCTGCTGCCATTGCACAGGCAACAGAATTTGTCGAAGAAAAAAAGAAAAAGTACGACAGCCATATTGCGCAGGGGGGATCAAATGTATCTGGCGGACAGAAGCAGAGACTCTCTATCGCGCGAGCCATTGCGAAAAATCCAAAGATTTATCTCTTTGATGACAGTTTCTCAGCACTGGATTATAAGACAGATAAGGCACTGCGTGCGGCATTGTTTGAACATGCGAAAGATGCAACAGTTATCATTGTTGCACAGCGTATCAGCACGATCTTACATGCAGATCAGATCCTGGTCTTGGATGATGGAAAGATTGTCGGAAAAGGAACCCATCAGGAACTTTTGAAGCAATGCCAGGCATATCAGGAGATTGCGGCTTCACAGTTGAGCCAGCAGGAGATAGAAAAGACGAAAGGAGGCTTAGCCTAATGAGTGAGTCAAATGAAAGAGCAAAAGCACCTCGTCGTCATCATGGTCCTATGGGCGGAGGTCCGGGCAGACCGGCGGAAAAAGCAAAAGATTTTAAAGGAACACTAAAGAAATTACTGAATTATCTGAGTGTTTATAAAATAGGGATTGCAGTTGTAATCTTTTTTGCAATTTTAAGTACCATATTTAATGTAATCGGACCAAAGATTTTAAGTAAGGCGACAACAGAGTTGTTCACCGGTCTGGTCGCAAAGATTCAGGGGACAGGAAATATTCGTTTTGATGTGATCGGCAAGATTTTATTGATCCTGCTTGCAATTTATATCTTTAGTGCGCTGATGAGTTTTGTGCAGGGATATATTATGGCAGGGGTATCGCAAAAGATGACATACCGCATGAGATCGGAAATCTCCGAAAAAATCCATCGACTGCCAATGTCCTATTTTGAATCCAAGACCGTCGGTGAGATCCTTTCGCGTATCACCAACGATGTCGATACCTTAGGACAGAGTTTGAACCAGAGTGTGACACAGGTGATTACCTCGGTGGCAACAATGGTAGGCGTACTTGTCATGATGCTTTCCATCAGCCCGCTGATGACCTTGATCGCGCTTGTTATTTTACCGGTTTCTATTGCGCTTGTAATGCTGGTTGTTAAGTTTTCGCAGAAATACTTTATTGCCCAGCAGAGAACCTTAGGTGAGATCAATGGTCAGGTGGAGGAGACCTTCTCTGGACAGAGCATCGTTAAAGCATTCAACAAAGAAAAGGATGTTTTAGCGGAGTTTGATACAAGAAACGAAGAGCTTTATAACTCTGCATGGAAGTCACAGTTTTTATCCGGACTGATGCAGCCGATCATGACATTTGTTGGAAACCTCGGTTATGTTGCAGTGGCCATTGTCGGAAGTATTCTTGCAGTGGCAGGAACGATCACCGTTGGCGATATTCAGGCATTCATCCAATATGTAAAGAACTTTACGCAGCCGATCCAGCAGATGGCAAATGTTTCTAACCTCTTGCAGTCTACCGTTGCTGCCGCAGAGCGTGTTTTTGAGTTCTTAGAAGAGACCGAAGAAGTTGAGACGGAAAACCCAATGATTATGGATCATGTTTCGGGGGCAGTTTCTTTTGAACATGTCAAATTTGGTTACAACGAAGATAAGATCATCATCCACGATTTTTCAAGTCAGGTAAAACCGGGACAGATGGTTGCAATTGTAGGACCTACCGGTGCCGGAAAGACAACGATGGTAAAACTATTGATGCGTTTTTATGATGTCAACGAAGGCTGCATCAAGATCGACGGCCAGGATATCCGTGCGTTCGGCCGCAGCAATCTGCGAGAACATTTTGGTATGGTCTTGCAGGATACATGGTTATTTAAGGGAAGCATCATGGAGAATATCCGTTATGGAAAACTCGATGCGACAGATGAAGAAGTGATCGCCGCAGCAAAGGCAGCGCATGCACATCACTTTATCGAGACCTTGCCGGGTGGTTATGATTTCGTTTTGAATGAAGAAGCAACCAATGTTTCACAGGGACAAAGGCAGTTGCTTACCATTGCCAGATCTATACTTGCCGATAATCCAATTCTGATTTTGGATGAAGCGACAAGTTCTGTAGATACCAGAACAGAGCAGAGAATACAGAAGGCAATGAATCATCTGATGCAGGGCAGAACAAGTTTTGTCATTGCACACAGATTGTCTACGATCAAAGATGCAGACCTGATCCTTGTTATGAAAGATGGCGATATCATCGAGCAGGGCAGCCATGAAGATCTGATCGCTCAAAATGGTTTTTATGCAGAACTCTACAACAGCCAGTTTGAAGAAGTTGGATAATGTAATCAACTAATGTTTATACACACAATTGTCGAAAAAACACAAAAATGGATGACAGACCGGAAGATGAGTGTTATACTTTTCTTATAAATTTTGGTAAGGGAAGGGATGAATGACATGGAATTGATGCAACGGCAGATGAAGGAAAAGAATCGTGTCGCTTTTACAGTGGCGGTGATTATTACGGGCCGGCTACTCCGTGTCCTTCCTG
>OGZO01002963.1_pt1 | contig 11209 bp, 9 predicted proteins | sample 1576721 | NCBI WGS metagenome assembly OGZO01 (sample SAMEA3541516, study PRJEB24748) | human gut metagenome | biome: human gut; feature: human-associated habitat; material: faeces | place: China | collected 2012 | reverse complement strand
CTACCACCTCCATCCTGACCATCACCTCCAACGTGGTGTACGGCAAGTACACCGGTGCTCTGCCCGATGGCCGTGCCGCCTTTACCCCCTTTGCACCCGGTGCAAACCCCAGCTACGGTGCGGAGCAGAACGGCCTGCTGGCTTCCCTGAACTCTGTTGCCAAGCTGCCCTACCACTGGGCTCTGGACGGCATCTCCAACACCCAGACCATCAACCCCGAGGCTCTGGGCCACAGCGAGGAGGAGCGCAAGGAGAACCTGGTGCAGGTCATGGACGGCTACTTCGATCAGGGTGCACACCACCTGAACGTGAACGTGTTCGGCAAGGAGAAGCTGCTGGATGCCATGGAGCACCCCGAAAAGGAAGAATACGCCAACTTCACCATCCGCGTCTCCGGCTATGCGGTCAAGTTCATCGACCTGACCCGCGAGCAGCAGATGGACGTGATCTCCCGTACCTGCCATGCCGCACTGTGATCCCGTCGGTCTCGTCCACTCGCTGGAAAGCTTCGGCTCAGTGGACGGGCCGGGTGTCCGGTTCGTTGTCTTTCTGCAGGGTTGTGCCCTGCGCTGCAAATACTGCCACAACCCCGAAACGTGGAGCGCTGAGGGCGGCACGGAATGGTCTCCGGAGAAGCTGTTCCAGCATGTCTGGCGCTACCGCAATTACTGGGGCAAGAAGGGCGGCATCACCGTCAGCGGCGGCGAGCCGCTGCGGCAGATGGACTTCTTGACAAAATTCTTCCAGCTGGCGCGCGCCAAGGGGGTGCACACCGCGCTGGACACGGCCGGTCAGCCGTTCCAGCCCGATGACCCCGCCTACCTGGCCGCCTTCGATACCCTGATGGCTTCCACCAGTCTGGTGATCCTGGATCTCAAGGAGATCGACCCGGAGAAGCACCGTCAGCTTACCGGCCGGGACAATGCCAACATCTTAGCCATGGCACGGCACATCTCTGATCTGGGCGTTCCGCTCTGGATCCGGCATGTGCTGGTGCCCGGCCTCACCGATGACGAGGAGGGCCTGCGCAGGACCGCAGATTTCATCCGCAGCCTGAAAACGGTGCAGCGGGTGGAGGTGCTCCCCTACCACACGCTGGGGCTGTTCAAGTGGCAGAAGCTGGGCATCCCCTATCCCCTGCCGGACGCTGTTCCCCCCACGGCGGAACAGGTCCGCCGGGCGGAGGAACTGTTGGAAGTGGCTAAGTACCCCGGCTGAACTGCACCGGCAGGGTGGACTGGGAAAGCTTCATCCTGACTTAAACAAAAAGAATGACCCTCTCTATCACGCTGACGTATGCCCGCTCCCTTTTTGGGGAGGCGGCACTGCGAAGCAATGATAGAGAGGGTCGTTTATTTTTCTTCACTTCCGGCGTGATACACCTGCAGATACACCCTTTTGCGCTCGGCATCCGTGTTCTCTGCCAGCTGCTGGCAGAAACGCTCATCCTCGAACAGGGCGACCACATTGGGCGCATAGCGGGTGCCGCTCTGGGCCCGCAGCTCTTCCAGCAGCGTGCGGAAGGGCTTGGCAAGGTTGTAGCACCGACCGATATTTATCGGTGGCGGCATCCAGCGAGTCTGCCACGCTCAGCGCATCCACGATCCCCTTGATCTCCTCCGGGCAGGAGGGTACATCATTGGGATATCCGCCCTTGCCGTTGTAATAGCAGTGGTGATAGAGTGCCGCCGGGGCCAGCGTTCTTCCGCAGCCCATTCTATTCAGAATGGCAGCGCCGGTCCTTGGGTGGCTCTGGATGCAGAAAAACTCCTCATCCAGCAGGCGGCGGGCGTTGTTGTCGATGTACATCAGAACGGCGCACTTGCCAAGGTCGTGGTACAGGCCGCACTCATAGGCCGTCTGGCAGAGCTCCTCCCGCCGGGCCTGCACTTCGGCCGCGCTCCTGCAGCCCAGCAGACCAACCAGTGTTTCGGGTCTTGTCTCGATCTGCCGATGCAGCAGGGCACGGGTCAGCTCTGCCACCATCAGCGAGTGGACATAGGTCGGCTTGTGCCCGGCCAGGATACTGCCCAGCATCCGGCGGTTCGCCGTTTCATCTGAGCTGGAACTGATCTTGCTCAACTCCCAGGCGGCAGAGCTTACCACACGGGGATACTGGCTGGCCGGCATCTGTTCCAGATACTGATACGCAGAACGACATACCTGCTCCACGGTTGCACGATACCTCTGTGCTCCCGCCTCGTCCAGACGTTCTGCATAGACCGAAAGATAGGCCGCCAGAACCAGCTTCCGGTTGATGGCCTCGGCAGAATAATCATCCTGCGCCACGCTTCCCGCCGATTCCAGAAGGATCTTGACCACGTCTTCCAGGCTGCCCACCCCGGCATGGTAGCGGGCAGCGGCGTAAAAATAGGGCACCCGCCAGTTCTGCAGGCGTGCATCCGGGCCCTTGTGTTTCTTCTTGTGCGTCCAGATGTATTCCGCCGATTCCAGCACCTGCCGCGCCACCTCGGGATCCTCCTCCTGCCGCAGGTGGGTCAGCAGGGTCATGCGGTCCATGTGCATGGAATAGATGTAGCTTTCCCAGGGGAACTCCGGGTCCAGTGCATGGTAATGCGCAGACTGGATGACCTCCATTGCGCGGCGGAACCGCTCCAGATACCGGCGGCTTTCCTCGTGGGTGCCGCGGGACATCCCCAGCCGGGTGTTGCCCACACAGCGGATGAGATACTGCCGGGTATTCCTGTCCAGCTGTTCATACCGTGACATATATTCAGCAGCTTCCGTAAAATAGACCTGGATCGCATCTCCCAACAGGTTGATGCCAGTTCCCTCATCCCGGACGTTCATATAATGCAGGGTGATGCCTGTGTAGTACAGCTCCCTGACGATCATGGGCACGTCTTCCCGGCTGCGGGCCGCTGCCAGCAGCAGCTGATGCACCTTGAACGCTACGCCCATATCCTCGCTGTTCGCGTAGTTGAACAGCCTGCCCGCAAAGGCACTCAGTCCCTGGATATCCGTTTCGGTCAGGGAGGCAGGGTCGCGGTCGTAGACAAACTGCGCCAGCAGTGCCTCATTCTGCCGCATCAGGGCGTTGCATCTCAGCGCGTTGGTCTGGATCTCTTCCAGCACGGCAGCGGGAGCCTTGCCCTCCGGAAAGCTGGGCCGGGAGATCGAGCGCACAACGCGCAGATCCCGAATATACTGTTCAAAGGCCTCTGCCTGCGTGCACTCCATCTCATCAGCCCCTTTTGTCGAAGTCTGTCGTTCGATTTGAAACTATAATTCAGTATACGGCATTTTTCGGCAAAAATCAACTGATTTTCGCAGATTTTTTAGCCCCCCCCCCGAATATTTTATGCATTCATACGTTACTTTTTGTATAAAATGCACTTCCACCGGGGGATCGGGTGCGTCCGGTTTATGAAATTGCTTCCGGCAGCTGCATCCATTTGCCCTTCCAGGCGTAGAGCACCATCAACACTGCACCCACAGCCCAGGACACCGGGTAGACCAGCAGCACACCCTCGATGCCCGCAAACAGGGGCAGGGCAAACTGGATCCAGGCGATGCGGAACAGGCACAGGGAGATCAGCAGCACCACCATGGGCGGCACGCTCTTGCCGGTGCCGCGCACCGTACCGGCAAGGCCCTGCAGGATGCCCAGCATCCAGTAGAAGGGGCAGAAATAGATCATACAGATCTTGCCGTAGGCAATGACCATTTCATCGCCGGTGAACAGGTGCATGATGGGGTCCTGGAAGGCGAGCAGCAGGATGCCGGTCAGGATGGTGTAAACGATGCACATGCCCAGGGTGACAAAGGTGCCCTTTTTGACACGGTCGATCTTGCCCGCACCAAAGTTCTGGCCCACAAAGGTGGTGGCCGCCATGCCGAAGCTCAGCACAGGCAGAATGTTGAAGCCATCCACCTTCATATAGGCGGCAAAGCCTGCCATGGCAGCGGCACCATAGCCGTTGACGCTGACCTGCACCAGCACATTGGAAAGGGAGATAACCATATTCTGGATACCGGTGGGCAGGCCCACCTTGATGATGCGGACCGCCATCTTTTTGTGCACGCGCACTTCCTTTGCTGTCACGCGGTAATCGTCCTCCACCCGCATCAGAAACCGCAGGGAGAGCACACAGGACACCAGCTGGCTGATATCAGTGGCAATGGCCGCACCGGCCACGCCCATCTTGCATCCGGCGATCAGAACAAGGTCGAGGACGATATTGGTGATGGAGGCAACGCCCAGGTAGAGCAGGCTCCGCTTGGAGTTGCCGGCGGCGTTCAGGATACCGGCCGCCATGTTATACACCACGCTGAACAGCACGCCGCCAAAATAGAGCCGCATATAGAGCACCGCATCCTCCAGCACCTCTGCGGGGGTGTTCATGGCGGTGAGCAGGGCCCGGCTGACGGCAATGCCGCACACGGTCAGGATCGCACCCAGAATGGCCGAAAGGGCCAGCGAGGTGTGCACCGCAGTGTGCGCGCCCTCCCTGTCCTTGGCTCCCAGAAACTGAGACACCACGACACCGGCACCCACGGCGATGCCCTGGCTGAACCCGATGAGCAGGAAGATGGGCGAGCCGCTGGAACCGACGGCTGCCAGCGCGTTGCTGCCCACAAAGTTGCCCACGATGATGGAATCGGCGGTGTTGTACAGCTGCTGCAGCATGTTGCCCAGGATCAGCGGCACCGAGAAGAGCAGGATGCTCTTCCAGATGCTGCCCTCTGTCATCAGCCGTGATTTTTTCTTTTCTTCTAAAATCGTCTGTGCCATAATGCTTCCTTTTTCACGCAAAGCTTCCACTCATATATCAATCGTCATACAGATAAACGATACCTTGTTTCTGCCAAAAAGTCAAGCAAAAGCGTAAAAAGGGGCGTTTTCACCGGTTCTGCCCTATTTCCACCCTCTCGCCGCAGGATCCTGCATCTCGGCGGCAGAGTAGACCAGGGCGTTGCAGACTGCAGCGGCCACGGTGCTGCCGCCCTTACGGCCCATGGCCGCGATGGCAGGCACGCCGTGGGCTGCACAGGCGGCAAACAGCGCTTCCTTGCTTTCCACCACATTCACAAACCCCACCGGCACGGCGATGACCAGGGCAGGCCGCAGCCCAGCCTCGATCTCTTCCGCAATGGTCAGCAGGGCGGTGGGGGCATTGCCCACCGCAAGGATGGCCCCGGGGTGCTCCTGCGCCGCGCGGTGCATGGAGGCCACTGCCCGGGTGGTTCCGGTCTCGGCTGCGATCCGCGCCACCTCAGGGTCCGCCATGTAGCAGAGGGCACTGCCGCCCAGCCGGGCAAGGGCAGGCTTGGAAATGCCCGAAAGCGCCATGTTGGTATCGGTGATGATAGGGGTCCCGGCCCGCAGGGCGGCCACACCTGCTGCCACAGCCCCCGGCGTAAAGCGCAGATTTTTTGCATAGTCAAAGTCGGCGGTGGTGTGGATGACCCGCTTGACCACAGCGGCAGTCTCGGGCGGCGGGGTCAGGCCCTGCGCTTCCAGCTCTGCCGTGATGATGGAAAGGCTTGTCCGCTCAATGTCGGCGGGCAGATGATGTTGTGGGATCATTGTGCATTCCTCCGCGGGTTCTCCAACCCCATGGCCGCGTAAACGGCATCCAGATCCAGCGCGCCGCGCACGCCATCGGCCAGCAGGTCAAACTGCTGCTGGCGGTACTGCTCCATCGGGATGAGGGCGGCACTGTCCGGCGCAATGCCCTTGCGCCGGCAGAGCAGGGTCACCAGTTTCTCGGTAAGCTCCCCGGTATCAAACAGGCCGTGCAGGTAGGTACCGAACACATTGTCCTGCACGCAGCCCTCGGGTGTGCCGTCTGCCAGTGTGCAGAAGGGCACACCCTGCACCTCAGTGCGGCCGGTGTGGATCTGGTATCCGGTCAGGGCCGCACCCGCAAAGGGGGCGGCGATTACGGCAGCAGTGTCCTGGGTGCGGTGCTTCCGGCCGGTAAAGACCGTGTAGGTGGGCAGCAGACCCAGCCCCCGCACGGTCTGCACCGTACCGCTCTCCGTGCCCTCAGGGTCGGCCAGCGTCTCGCCCAGCATCTGATACCCGCCGCAGACCCCCAGCACCGGCGTGCCGTTGGCCGCCAGCTTCAACAGGGCTGCTTCCAGCCCGGACTGCCGCAGCCAGAGCAGGTCATCCACCGTGTTCTTGGTGCCGGGCAGGATGATGAGATCCGGTGTGCCCAGCTGGCGGGTGTTCTGCACATACCGCACGCCCAGCAGCGGGTGCTGCTCCAGCGGCATGAAATCGGTAAAGTTGGAGATGTGCGGCAGGCGGAGGATTGCCGCATCCAGCGGGTGGACCGTTCTGCCCGCATCCAGCCGGGTGGAAAGGGAATCCTCGTCCTCAATGTCCACCTTCAGGTAGGGCACGACCCCCAGCACCGGCAGCTGCGTTTTCTCTTCCAGCATCGCAAGGCCGGGGCGCAGGATCTCCACATCGCCGCGGAATTTATTGATGAGCAGCCCCTTGATGCGGGCGCGCTCCTCCGGCTCCAGCAGCGCCACCGTGCCGTACAGCTGGGCGAACACACCGCCCCGGTCGATATCGCCCGCCAGCAGAACAGGGGCATCCACCAGCCGGGCAAGGCCCATGTTGACGATATCGTCCGCCTTCAGGTTGATCTCCGCCGGGCTTCCGGCCCCCTCAATGACGATGATGTCCACGGTTTCGGCCAGACTGTTGTAGGCCGAGAGGATCTCCGGGATGAGCGCTCTTTTCATTTTGAAGTAGGCGGCGGCGGACATCTGGCCCCGCACCTCACCGTTCACGATGACCTGACTGCCCACGTCACTGCTGGGCTTGAGCAGGATGGGGTTCATCCGCACATCCGGCTCGATGCCTGCGGCCTGCGCCTGCACCACCTGTGCCCGGCCCATTTCCAGCCCATCCCGGGTGACAAAGCTGTTCAGCGCCATGTTCTGGCTCTTGAAGGGAGCCACGCGGTAACCGTCCTGCGCAAAAATGCGGCAGAGGGCGGCACACAGCAGGCTTTTGCCTGCACCGCTCATGGTTCCCTGCACCATAATGCACTTTGCCTTGCTCATTCCAGCACCTCCGCAAGAAGTTTCAAAAGCTGTTCGTTTTCAGGTCCGGTGCGCACGGCGGTGCGGTACCAGCCGGGGCCCAGCCCGGGGTAGTTCGCACAACTGCGCAGCACAGCGCCCCTTTGCCGCAGGGCTTCTCCCAGCGTCTCCGGGGCCTGAAACAGCAGGTAATTTGCCCTGCCGTCCAGCACCCGCAGGCCCAGCGCCCGCAGCCCGGCCGTCAGGCGGGGCCGCTGTTCGGCAATGAGGGCCCGGACCTTTTCCACATACGCCGTCTCCTCCAGTGCGGCAAGGCCTGCCGCCTGCGCCAGACTGGACACGCCCCAGGGCTGGCCGCAGGCCTGCATCTGTTCCAGCAGCGCCGTGTCGGCACTCAGGGCATAGCCCAGCCGCACGCCCGCCATGCCGTAAAGCTTGGTGAAGGCTTTCAGGATGACCAGATCTCCCTCCCCCAGCAGGCCTTTTGCCGTGTGCAGGGCATGATCGGGCAGGAAATCGAGGAAGCATTCGTCCACCACCAGCAGGGTGCCGCACGCCGCACAGCGGTGGAGGATCTGCTCCACCAGCGGCAGGGCCGTCAGCTGGCCGGTGGGATTGTTGGGCTGGCAGAGGAACACCATGTCCACCCCCGGACGGATGGCCGCACAGAACGCATCCGTAACCGCAAAGTCCTCCTGCTCCCGCAAAAAGAAGCGTCCTACCGTGCAGCCGATGCTTTCCAACGCAGTGGCATACTCCGCAAAGGTGGGTGCGGTGACCAGCGCCCGGCGGGGCTTTTTGGCCCAGACCAGCCGGAAGATGAGGTCTGCCGCCCCATTGCCGCAGAGGATCTGCTCTGCCGGCACCCCCTCATGGAGCGCCAGCTTTGCCCGCAGCTCCCGGCACAGGGGGTCGGGGTAGCGGTCCGCCGTGGGCAATGCCGCCGTGATGGCCCGGGCCACCCCTTCCGGCAGGCCCAGCGGGCTGACGTTGGCCGAAAAATCCAGCGCATCCCGCCCGAACTCGGCCCGATAACCGGCCCAATCGCCGCCATGTACTAGTTGCATGTTCGTTCTCCTTTTCCCGGATGGTTATGGATATCAGTTCCTGGTTCCCCCTTTGGGGGAGCTGTCATGCAAGGCATGACTGAGAGGGCGAGGTCGTTACAAAATAGCCCGTATTGCCACGCCCCACGCCAGTGCAAAGGCGCTTGCCACGTACATCATCCGGTTGGCACGCAGGATATCCTCCGGTTCAATGGGACGCAGCGGATCGCCGATGGTGGGCTTGGCGTAGTATTCGCCAAAGTAATAGGCGGGCCCGGCCAGCTGCACCCCCAGCGCACCGGCGCAGGCGCTCTCGGTCTGGGCGCTGTTGGGGCTGGCGTGGTTGCGGCGGTCCCGCCGCCAGATTTTCAACGCCCCTTTTGCGTCATTGTGCGTAAAGGCCGCGGCAGCCATCCACAGCAGGGCGGCAAGGCGGCTGGGAAGGTAATTTGCCGCATCGTCCAGCTTGGCCGGGATGCGGCCAAAGTAGAGGTATTTTTCGTTTTTGTAGCCCAGCATACTGTCCATCGTGTTGATGGCCTTGTAGGTCAGGGCCAGCGGTGCTCCGCCGATGAGCATATAGAGCAGGGGCGCGATCACGCCGTCGCTGGCGTTTTCGGCCACCGTCTCCACAGCGGCTCTGGTCACCCCCTCCAGCGTCAGATCCTGGGTGTCCCGCCCCACGATGCGGCTGACCGCCCTGCGGGCGGCAGGCAGGTCGGGCTTGACCAGTTCCCGGTAAACATTGGTGCTCTCCTGCGCCAATCCCTTTGCGGCCAGTGCCTGCCCGCACCAGAACATCTGGACGGCCAGCCCCAGCCACGGGCTGATGCGGGCAGCCCCCAGGCAGACAAGGCTCGTCAGCAGAAAGGTGCCCACCGGCAGGCAGAAGGCCACAATGGCCCCGCCCAGCAGTTCCCCCTGAGGCGTTTTGGGCAGACGGGCCCGCAGGCGCTTTTCCAGCGCCGAGATGGCCTTGCCCATGTACACCACCGGGTGGGGCAGCCAGGCCGGGTCGCCGAAGAGGCAGTCCAGCACAAAACCGCCGAGTACTGCGTATTCGATCATCGGGCATCCTCCTTTGTGTACTGCACAGTTTTCAGCAGGTGCAGCACCCGCTGCTCCGCCCAGTCTCCTGCATCCAGAACGTAACCGCCCGCATTGGGGGCGCACCAATGGTAATAATCCGCATGGGGCAGGGCGTAGCGCTCCATGGCAGCCATCTGGGTGCCGCCGTGGGCCAGAATGACCAGTGTCTCTTCCCCATCGGCAAGGGCCCTGTCTACCAGTGCGGCAAAGGCCCTGCACACCCGCTCCGAAAAGACAGCCTTGGTCTCGCCGTCCGGGCAGGGGCTTTCGCAGTTGGCGTTCACCCAGGCCAGATAATCCGGGTCGTGCTCCATCTCAATGAAATTGCGGCCCTCAAAACTGCCGAAGCACATCTCCTGCAGGTCTTTCACCTCCACGAGCCTTGCACCCGGGAAGAGCACCTCAGCGGTCTGCCGGGTGCGGCAGAGCGGGGTGATATAGACCGTTTCCGGCCGGAGGTCAGCCTGCCGCAGCTGGGCGCGGCCCGCGGGGCACAGGGGGATATCCCGCTGGCCCTGATAGCGCTTTTCGGCGTTGTAGGCCGTCAGGCCGTGGCGCAGAAGATAGATCAGCATGGGGGCAGTTCTCCTTTCAATACTGTGGGGATGCCGCAGAACATCTGCACCACGCACCCGGCCCGGGCCGCCAGCAGGCAGGCCAGCCGCCCGGCGGCTTCCCGGGCGGCCCGCTCCCCTGCGTCCACGGGCACCACGCCGCCGCCCACCTCGGTGGCCATCACGATATCATAAGCGGAGAGCTCCTCCGCAAGCTTTTCCAGATCCTCAGCCTCTGCGGCCAGGGCCTGCACCTCCGCAATGCGGGTGCCGGGCAGGCGCTGGGCAAAGGTGCGCTTGCCGCTGTACAGCGGCCCGGTGATAAAGATCATAACAGTCCTCCCCACTGGCAGGCACACAGCGCCGCCAGCATCCACAGCTCGGCTTTCTGCAAAAACCACCCAGCCAGATCGCCGGTGATGCCGCCAAACTGCTTGTTTGAAACAACATGATAGCGTGCAAACACCAGCAACGCCACCAGCACCAGCGCCCAGCCGCTCAGTGCCAGCAGGGCGGCGCTGAGCAGAGCGGCCAGCACCATCAGCACCCGGCGGACAGTAGTTCGATCCGCCGCCGTGGCAAAGGTGTGGGCAAGGCCTGTGTTCTTTGCCATCGGGAACGATGCCACGGCCAGGCCCGAGAGGGCCCGTTCCAGCACAAGGGCCAGTGTCCAGCACAGGCCCACCCGGGGCGTAAAGTCCACGCAGGCGCAAAGGGCAAGGTAGGCCGCAAAATAACTGCACAGCCGGATCACTGCAAAGGCACCGCAGTGGGGGTCTTTGAGGATCTCCAGCTTCTTTTCCCGGTCGCCATAGCTGGAAAGGGCATCGCAGGTGTCGGCATAGCCATCCAGATGGATGCCGCCCGTGACCCAGACCGGGATCAGGCAGAACCCCGCCGCTTTTGCAGGCATCGGCAGGGGCAGAGCGCCGCACAGGCACCACAGCCCGCCAATGACCACCCCGATGAGCGGGAAGGCACACATGGCATACCGCATGTTTTTCTGGTTCCACGCGAACTGCGGCACCGGCAGGGCCGAAAACATGGCAAAGGCCACTGCAATGGTCTGCAATCCAATCATTTTTCCACTCCTTTATAATAGACTGGGATGCCGCACACCACCCGCACCACATGGTCGGCCCGGGCGGCAAGGGCATTGTTCACCTGCGCCAGCGCTTTCAGGTAGCGCCCGGTGTCGCCTGCATAGTCTGCACCGCCGCTGAACACCTCGTTGGAGACCACGATGAGGTGCGCGCATTGTCCGGCCAATTGGTCCAGTCCTTCCAAAATGGCCGAAGCCGCATTTTCTCCCGCCCCGGCGGGGTCGTAGAGCTCGTTGGCGGTCAGGTTGCCCAGATCCTCCAACAGCGCAGTTCCCCGGGCAGGCAGATGGATGTTCTCCAGATGCAGGGGACATTCCACGGTCTCAAACTGCTTTGCCGCCCGCATCTTCCGGTGCTTTTCCACCCGGGCGGCACACTCGGCATCCCA
>OGZO01002960.1_pt1 | contig 11218 bp, 17 predicted proteins | sample 1576721 | NCBI WGS metagenome assembly OGZO01 (sample SAMEA3541516, study PRJEB24748) | human gut metagenome | biome: human gut; feature: human-associated habitat; material: faeces | place: China | collected 2012 | reverse complement strand
AGTAATGTTCGTGAGAACTTACATTATCTCGATGTGAGTATATTTAATCACATTTAGAGTGGCAGGATGGATTATATGAATGAAATGATTAAACCAGGAGAAGTATTTAAACTTGCAGAACTATTACCTTATTCAGAAGGTAAGATCATCAATATGGATATTGTACATAATGAGAAGATGAAGTTTGTAGTAATGGCATTTGATGAAGGAACTGGACTTACTGAACATGCAGCACCAGGAGAAGCTATCATCTTCGCATTAGATGGTGAAGGTATCATCAGTTATGAGGGTAAAGATCATATCATTAAAGCAGGAGAAAACTTCTGTTTTGCGAAGGGTGGCATGCATGCAGTCAAAGCATCTAAACGTTTCAAGATGGCATTACTTCTTACATTAGAATAATGAATATATTACCTAGAACGAGATTCAATGCAGTCTCGTTTTTTACTTTTTCATATTTTTTGAAATAGTTTCATTTATTATGGAACTATGGAATAGAAGCATTACCTTATTCTTACTTGATAGGGTGGATTGCGATATTGTTGGTTGAAACACCTTTGATGATTCGCATATATACGAAAAATTAGAAATAATCAGGGCGATAGGGTAATTCTGTCGTTTTTACTATATAATGGAATAAAGGAGGAGGTTTTCATGACAATACAAGCAAAAGCTGAACGAATAATCAAGGATATAAAGAAAGAAAAGGGAAACAATCCTATACAGATATTTAAAAGAATTGCAGATCATGATTATATCAATATTCATGGACCAGAACATCATATTTTAGATGGAGCATGTTTGCTCGTTGCATTTAAAAATGCAGGTGGTGAAATTGATTTAGATGATGCATTAAATAAAATTATGATAGAAGGATTAAGAATGCCTGGTGCTATGTGTGGTTTATGGGGTGTATGCGGTGCAGTCACATCACTTGGTGCGGCATTATCACTCATTGATCATACAGGGCCTTTATCTACAGATGGTACCTGGGGAGACCATATGGAATTTACTTCAAACGCATTAAAGAACTTAGGTGAAATCAATGGACCTAGATGTTGTAAAAGAGACGCAATGATTTCATTTAAGAATGCGATTGATTATATCAATGCGCATTATGATGTTACTTTAGAATATGCACATTCATCTTGTCACTATTCAAAACTGAATAAGCAATGTATAAAGGAGAGATGTACTTATTATGGATCAAAAGAAAGTTGCATTTATTTGTGTTCATAATTCATGTAGAAGTCAGATAGCTGAAGCATTAGGTCATTATCTCGCATCTGATGTTTTTGAAAGCTATTCTGCAGGAACAGAAACAAAACCTATCATTAATCAGAATGCTGTTCGTATAATGAAACAAATGTATGGCATAGATATGGAAGAGGCGCAATATTCTAAACTTATAAATGATATTCCAAAACCGGACATTGCGATTTCTATGGGCTGTAATGTAGGGTGTCCTTTCATAGGTAGACCATTTGATGATAACTGGGGCTTAGAAGATCCTACAGGTAAAAGTGATGAAGAATTCGTGAAAATTATTAAACAAATTGAAACTAAAATATTAGATTTAAAGGATAATTTAAAGAACTAGGAGAAATTCATATGAAACTCTTATATCGTTTTTGCTTATTAATTGCAATTATACTTTCCCATATCATGTGTGCTCTTGTTGCATATAACTATTGTAATATGGAATGGGAGATTAAGGTTGGAGGAACAAGTGTACCAGTTGAAATGGCTTATCTCTATGCGATTCCTTTTGTGATAGGAATTGTCTTATGTCTGATTGGCGCATTCTATTTCAAGAAAAATCATGTTAATATAATTATAAGGAGGTATAATCATGGATAAAATCAAAAAGAACTGGGTCTATTATTTCATTATTTTCATTGCTTTTTATATCGTTCCAATGCTGATAAAAGATACAGGAAGTGGCATATTTATTCTATTGATTGTTATTCCTCTTATTATGTTAATCACTTCTTTTGTATATGGATTAAGAAATACATTTGATTTCATTTATCCTCTTATTGTCGCAATTCTGTTCATTCCTACATTATTCGTCTACTATAATATTTCAGCTTGGAGCTATATTATTGTCTATTCTATGATTGCAGTTATAGGATCACTACTAGGTAAAACATTACAAAAGAAGTAATAATTTTCTTGCTATGAAGTAAACTTTACACTTTAGAATATCTTTATAGGAAAGGAAAGGATATTATGAGTAAAAAAGTCGTTGTATTATCAACAAGTCTAAGAAGTAGTAGTAATTCAGAATTACTTGCGAAAAGCTTTGTAGAAGGGGCAAGAGATACAGGAAATGAGGTAGAGTATATATCACTTAAAAATAAAGATATTCGTTTCTGTATTGGATGTCTCGCATGCCAGAAAACAGGACATTGTGTCATAAAAGATGATGTAGCAGATATCATGAATAGTGTACTTAAAGCAGATGTTGTTGTATGGGCTACACCTATCTACTATTATGAAATGAGTGGACAAATGAAAACATTGATTGATCGTCTCAACCCAATGTATTCTAAAGACTATAAGTTTAGAGATGTATATCTTCTTGCGACAGCTGCAGAAGAAGGAGATGAAGTCTTTGAAAAAGCTATTACTGGACTTAGTGGCTGGATTGATTGTTTTGAAAAGACATCTATTAAAGGCACTGTACTTTGTGGTGGTGTATCTAGTGGTGGAGATATATTTAGTAATACTAAACTTAAAGAAGCCTACAATCTAGGTTCTCATGTATAAGACAGACATTAAGACAATTAGATGGTGAATCATAAGCATGAACACATGATGTTCATGTTTTTTTGTTAGTTATAACTAATATATTAATTGTGGTATCTATTTCATAGTGATATACTAAATCTATAAGTTAGTACAAACTAACAAAGAGGTAATATCATGAGAATACTTATATATGGTGCAGGGGTTATTGGTTCATTATATGCAGTTTTGTTGAAAGAAGCAGGGTATGATACAACTATTTATGCAAGAGGACATAGACTTGAAGCCCTTCAAAATCAAGGACTCCTTTATAAGAAAAATAATATAATCAAAAAAGTAGATATCAAGGTCATTGATTACTTACAAGATAATGATATATATGATTTTATTTTTTTAACTGTTAGAGAAAATCAATTATATCAGGCACTGAAAGAATTGAAATCCAACAAAAGTAAAAACATTATCACAATGGTTAACTCAATAGATACTTATGAAAAATGGGAAAGCATTGTAGGAAAAGGAAGAATATTGCCAGCTTTTCCGGGAGCTGGAGGCAGTATCACAAATGATATACTTGATGCATCACTTACTCCAAGATTTATACAGCCGACTACTTTTTCTGAAATAACAGGAAAAAAGACAAATAGGACACAGCAGCTCATACAAATATTTAAACATGCACGCATACCTTTTCAACAGGTCAATGATATGCATATATGGCAGTTATGTCATCTTGGGATGGTTGTACCTCTTGCAGATGCTTATTATCAAACAGAATATCCTGAATCCGTAGGTCAAGATAAACTTGTGATGAAAAATACAGCGAAAGAGCTTAAATATAATTTCAAGATTTTATATGAAAAACTTCATACATTATCACCTTATAAAATGCATATCTTTAGAATTTTACCAATACCAATACTTACATATATTTTGTCTCAAACTTATAAAAGCTGCTTTGGATATACATTCATGTATCAACATGCAATAAAAGCACCGGATGAAATGAAAGAACTACATAACCAATTTAATTCTTATATTAAGAAATGGAGATTATGAATATGACAAACGAAGAATACAAACAATTATCAATCAAAGAATTTACTGAAGCAGCTAAAAGATATGAAGGTGATCATGCAGGTCTCTATGAAATGTGTAAAAAGGATTATCCAGATATCTTAGAAGAATTAGAGAAAGAACCATTTATAGATTTACTTGATGCAGGATGTGGTCCAGCACCTATGATTTCTTTATTATCAGAAAAATATCCAGATAGACATTATATAGGTCTTGATCTTACACCAGCTATGATTGAAGAAGCTAAAAAGAAGAATATTCCAAATGCAGTATTTGTAGTAGGGGATTGTGAGAATTTTCCTTTTGAGGAAAACTCATTTGATGCCATTATCTGTTCTATGAGCTTTCATCATTACCCTAATCCACAGGCATTTTTTAATAGTGTAAAAAGATGCTTACGTCCAAAGGGTAGATTAATACTTAGAGATGTTACTAGTGATAATAAACCACTTGTATGGCTGATGAATAAAATTGAAATGCCTCTCGCAAACCTATTTGGTCATGGAGATGTTCAGGTGCCTACAAGAGATCTTGTTTACAAATGTTGTAAAGAAGCAGGATTAAAAGTAGAGAAGTTTGAAATACGCAAGGGAATGCGCCTACATTGTGTTGTAAGAAAAGAAGGCGATTCAAAATGAAAATAAATGTAAAAGGTGTACCAGAGACAATGATTCAGATTCTCTATGCTCGTGCAAAAGAAACAAGTAAAGAGAATCCTAAAATAAAAGATGAAATGGCTGTATCAATAGTCAAACAATTAGATTATGATTTTTCTAAAGCTGATCAAGATAGAACTATGAGTTTAGGTGTAATCGCAAGAACGATTGTATTAGACAAAATGGTAGAGGAATATCTCAACACACATAAAGATACGATAGTTATTAATATTGCATGCGGGCTTGATACGAGATGTTATCGTATGAAGGGAAAATATGTACGTTGGTACAATCTGGATTTGCCTGAAACAATCAATATAAGAAAACAGTTTTTAAAAGAAACAGGTCCTATCTATCAGATTGCGAAATCAGCCATGGATGAAAGTTACAGAGATGATATTCAATATCATGGAGAAAACATTCTTGTAATCATTGAAGGTCTCACAATGTATTTATCTGAAAATGATATTAAGAAAATATTTTCTATTATTACTTTTAAAAATAGTACTGTAATGGTAGAAGTCATGTTCCCTTTTGTAGTGAAACATACTAAAGAAAAATCAGTAGAAGGAAGTCATGCAAAGTTTACGTGGGGCATTAAAAACGGGAAAGAACTAGAAAAACTTCTTCCTACATTTTCTTTTCTTACTGAAGTGAGTCTTGTAGAAGGAATGAAGAAGTTAATGCCTATATATCATGTATTAGGTAAAATTCCTTTTGTTTATAATATTTCAAATAAAATAGTTGTTTTAAACAACCACAACTAGTATTAAGGAGATGATAGAAGTTACCAAATTACATACACGATTAGATATAGATCAACGTATAAGAAATATTGTTGTGGAATGGAAGAATAGAAAAGAAAATTAATATGAAAGATAAAGTAAAAGATGCTTATGAATCATCTAAGAATATATATGATGACGTTCTCACTCAATCCAATATTTTTAGTCGACTCTATATAAAACTATTTTGGAATGGTACTGATGATAATGTAATCGCAAAAAAAGTACTCTCTTATATTCCTAATGATTTTAATGGTGATCTTCTTGATGTTCCAGTAGGTACAGCTGTATTCACTAATAATAAATGGATTTCTTTAAATAATGCGCATATTACATGTCTTGACTATAGTCAGGATATGCTTGAACAGGCTAAGATAAGATTAAATGGTCAAAAACATATTCAATGGTATTCAGGGAGATGTAGGAAACTTACAGATGGATGATGAAACATTTGATATCGTACTATCTATGAATGGATTTCATGCTTTTCCTGATAAGATTAAAGCTTTCCAAGAAACATGGCGCGTACTAAAACCTGGTGGTGATTTTATTGCCTGCTTTTATATTAAAGGAAAATCAAAAAGAACAGACTGGCTAGTAAAAAATGTTCTTTCAAAGAAAGGATGGTTTACTCCTCCATTCCAGACTGAAGAAGAACTCAGAGATATTCTAGAGAAATTCTATCAAATCATAGATATACATGTTGATGGATCAATGGTATATTTCCATTGTAGAAAGAGGTAAAACATATGCGTATTGCGTTAGCTCAAATGAAAAATGAAGGTACAATCCAAGATAACTTAGATAAAAGTATAGAGTTTATTAGACAAGCTTATGAAAATCATGCAAGCCTCATCTTATTTCCCGAAGTTCAGCTTACAGAATTCTTTCCACAATATAAGGGAAAGGATGTATCACAATATAGACTTAAATTTGATTCAAAAGAAGTAAAGATGCTTCAATCTGCAAGTGAGAGATATAGTATTATATCTGTTCCAAACATTTATCTTGAAGAAGAAGGAAAACCCTATGATGCAAGTCTATTAATAGGGAAAGATGGAGAAATCAAAGGCATTCAAAAAATGGTCCATATAGCACAGGCTAAACAATTCTATGAACAAGATTACTACACACCTTCAAATGATGGATTCAAAGTATTTGATACAGAATATGGTCAAATAGGCATCGTCGTATGTTTTGATAGACATTATCCTGAAAGTATTAGAACAGAAGCGCTGATGGGCGCAGATCTAATACTTATTCCAACAGTGAATACTAAAACTGAACCTTCAGAAATGTTTGAATGGGAACTTCGTGTCCAGTCCTTTCATAATAGTGTAAGTATTGCGATGTGCAATAGAGTAGGACAAGAGGTTGAAATGAACTTTTCTGGAGAATCCATTGTAGTCAATCCAAATGGGAAAGTTATTAAAAAAACAAGTGATCAAGAAGAAATCATATATGTTGATATTGATTTGTCTGACTCCAAGAAAATAAGAGAAAGTAGACCCTATACACAACTAAGAAGAAAAGAATTATATCAATAAAATCTCCTTGCCATAAAGTAAGGTTCACACTTTATAATTTAGCCAAGGAGGATGATAATATGAGTAAAATATTAGTTGCTTATTTTAGTGCAAGTGGTGTTACAAAACATGCAGCTGAAAAAGTTGCAAAGATGGCAGGGGCTGATCTATATGAAATCAAACCGGAAATCCCATATACAAAAGCTGATCTTGATTGGATGAATAAGAAGTCTAGAAGCAGTATTGAAATGGAGGATAAATCAATACGCCCTGCCATTATTAAAGATAATCTAGATATTTCAAAGTATGATCATATCTATCTAGGTTTTCCTAAAATGGAGTACAGTTTATAGTAGTGTATAGCGTGTACCAAGTTATAATTATGGGGTTGAAAATAACAGTATACACAGATAATGTGGAAAAATGTGTATGACGTTTATATAGAAAATAACATTGAAAAAGAAATTCAAGAATGGGTAAATTCATTAAATTTAAAATAGAATAATAATTACATGAGTGACAGAAGATAAGAATCTGAATTCCCTGTCACTTTTATATTATTTGATAAGAAAAAAGAACTGGTTTATATCCGATAAGAATATAGACTGGTTCTTATTTTTAATATGCTATTATATACACAGGGAGTCGGGGAATGTCGAACTATAGCAAGCCGGAAAAGAAAGCATTGATATCGGTATGAAAGAGTTTTGCAAGTGCAACTAATTCAGATGCCTTAATGTTCATGCGATTTGTTTCCAGTTTGGCATAGGTACTTTTGGTGATGGAGATACCCATAAGATTTAATTTTGCAACTACTTGGTCTTGAGTCATATTGTTTTTATATCGAATTGCTTGGATATTTTTACCAATATCCATATCTGGTCTAATCTTTTGCATAATGATGAACTCCCCTTATAAAATAAAAAGATTCGTAATACAGAAATATATATATTGATTAAGAAAATTTAAATTTTATAATGTTTCGTAATAAGGAATTATTTTTAACAGGAAGAGGTAAAAGTATAATGGATGTGGAGATGGAAAAGAGAAAATTTTTAAATCTATGTGGCAAAAGAGATCGAGCATTATTGTCAGGTGAAAAAAGAATGACATTGGGGGATATGGAACGATTGACATATCTGACAGAATTTTTTGAACTGGAGAACTATGGAATCGCCTTATGGAAAGAATTTGGTGATGATGTAAAAGAGCCATTTGAAGCGATGATGAAAATGTTAGATGAGCCGGAGTGCATAGAAGATCGATGGCTTGATGACGAAGCAAAAGGGGAAAAGTGGTTGTTAGAATTTCAGGAACTGGCATTAACGGAAGAATACAGGGAATGGATTCGAAATTATATCGATAAAAAATATGAAGAAAGAGGATTACCATATCCGACAGGAGCAGACTTCGATTAAGAGGTCTGCTTTTTTCTGGTCTTTTGGGAGGTGATAAGAGGTGGAAGTAAGTATTTATGAACTCTTGGCGGCAGCAAGAGAATCGGCTAAATCTGATTATATAAAAGGGGACAGCATTTTGTGTGAGAAGAGATTTCATCCAGATACCCATTACATGGTAGAAATAGAACTGCTGAAAAATGATAACAAGCTGGGAAAAAAGGGCAATTATATACGGAAGTTTTTGACAGAACCGGAGTATCTTCCCATTTTACAAAAGCAGGAAAAACATCTCATAAAAATAAAAAGACAGGCAATTGTTCAAAAAGGAAACTTGCGATATATCCCTCCCCCGGACAGGCTGGACCGCCGCCGGGAGAGGGATCTTTTATAACCGGCTGGGAAGGAACAGTAGTGTTCCTCTGGCGATAGTGGTATAAAAAAACCAGATTTTCCGCAGGTTTTGGGACGCTGGAACATAGAAAAGTGTTCACGAATGGCACTTTTGCAACGATCCGTTGCAGCAGTGACAACATTTTTGACCTTACGTTAAACAGAAAAAATGAAAGGATGTGATTGCGATAATCATAGGAATTGATCATGGCTATTATGCCATTAAAACAAGACAAGTGTCTTTCCCAAGTGGAATTATTGGGTATGATTACGAGCCGTATACCATGCAGAATGTTCTGCAATATCAAGGAAAGTATTATGTCTGCGGTACGGGAAGACAGACGCTGGTAAAAAATAAAACGTCCAATGATAATTATTATCTGCTGACGTTGGCAGCCATTGCAGAAGAAATCAAGCATCGGAAAGCGGAACGAAAGACAGAGGTAATTCTGGCTGTTGGACTTCCGCTTTCAAGTTTTGGAAGAGAGAAACAGGGATTCAGGGAGTATCTGTTGCGGAAAGAGCAGCCAGTGCGATTTTTATATGAAAGTGAGTTATATGAGATAACAATAAAAGATGTGAAACTGTTCCCACAGGGATACTCTGCGCTTGCTCTGCATCCAGAGTATCTGAAGAATGAACCGTCTGTTCTGCTTGTTGATATTGGTGGCTGGACCGTTGACCTTATGAGGCTGGACAATGCTGTTCCGAATGCAGCAACGTGCAGAAGTCTGGAACTTGGAGTAATCCGATGTATTGATGAGACAGCAGAACAAGTGCGTAGAAATACCGGACTGTCTGTGACAGAAACTCAAATTGAGCGTGTGCTTCGGAGGGAATCTTGCAGTATGGCAGAGGAGGCCAGACGGATCATACAGGAAAACGGACGGAAATATATAGAAAGAATACTGTCTGCGGTGACAGAATCCGGGTTTGATCTCCGGGCAGTACCCACCGTATTTATGGGGGGAGGCTCCGCAATTTTAAAACGCCACGTGACCGCACAGGACGCGATTTGCCGCCCCGTTTTTATAGAGGACGTCCATGCCAACGCAACAGGGTATGAACGGATTGTAGAGCAGATGTGGACGAGATGACACGCCCGGTATATTCGTTCCGCCCGAACCTGAAAAATCCAGAACACCAGAGGGCATGGGAGAAATTTCAAAGTGTTCCAGAAGGGCAGAAAAGCCAGTATCTGGTTCAGGCAATTCTGGAAAAAGAGGATCGGAAATGGATGGAAGAAGTCATTCAAAAGACGATAAAAGAAAGTGTTCGGGAATTAGGAATATGTGGCACTACGGAACAATTGAAAACGAAACCATCATCGGAAGAAATACCAGATCAGATGATGGATTTTCTATCTCAAATGGAAAATTTGTAAAGGGGGTGAGGCCTATGATTGCACGATACATACATTGTTGGATCTGCTAGGGGTAAGGCAAGAAATGCATCGATATCTTTGGTGGGTATTGTGAATAGCTTTCCATGCGGCTTTGGAGTATGTTGTGTGTAGCAAAAGTGAAAGGAGAAAGGTTATGGCAGAGATGAAAAATATCTGCGGAAAGATCCCGATGGACTTACATGAGAAAGTAAGAGAAGAGATTGAACTCACAGAAAGCAGCACACAAAAATTTTTACAACAGGTCATTGAAGAACATTTCAACAGAGTGGAAGGAAAAGGAGAAATAAGCATGGGAGCAGTAAGAACAGTAGCAGTACAGGTATCAGAGGAATTATTCCAGAGATTAAAAGTAGTCATCGGAAAGAAACACATGAAACAGAAAGACTTCTTAATTCAGATTATAGAAGAAGCACTGGAAAAGGTAGAGGTCGAATGGCAAAGCAAAGAGCAGCCTGAAGAATCCGAACAGACAACTGGAGAATTGGGAACAGAAGAAACTCAACCGGAAGAAAGAACTGAGCCGGAAAGGGAAAGTGAACCAGAAGAGGAAGCCGAACCGGATGGAGAAAGTGAACCGAAAGAGGAAAACAAACCAGAAGGGGAAAGTGAACCGGAAGAGGAAACTGAACCAGAAGGAGAGACTGATCCGGAAGAATCCAAAGCAGAAGAACCAACAGAATGGTAACCAATTGATACAGAATAACGAAGGGCGGTATGAGAGATCATGCCGCCTGTTTTTATCAGCAAAAAGGAGGTTGATAGCCGCAACCATTCAATTTTTTGATCTCTTTAGCGGAATCGGGGGATTTCGTGAAGGCTTAAGACGGGCAGGAAACTTTGTCTGTGTCGGACATTGCGAGGTGGATACTTATGCGGATAAGAACTACCGATTGCTGTTTGATACGGAAGGGGAGTGGTATTGTAATGACGCAAGAACAATCGAACCAGAACGAATGCCAGATTTTGATTTACTCTGTGCAGGATTTCCTTGCCAGGCATTCTCTATCGCCGGAAAGCGAGAAGGATTTGCAGATGCAAGAGGAACTCTCTTTTTTGAAATTGCCCGGATTCTTGAAGCTAAAAGACCCTCGTATTTTATCCTTGAAAATGTTCCCGGTTTGTTATCGCATGACAAAGGCCGGACGTTTTGCACCATCCTCAGTACGCTTTCTGAACTGGGGTACCATGTCGAATGGAAAGTGCTTAACAGCAAGGATTTCGGAGTCCC
>OGZO01002948.1_pt1 | contig 11252 bp, 10 predicted proteins | sample 1576721 | NCBI WGS metagenome assembly OGZO01 (sample SAMEA3541516, study PRJEB24748) | human gut metagenome | biome: human gut; feature: human-associated habitat; material: faeces | place: China | collected 2012 | reverse complement strand
CTCTCCTTCATACAGTGTATACCCTCCATCCTTACGCAGGGTATCAAACTCTTCCTGTGTATTGACATTGACTGCACATAGCTTGATATTCGGATATATCTTACTGAAATAAATCTTGGCCTTACTGATATCGATCTTCTTATGGTCAAGGAAGATATAATCCATCAGGCTCAGCACTTCCCTGTATATTTCAAACCTGGCTACTGGCAGCTTCTTCATGGCAAGCTGATATCCACCAGCCTTCAGTGCCTTCAGTCTGTCAATGTACATTTTCTCCGGTAGTACAGTATTGTCACAAAGCAGGATCAGTCTTTCATGATCCACACTGCACTGGCTGTTAATGTCTGCAAAAAGAGCCGCCGATGACCACCGCCTGATGGCGTTCCACATTCATGCCCGGTCCCCTCCTTTCACCGCGCCGGTGAACATTCAGGAGCCCTCCGGCCCCAGGTGGATGTCCCTGAAATCCTCACCCAGCTCCTGGTGGAGGGCCTCGGTGATGCGGGTCTCGCAGTATCCGCCCTGGCAGCGGCCCATGGTGGCCCGGGTACGCACCTTCACGCCGTTGACGGTGCGTACCCCCAGGAGATTGTGGATGGCCTGGAGGATCTCTGCCTTGGTGACCTTCTCACAGCGGCAGAAGATCTCGCCGTAGTCCGGGTTCTCCGCGATGGCGGCCGCCCGCTCGGCGTCGTTCATGTCGGCGAAGCGGCGGATGCCGTGGCGGACGGGGTCGAAATCCGGGTTGGGTTACAGCTTCTCCCGCTGGGCGATGAGGGCCACGGCCCGGCGGGCCAGGGGGAGGGCGGAGGCCAGGCCGGGGGACTCGATGCCCACCAGGTTAACCACGCCGGGCACCTCGTCCCGGCACTCCAGCACGAAGTCCTGCACCGCCCCGGTCTCCGGATCGATGCGCTTGGGACGGATGCCGGCAAAGTTGCGGATGAAGTAGCCCCGGTCCATGTGCTTGAACATGCGGGAGCCGCTCTCAATGAGGCCGTCCATGGTGGCCTGGGTGGACTCGTAGTCCTGGAAATCCCGGGCCAGCTGGCTGTCGGGACCCACCAGCACGTTGCCGTCCACCGTGGGGGTGGCGTGGGTGTCGAAGGTGTTGTCCCGGTTGGGGGCGGGGTAGACGGGGATTCTGGCAAACTGCCCGGCCAGCTTATCCAGCACGAAGTACTCGCCCTTCACGGGCTTGATCACGTAGCCGGGGATGCCCAGCTGGGTGCTGACCTCGGCGGAGCTGAGGCCCGCGCTGTTCACCACCCACCGGGTGAGGAAGTCGCCCCGGGTGGTGTGGAGCAGGTGGGTGCCGTCGGCCTGCTTGGTCTCGCCGGTAAAGGCGCAGTTCAGGTGGTACTCCACGCCGTTGCGGACGGCGTTTTCCACCAGGGCAATGGTGTAGAGGAAGGGGTCCAGGATGCCGCTGGCCGGGCACCACATGGCGAAGTTGCCGCCGGCGCTGGGGTCCAGCTCATCCATCCGCTTGCGGTCGATGATCTCCAGGCCCTTGACGCCGTTGGCCTCGCCCCGGGCCTTGAAGTTCTCCAGGAGCTGCCGGTCCTCGTCGGTGAAGCCCGCGATGAGCTTGCCGGTGCGCTTAAAGGGTACGTCCAGCTCTGCGGCCGCGGCGTCGAACTCCTGGTTGCCCTCCACGGCGCAGATGGATGGCCTTGAGGGAACCGGTCTTGTAGAGAAAGCCAGCGTGGAGCATGCCGGTGTTGCGGCCGCTGGTCTGGGTGCACACGTCGCTCTCCTTTTCCAGCACCGCGATGCGCAGCCGGTAGCGGGACAGCTCTCGGGCGATGGCGCCGCCCACCACGCCGCCGCCGATAATGACTACGTCGTAGGACTGCTGTATAGGCTCTCGTCCTTTCTTTTTAGAGGAACAGGGTCAGTATGGGGACGGTGACCAGGCTGGTCAGTGTCGAGATAAACACACACTTGGAGGCGAACTTGGCGTCTGCCACGTATTTCTGGGCCAGGATGGCGGTGGTGGAGCCGATGGGCATGCCGGTGATCACCACACTCACCCCGATGGTGAGGGGATCCACGTGCAGCAGGCGCAGGACCGCCAGGCAGATGCCCGGCAGCAGGAACTGCCGTACCGCCACCAGGTAAAAGCTTTTGAGATCAAAGACGGTTTTCAGGGGCACATCCACCAGGATGGCCCCCACCAGGGCCATGGCCATGGGGGAGGTGCAGCCCCCCAGATTGTCCACCGCCGTATCCACGAAGTGGGGCAGGGGGATCTGAAAGAGCATCCGCACCAGGCCCACCTCCACGGCGATGATGCCGGGGTTGAGCAGCACCTTTTTGACGGCCTGCTTGGCGTCGGCCCTGGTAAATAGAGAGATGCCGGCGCTCCACATGAGAATGCGGGTGGGGATGATGAACAGGGAGCCCAGAAAGAGCCCCTCATCCCCGTAGGCCCCGCTGACCACCGGCAGGCCGGCAAAGCCGGAGTTGCTCACCAGGGTGCCGTACTGGAGGATGCTCTTCTCCTCATAGGGGAAGCGGTTGTACAGCACCTTGCCCAGCAGCAGGGCCACGCAGGACATGCCCACCGCGATGAGCAGGGCCAGGGCCCCCTGTTTGAGGGACTCCAGGCTGAAGGCCATGTTGAAGGACTCGAAGATCATGCAGGGCAGGGTGACGAACACCACGAAGTCGGTGAGCTTATCCCGGGCCACGTCGTTGAAAATGCCGGCCTTGCGGCACCCGAAGCCCACCGCCATGTAGATGAACAGCACCGTCTGCACGTCCACCATTTTGAAAAAGCTGTCCATGCCTACGCCTCGATGGGGGTGGTCAGGGCCCCGGACGGGTCGAAGGAGAGCTCCTCCGGCGCAGACCGGGCGATGAGGCCCGGCCATTTCCCGGCCAGCACGTCCTGGTAGTAGGCCTCGCTGAGCATGATATGGCCGATGTGCAGGCTGTTGGAGATGCGGACCACCCGGGCCTGGGCCGGGTCGATGCCGTTGCAGGTGCGGATGCACATCTGGATGGCCTCCTTGTCGGTGGCCACCACGCAGGGGATGCGGGCGGAGGTGAGAACGGTGGAGGTGATGCAGTTGGGATACATCATCTCCGGGTCGATCTTGTCGAAGAACCGCTTGGTGATCACGTTGGCCAGGCCCACGCCCAGGGCGTTGCCGTGGCTGGCGGCGCTGAGATCCAGGAAGCAGGTGCGCCGGACCTGCACGCCGCCGTGGGCGTAGGGGGTGGAGAAGGTGCCGGTGATGTTGGGGTCCACCCCGGTGCCGGAGTAGTTCTTCCCCGTCTCGTCCACCACCAGCACGTCGCCCTCGCCCACCAGCAGGGAGGGCATACGGGCGAAGGCCTCCCGGAGCAGCTCCGGCTCCCGGGCCAGGATGTGGTCCTTGTCGATGGCCTCGATGCGCCAGGTCTGGTCGTAGGCGTTCTCAATGCAGGGGAGGGCGAAGAGGATGGGGGCCTTCTCCAGCACCACCTTGGCCATGGAGGGGATGTTTTCGCCGATCTTGTCCATGCCGTCGGCGTGGACCCGTTCGGCCCCCTTCTGCTTGCCCAGGCCCACGGTCATCATCTTGCAGGGGCCGCTCTCGTAGGGGCCCCGGAAGGCGTTGTGGGGCTTGAGGCGGCAGGACAGGATAATGCCGTCGGCGCCGTAGGCGTTCTTGTCCAGGTACACCGGCATGCCGGTGCTGGAGACACCCAGCTCCACCACCTCCATGCTGCTGCGGATCTCGCAGCCCATGGTGTCGGGGGTGATGCCGTAGCTGGCCAGAACCTCCAGCTGGCCCTCCGCCGTGGCGCCGCCGTGGCTGCCCATGGCGGGCACGATGAAGGGGGCCGCCCCCCGGGCCTTGACGAAGTCCACCACGGCCCGGGTGATGATGTCCACGTTGGCGATGCCCCGGCTGCCGGCGGTGACGGCCACGGTCATGCCAGGCCGGATTTTGGAGCGGAAGGGCTCTCTGAAGAGCTCACGCTCTACCGCAGAGGGTATTTCCCCGGGTGCGATATGCTCCCGGGGAAATACCTGTTCCGCCCGGAACATGCGGGGAATGGCCACATCGGCCAGCAGGTGTGAGACCACGCCCCCCTGTCTGATCTCCATGTGAAACAAACCTTTCCGTATTTAAGTGATGGGCGCGGGATTGAAGATGCACAGGTCGTTGTGGAACCCGTACTGGTCGGAGTAGGGCTGCCTGATGCCGCTGGCCACATCCAGGATCAGGTGGAACAGCTCAGTGCCCACCTCCGCGATGGTCTTCTCCCCGGTGGCGATGGGGCCGGCGTTCACGTCGATGAGGTCGAACCAGTGGGCCTTCATCTCGTTGCGGGAGCAGACCTTGATCACCGGGGCGGCGGCCAAGCCGTAGGGGGTACCCCGGCCGGTCATGAAGACCTGGAGGCCGATGCCGCTGGCCAGCTGAGAGGGTCCGCAGACGATGTCGCTGGCGGGGGTGGCGGCGTAGATCAGGCCGTGCTTATGGGGCTTCTCCGCGGGGGAGAGCACCTCCTCGATAGGGGCGGTGCCAGACTTGGCGATGGAGCCCATGGCCTTCTCCACGATGTTGGCCAGGCCGCCCTTCTTGTTGCCGGGTGTGGGGTTGGCGTCCCGGCCCACGCCGCCGGCCTCCAGATAGTCGTCGTACCACTTCATCTCGGCGGCCAGCTTGTCCCGGGTGGCCGCGTCCCGGCACCGGGCGGCCAGCAGATGGACGCCGTCCCGCACCTCGGTGACCTCGCTGAACAGCACCGTGGCGCCACCCTTCACCAGCATGTCGGCGGCGTAGCCGGCGCTGGGGTTGGCGGTGAGGCCGGAGAAGGCGTCGCTGCCGCCGCACTGCATGCCGATGAGCAGCTCGCTGAGGGGCAGCTCCTCCCGATGGCGCAGGTTGAGCCTCTGGAGCTTCTTCTCCGCCATGGCCATCAGGGCGTCCATCATGGCGTCGTGGCCGGCGTAGTCCTGGAGGGTGAGGGTGTTCTCGAGGGTGATGTCCTCAGGGGGCAGCACCATGTCGTAGGTGAGCTTTTCACAGCCCAGGCCCACCACCATCAGCTCCCCGCCGAAGTTGGGGTGGCGGATGAGGTTGGTCACCGCCCGGATGGGGATATGAGCCTCCCGGGCCTTGATGGCCACGCCGCAGCCGTAGGGGTGGTTCGCCACCACCACGCCGTCCACGTTGGGGTACTTGGACAGCAGCTCTTTCCTGATGCGCTCCACCGCCACGTTGACCACGCCGGCGGCGCACTGGACGGTGGTGACGATGCCCAGCAGGTTGCGGGTACCCGCCGGGCCGTGGGCATTGCGGTAGCCCAGCCAGGTGGTGCGGGGCGGATCGGGCAGCTTCTCCGGGGGAACGAGGTTGGTGCCGTAGGGCATGTCCTCCAGCCCCGGGGGCTGGGGCAGCTCCAGCATGTGCTCGTTGATCCAGGCCCCCACGGGGATGGAGTCCTTGGCATAGCCGAGGACCACCCCGTAGCGGATGATCTCTCCCCCCTTGGGGATGTCGGTCAGGGCGAGCTTATGGGCCTGGGGGATGTCCTCCCGGGTGGTCACGCCGGGCATCACCTGGGTGCCCGCGGCGATGTCCTCCACGGCAATGGCCACGTTGTCCTCGCCCTTGATCTGGATAAAAAATGGTGTAGACATTACTGCCCCCTATTCCTCAAATGGGCGGACGAAAATATAGCCACCACAGGGATTTCCAGTAGCAATGTACATCTCTTTTTTGTTCAAATCAGTAACCGTGGAAAAATTTGTCGCGCACTCTGGAAGATGTTGGCAGATAGAGGCTGGATAGTTTACCCCGTGGTCGGAGAGGATCTCCATGATGTCCCGTATCCCCAGCTCATTTCCGTGTAAGTTCTCCACTAAGTAATCCAGGCGGAACGATCGGAGTTCGTCCTTGGGATAAATATCCATCTGGCGGTAGGGGGGGCGGGGCATGTGAGGGTGTTTGTAGTGATTGGCGTGGGATATGATCCCATCCCGCATGTATAACATCGCATAGCTCTTATACTCCATCTCCAGGCAGACCATCTCCCCCTCCGGCCCGCAAACCATCAGATTGTTGCAGCTGGCCACCCGGCTCATGGAGGCAGCCTCCACCGCGTCAGGGAAATTATCCTGATCCATAATATACCGGTAAGTAAATTGAAGAGGCAGTCCGTCAAAGTCAATGGGCGCGTCACAGAAAAGGGTGTTACCTCCCAGACCGATACCCGCGGAGTTCATGCCGGCCATGCGGCAGATCAGGCCGGCCTCTCCCATCCAGGCTATGCTGGGCCGTTCCTTCTGATAGGCAATCACAAAGATCATGGTATCCCGTTGATCCGGATGGGCATCCCAATTCTGCCCGTAAATGGTTGTCTTTGTGGAGGTACGGGTGTGATTGATCCCGATGATAGAGCATCCACCGCCTAAGTGCATCGCCCGACCGAAGTTTTCCCCGGAGCGCCGACTAAACTGCTGGCCTAGCTCCGTCCGGCAATTCAAGGTAAAAATATCCTCAAAACTGTGACCGGAGCCATCGGCGATGCCCTGGATCTCTTCGAGATAGGCAGGGCATCGGTGTTTTACTGTGGGAAGAAATGCCGCAGCGACTTTAACACAAACACTCCAGTCCTGCCCCACGGTTGTCTGAACGCTCTTTTTCAGATTTGCGAGTGTAATATCAATTTCCCTTTTGCCCCCTATTCCGTGCGCAAGCCCGATATCATAATTTGAGCCACTTGCGCGAATCACTGGAATCTTTTCTTCAAGCTCTACTAAGGACATACTTTCTTCCTCCCTTGTTTTTTGGATAGCTATCTTCCGGCGTAGATCTCCGGATGACAGCCAGCCCAAGGTTTGGCCCGCTCTAATTGCGCTGAAAGCTGCAGAACCAGGGCGTCCTCCCCAACGCGGCCGTCAATCTCGATGCCGATTGGCAGTCCCTCCTTACTCCACTCCAGCGGGACGGTGATCGAAGGCTGCCCCGTCACATTGCACATCGCTGTATTGCCAGACCACCGTCTGCGCTCCAGTACCCAGTCGTGGACAGGCATCTCCGGCCTGGAGAAGGGATTATAGAACCCCGCCTCCAGCGGCATGATCCCCATGGTAGGACTAATTAGAATATCGTAGTGCTCCATAAACTGGCCCAGATCCCGCATGACCTTAGTCAACTCACTTTTTGCAGCCACATACGCGCTGGCTGTTACGTTTCGGGCCTCCAGATAAGCCTTATAGACCAGGGGCTCTAAAGTATCCTCGCTAATGGGGAGGCCAGATCCCTTCGCCACCCGCTCAATCCACGCGTTTGTTCCCACTGACTGGACTAAAATACGGGCCTCGTGATAGTGAACATCCAAGGGAGGGTAGTCCTCTACACAGATATGCCCCAGAGATTCCAGCAGGCCCACAGCCGATTTCACCGCTTCTACGCACTCGTGATTTTCATATACGTCCCCATAGGGCGTACGCAGCATATAAGCAATCCGAAGCCTGGGCGGATCCTTCTGTATGACTTGGCTATATGGAATGGTAGGCCGCTCGGCGGTTCCATAGCAGCCTGGATCCGGCCCCTCCACGGCGTCCAGCATGGCCGCCGTATCCCGCACAGAACGGGACATGATAAAGTCGGCCGCCTGCCCAGGATCTCCCCCGTCAGGGCCGGTTGGAATACGAAAACGAGTGGGTTTCAGTCCCACTAAGCCGCATGCCGCTGCGGGCATCCGTATTGACCCGCCGCCGTCGCTACCATGTCCCATAGGTACAGCCCCAGCAGCTACGATTGCAGCAGTTCCCCCGCTAGAACCGCCGGAGGTCAGTTTGGGATTCCATGGGTTTCTGGTGACTCCATTGCGTATAGTCTCAGTGGCATTATTCCAGCAGAATTCCGGGCAGGCCGCCGTCGCTACCACAACAACACCAGCCTTCTTGAAGCGGGCGCCCAAGATTGTGTCGTGGTCAGTCACAATCCCACGTCCGGAAAGGCGTGTTCCCAGCGTACATGGGATATCCTTCATGAGTCCACCTTCATCTTTGATCACGAACGGAACCCCGCAAAAAGGCGCGTTCATGTCGACCCCTTTTGCCAACTGTGCCCTGGCTGCATCGTAGGTTCGGGCTACAATCGCGTTGAGCGAAGGATTGACCTGCTCAATGGCTTCTATGGCCGCGTCCAGTACCTCCTGAGGAGAGATCTCCTTTCTCCGAATCAATCCAGCCAGCCCGGTGGCGTCCAATGCCGCATATTCAGATACCTTCATAACTTACCAATCACCTTTCCTGATGTGCTGCGTCGCACACGGCTCTTTAACTCGTTTCCCTTACCTAGGCTATATCTCAGACACATAAATCGGTGGTTTTCTTTCGCTCCAGGGCGCCGCGCGCTCCAACTGTGCAGAGAGCTGAAGCACCAGCTCATCCTGATCAATGGCGCCATCTATCTCGACGCCAATAGGTAGACCGGAATCGCTCATATAGAGCGGCAGGGATATAGACGGCAGCCCCGCGACATTGGCTAACGGTGCAATACACGCGTAATCGCGCCTCTTTCTGGCCCACTCTGAGGCGGAAATTTCACTGTTGACCACGCCGTTCAGCGTACCCAGCGGTCGACCAATCCGTCCACAAGTTGGGCTAATCAGCAGATCGTAGGACTGGAAAAAGCGCCCCATCTCCCGTCCGGCCCTCGCGAGCTCCCGTCTGGCTCGAAACACTTCCATCCCCTTTCGACTCAGCGCGTCCAAGTATGTCTTATAGACCAGCGGTTCCAGTGTGGTTTCGTCGATTGGGCAACCCGTCTCCTCCGCCATCTGCTGAATCTCCAGCACGATACCGTCATTCATATACATCACTCGTGCGTCATGATATTGCTCCGAGATCTCCGGATAGGCTTCTACGCAAGTGTGCCCCAACGCCCGCAGGATATCAACAACACTCAAGACCGCCTCAACACACTCCGGACTGACAAATGGCTTCCCATAAGGAGTGCGCGTCATGTAGGCAATCCGCAGCTTCCGGGGATCTCGCCTGACCGCCTCGGTATAGAGAAGATCATGAGGCGCGGCGATGCCATAGTAGCCCGGGTCGGGGCCTTCTATGGCATCCAACATTGCCGCGCTATCCCGGACAGTCCGAGAGAGAATAAACTGCACGGTTCCTCCTGGATCCCACCCAGAGGGGCCAGTGGGAACCCGAAATCGAGAGGGCTTGAAGCCGACTACACCACACATTGCTGCCGGTATGCGGATGGAACCACCACCATCACTGCCGTGAGCCATAGGCACGGCCCCAGCAGCCACAAGCGCCGCGCTACCGCCGCTAGAACCGCCCGCCGACTCGCTCAGATTCCACGGATTTTTGGTGGGCCCATGCCGGAGAGTCTCAGTTGACGAGTCCACGCAGAACTCTGATGTGGCAGTGGTCGCGACCACAATGACACCCGCCCGTTTCATGCGCTCGAACAAAATTGAGTCGCGCTTGGCGTAAACACCGCCGCCAGAGAGGCGAGTACCCAATGTGGCGCGGATCCCGGCCGCGACACCACCGCTGTCTTTCAGTACGAAAGGAACTCCGCAAAACGGTGCGTTTTTGTCAATTCCTTTTTTTATCTGTTCCATCGCGTAATCATAGGTATAATCTACCACCGCGTGGATTTCTTTGTCTGTCCGCTGGATAGCCGTGAGGGCAGTCTCTACTAGTTCTCTGGGCGAAACCGCGCCGCCTCGCACCAATGCAGCCAGTTCCGTGGCGTCTAACTCTGCGTATTCGCTCAACTTCACGCGAACCCCTCCTTTACCCCGCCGATCATCTGTCAATTCCTACCACGGTGGCGCTCTTCATCTTTTCCCGGGACTGGTCAGCGAAGTGGCACGCGACACAGTGTCCCGGGGATACCTCTCGCAAGGGCGGCTCCTTCTGGAAGCACACCTCCTGGCTCATCCAGCACCTGGAGGCGAATCGGCAGATCGGTCTGGGATTGATCGGGCTGGGAACGTCACCCTTTAGGACAATGCGCTTGACCTTCCGCTCCACATCCACCTTTGGAATGGCAGAGAGCAATGCAATGGAATAGGGATGACGGGTGTCGATAAAAAGGTCATCCTTACTGGCCAGCTCTACAATCTGCCCCAAGTACATGACCGCGATCCGATGGGAGATGTGTTTTACCACGCTCAGATCGTGGGAAATGAACAGGTAGGACAGATTCATCCTCTTTTGGAGATCCATCAACAGATTGATAATCTTAGCCTGTACGGAAACATCCAGCGCGGAAACAGGCTCGTCACAAACGATGAACTCCGGGCGCAAGCTCAATGCCCGTGCGATGCCCACCACTTGGCGCTTGCCCCCGTCCAGCTCATGTGGATACTGAAGCAACATGTCTGGCGAGATCCCCGTCATCTCGCAAAGTTGGTTGATGGTGTCTTCCAGCTGCTCCTTTGTACAGGTCTTGTGAATTTTGTAGGCCTCCGCCAGGATATCACGAATTCTTTTTTTGGGGTTTAAGGAGGAGTATGGATCCTGAAAAATGATCTGCATTCGCTTGCGAAGCTCCAGATCCTCCGTCCTGCCCTTTGTCTGAAAGATATTCTTCCCGCCCATCAGCACCTCGCCACTGGTAGGCGGCTGAAGGCGCATCATCACCGTTCCTACGGTGCTCTTTCCGCACCCCGACTCACCTACCAAGCCCAGCGTCTCGCCCCGCTGAACAGAGAAGCTCACACCATCTATGGCGTGCAGCAAATTTTTATCCCCGACCCTGAAGTATTTTTTGAGATTCTTCACCTCAATCAGGCTGTTCCCCCGAACCGAGTCGATCTTCGTATTGAACTGTTCCATGGCTATCCCTCCTTGTGACACCAGCAGGCAACATAATGGTTATCGGTAATCTTGGTTAGCGGGGGGTACTGCCCTTCGCATTCAGCCCGACATTTGTCACAGCGCGGGTAAAAACTGCATCCCCTAGGCAGGTGGTAGGGATCCGCAACCGCGCCCCGAATCGCCATCAGCCTTTCCTTATCGTCATCCAGCGTGGGAATCGCGCCCAGCAGTCCCTTCGTGTATGGATGAAGAGGCTTTTTAAACACCTCTTCGACAGAACCATACTCGATAATCGCGCCGGCGTACATAACCGCCACATTGCGGCACAGCTCAGAAATGATACCCAATCATAAAAGAGTGATCGGACAGGAAGACGCTGTCAAAGCGGTTGCGTGTGCAGGGTCTTGCGGACTGCGCCGTTGCCAGCGTACAGCTCCTTGAC
>OGZO01002946.1_pt1 | contig 11258 bp, 11 predicted proteins | sample 1576721 | NCBI WGS metagenome assembly OGZO01 (sample SAMEA3541516, study PRJEB24748) | human gut metagenome | biome: human gut; feature: human-associated habitat; material: faeces | place: China | collected 2012 | reverse complement strand
GTGTTGGCGCCCGTTACGCCGATGGTAAGGTTGCCCTTGGCGCCGATGGAGCCGCCGTCGTAGCCGTTGAGCTTCATGTCGTTAGCGCCATCCCAGGACCAGGTTCCCGCCTCGTCGCCGGCGGCAGTGCCCGCGTCGTACTGCGTGCCGCCGACGCTGACCCACTCGGCGGCGAGCGCCACGCTCGGCAGCAGCAGCTGGCCGGCCATGAGCACGCAGGCCCCCGCGCAGGCGAGTTTTGCGCCCACGCGGCGCCATGTTCCGTGGGAGAGCGAGCGCGCGCGGCCGTGGTCGATTGGGTTGTCATGGATTTGCGTTCGCATATGAGCCTCCTTGTCGTAAGGGGTGCTTCTGTAACACCATGTTACGGGAAGATAGCCGGATCCCGGGGCACAAATTCTCAAGTGACGCATCTGCCAGCGCAAAAGGCAACGAGCATGCGATTGCCAAGCGCGCCCCGCCCCCGAAAGGCCCGCCCCCTAACGTCATGGTCTACAATCGAGGGCACAATCATTCGTCCATCCAAAGGACCGTCCTTGAACCTAAGCAAGCCTAAAATCAACGCGCTTCTGGCACTCGCGCTCTTCACCTTCGCCTTCCTTGCCGCCGAGTTTCGCTTCGACGTCAACGTCGGGCTGCTCGCCGGTGCCGAACGCGTTGTGATCGCACAGGGCTTTATTCTGGGCGCGAGTGTACTCGGCTTTATCGGATACGCGCCGCTGCTCGGGCTCGCACAGCGCAAAGGCCAGCCCCAGGCAGCTGTCAGTGTCGCCGTCCCCATCGCCATCTTGGGGCTGACTCAGATTCAGTCCCCCACGAGCCCGCTTGCGCTCGAGATTCTGGGGTGCCTCGCATTCCTCGGGCTCGGTCTGCTGGGTGCCGCTGCTCACCACGCCTTTTCGTTGGCATTCCAGAATGACTCCAAACTCGCCACCGGCGCAGGGGCAGCCTATGCCGCGGGCATCCTGATGCAATTCGTCACCAACCTGATTGATTGCGGTGGCATCGCCGAGCTCATCATTCTTGGCGCAGCGACTATCGCCATCTCCGCCCTCAGCGCCACTACCCAAGAGGCAAACGAGGGCCCCAGCCCCACCATCAATCCCTTTGCCGAGCCCTCGCACGCCCTCGCCAAGCAGGCGTGCTGGAGTATCGCGCTCGTCATGATTCTCGCCTGCCTGTTCTCGACGCTCGATAACGTCGTCACGTTCTCCAATGCCCACGGCACCATCGCCGTACAGACCTGGCCGCGCCTCTTTTTGGCGGCGAGCGGTCTCGTCGCCGGTATCGTCTTTGATCTTGCCGAGCGTCGCTACATGGGCCTCATCATGCTCGGCGTCACGGTACTTTCCACCATCTCGATCTTGGCCGTGGAAGCCGGCGCCGATCCCAACTTGGGCCTCATCGTCTTTTATCTGAGCTCGGGCTTTTTTGTCACGTTCTTTACCGCCACGTTTACGCAGCTGGCGCCGCGCATGCACACGCCCGCACTGTGGGCTGGCATGGGCCGCGCAGCCAACAACGTGTGCGCGTTCACTACGTCGGGCATCTCGCTGGCACTTGTGACCTCGGGCAATGTCGCCCTCATCATGATCGGCGCACTCATGCTGCTTGTAGCGGCGAGTGTGGCGTTTGTAGCCGCGGGCCTGTTCCGCCTGCCCCAAACCGAGCAGGAGCGCGAGCGCGAGCAGCTGGCAGAAGAAGCACTCGCCGCCCCCACCATCGAGGAGCAACGCCAGGACTTCATCGCCAATCACGCTCTCACCCCGCGCGAAGTCGACGTGCTCATGGCCGTAACCCAGGACGAACGCCCGCTCAAGCAAGTCGCCGAGGAGCTCGGCATCTCGATGCGCATGGTCCAGCGCCACCTGAGCTCTATCTACCAAAAGACCGACACGCAGACGCGCGCCGGTCTCACCAAGGCCTTCCCCTCCGCCTAAAACAAAAACCACCACAAAGGTGCCTGTCCCCTTTGTGGTGGTTTTGGTCGGCTAGCCTTCGAGCTGCGCCACTTTGTAGCGGTAGGCGGCGGCGATAACGTCTTTACAGCCCTCGCGGCCCAGCTTGGCGCGGTTGACGACGATGTCCTTGCCGCTCGTCATCTTCCACTTTCCGGCGCTGTAGCGCTTATAGAACGCCTCGCGCGCCTTCTGCTGCTGCTTGACCAGCTTGGCGCCCTTCTTTTTGTTAAGTCCGCGCTTCTTGCGCACGATCTCGACGCGGTCCTCAAAGGGTGCGGTCACCAACACGGCAATGTGGTTGGGGTTGTTACGCAACAGGTAATCGGACAGACGACCTTCGATAATGCAGCTCTCGGTCTCGCCCAGATCCAAAATCACCTGGCTCATCTTTTGGAACAACTTGTCCGAGTACGAACGCGCATCGTAGCGGTCGGGCAGAAACGCCATGTTCTCCACGGCCAGACGCTCATCATAGGCGGCCATCTTGTCGAGCGACTCGCCCGCACGCAGCGACGCGCGCACCAGCAGCTCGTTATCGTACAGCGGAATCCCCAACTCGTCGGCAAGCATGCGACCAATCTCGTGGCCCTCGGCGCCAAAGTCGCGCGCGATGGTAATGACCACAGGATTCTTCTTGTTCTCCAGATCGCTCATCGCGATTCCTTTCTCTATGTGACAAAGGGGCTGTCCCTTTGCCACATTCTACGCTGCCACCATTCGCCTCTGATACGCTCTCACCAGCAGCGAGATACCAAAGTTGAGCACAAAGTACATCGCAAACACCAGGCCGTAGAGCATAAGCACCTGTGACAGATCGATCGCGTGGGCCATCACAACGTTGGCCGTGTACATGAGCTCGGCCACGTTAATGCCCGAAAGATACGAGCTGTCCTTAATGACGGTCGTGCACTGGCTAAACAGCGCCGGAATGATCGTCTTAAACGTCTGCGGCAGAATGATGTAGCGCATGGTGGCAAAGAAGCCGAAGCCCTGGCTCTGCGCTGCCTCAAACTGGCCGCGCGGAATCGAGTTGAGGCCGCCGCGCACAATCTCGGCCATAACAGCGCTGGTAAACAGCGTGAAGGCGATGGTCGAAATCACAATGTCCAAACCCTGCACCGTAAAGTAGATAAACAGGATCCATAGCAGGTTCGGCGTGCAGCGGAACAGCTCAATGTAGGCGCTCACCAAAATACGGAACGGACGGGGCGCATAGCTCTTGATGAGCGCCAGCACCGTGCCAAAGATGAGCGAGAAAAAGATCGACAGCGCCGAGATCTCGATCGTCTTAACAAAGCCGCCCCAAATGTAGAGCAGGTTGGTCGCGTTGAAGATTTCCATGCGCTAGGCCTCCTCTACGTTGTCGAGCCCCAGCTCGGCCAGGCTCACGCCGCGCGGACGCTCCTTGGAGCGGCGCTCGAGCCACTGCACCAGCATGGCGAGCGGAAAGCAGATGATGAAATACATAAGGCAGCAGACGATGTATCCCTGCAGGTAACCGTACAGACTCACAAAGTTGTCGGAACGGTACATAAGGTCGCCACCGGCCACGAGCGCCAGCACCGACGTGTTCTTGACCAAGTTGAGCGCCTGGTTACACAGCGGCGGCAGAATGATCTTGAACGTCTGGGGCAGCACGATGTACCAGTACGCCTGCGCACGGGTGAAGCCCTGGCTCTGGGCCGCCTCCATCTGACCGCGCGGAACCGCCTCGATACCAGTGCGGATGACCTCCGAAATGTAGGCCGCGTGATACAGGCCCACACCCAAGAAGCCCAGCACGAACGGCGCGATGCGCACCGGCTGGTCGGCACCGGTTATGGCCTGCAAAAACTGCGGACCGGCCATGTACATAAAGAGCACCTGTACGGGCAACGGGGTGTTCTGGTAAAACTCCACGTACACGCGGCTTATGGCACGCAGCACACGCGAACGGGTGGTAGAGAACACACCCAGCAGCGTGCCCAGCACCAGCGACAGCAGCAGACCGGCAACGACCACCTGCAGCGTCACGCCAAAGCCCTCCCAGAAGGGCCCCATGTTTTGAAATGTCGTCGACCAACGGTCGGCGTCAAATAATCCTTCGAGCATTTGATTCCTTCCTTGGACGATGCGCCTATACAAGACCCCAGGTCTTGACCTCTTGGTCGAGCCAGCCATCGGCCAGGCGATCGCAAATCACCTGATCGACCACGGCCGAAAGGTCGCAGCCCTTCTTGGTCGCCACGCCGTAGCCTTGCTCGCCAAACTTGACCTCGGGCTGCAACAGCTCAACGGTCTCGTTCATGTAACCGGCCAGCGTGGAGCGGTCCATGGCAAAGACGTCGATATTGCCGGCGTCGAGCGAACTCTTGATGATGGGGTAGCCGCTAAAGGCCCTAAACTCGGGCTTGCAGCTAAAGCCGTTGTACTTGATCATCTGCTCGATCAGGCCCTGCGTGGTGGCGCCCTGGCTCACGCCAATGACCTTGCCGTCCAGGTCCTCAATCGAGGTAAAGCCCGAACGCTTCTTGACCATGAGTCCCACGTAGTCGGTGCGGTACGGCGTCGAGAAATCCCAGCTCTTCTTGCGCTCGTCGGTAATGGTGTAGGTCGCCGCGACCACATCGAGCTGGCCGTTATCGATCAGCGGGCCGCGCGTCTTGGGCGTTACATCGGTAAACTCGACAAGCTCCTGGGCGCGGGCATCCTTGTAGCTCACGCCAAAGACGGCAGCGGCGATCTGATAGCACAAATCGACTTCCATGCCCTCAAAGCGACCCTTGGCGGTATCGTAATAGCCATAGCCGGGAACATCCTTCTTAACGCCGGCGTTCAGATGGCCACGCGACTTGATGGCCGCAAGCTTGGACCCCTTGTCGGAGCCCTCTCCGCTGGTGGAGTTGCCGCAACCGGCAAGCGCGGTCCCCGTCAGCGCGAGCATGCCGGCGCCCGCCAGCTGCAAAAAGTGACGGCGCGATACGGCCGCCCTCGTCATATCCGTCATGTCCATCACCGCGCCTAGTGCAGAATCTTGGACAGAAACTCGCTGCAGCGCGGGTTCTCGGGATTATCGAAGAAATGCTCGGGCGTGCCCTCCTCCAGGATGCGGCCGTCCTCCATAAAGATGACGCGGTCGGCCACCTGGCGCGCAAAGCCCATCTCGTGCGTCACGCAGATCATGGTGATGTCCTCCTGCGCGAGCTCAATCATAACGTCCAGGACTTCCTGGACCATCTCGGGATCGAGCGCCGAGGTCGGCTCGTCAAACAGGATGATGGGCTGCTTGGTGCACAGGGCACGGGCGATGGCAATGCGCTGCTGCTGACCACCCGAGAGATTCTGCGGATACTCGCCGGCCTTATGCGCCATGCCGACACGCTTGAGCGCGGCGATGGCGATCTCGGTCGCCTCCTCCTTGCTCTTCTTTTGCAGCTTGATGGGCGCGAGCGTCAGGTTGCCGAGCACCGTCATGTTGGGATACAGGTTGAACTGCTGGAACACCATGGAACTATACTTGCGAGCCATCTCCAGGTGGTTCTTTTTGGTGAGCGGCGTACCGTCGATGACGACCTCGCCCGACGTAGGCTCCTCCAGATAATCGACACAGCGGATGAGCGTCGACTTACCCGAACCAGAAGGCCCGATCATTACGAGCTTCTCGCCGCGCTTGACGGTGAGGTTGATATCTTTGAGCACATGCAGGTCGCCAAAGTACTTGTTGAGATGCTTGATCTCGATCATGTCTGCCATGGATGTCCCTTCCCTGCGTTTACACGAATTGCACTATTGTACGGAAAGAACCACGTTTCCGCAGCCCACACTACATCCCCGTAAAGAACCCGCAACCTTCCACCCACTCATTGGGGACAGGCTTAAATGAGTACCCGCTCATTGGGTACTCATTTAAGCCTGTCCCCAATGAGCGCCCACAACCGCCCTTGTTGAGCATTAGTCAGCGAAAACCCGTACACGCGAGCAAGGTGACGTGAAATGAAAGGGCGCAGACCTTATGGTCGCGCCCTTGAAATTGAACGTCAGATTGCCGTGTGTACGGGTTTGCAGCGTCGAGCCGTTACGCGGTTTGGTAAAACCGCGTAACAAATTACGCCAGCTTTGCGCCGACGATCTTTGCCGCGGCAGGCTTATCGAAGTTGCCGCCGGTGGCCTTGCCGAGTGCCCCCATGACCTGGCCCATCTGCTTCTTGGACGTGGCGCCCAGCTCGGCGATGACCTGCTCGATCAGGGCCTCGAGCTCCTCGCCCGAAACCTGCGCGGGCAGCAGACTCTCCAGAATCTTGACCTGCTCGGTCAGGTTGTCAGTACGGTCCTGGTCGGTACCGGCCTTAATGGACATCTCCAGCGTCTCGCTCGTCTGCTTAATCAGACGCTTGATCATGTTGTTGACGTCTTCCTCGGTCACATCGCGGCGCTCGTTAACCTCGATATTCTTCACCTCGGCCTTGACCTGGCGAATGATGGACAGGCGAACCTTATCCTTGGCCTTCATGGCGGCGATCATTTCCTGCTGCAGCTCTTCGTTGGTCATCTGCAAATCCTCCTTAATAGTGTGGGCGGCACTCGCATGAGCACCGCCCCATGATTACTCAGTCGTCGACGAATCGTCGGTCGAACTCTTGGTGACGCCCTTCAGGCTGACGTTGTACGGTACGTCCTTGGGCATGGGGTTGACGGTGATGTCGGCGTCCTTCTTGTACTGTTCCAGCCACTCGCTGTATGCAGTGCTGGCCGCCTGCGTCTTCACCACGTTGGAAATATACTTCTTGATGTCCTTGGGTACCTGCTTGATGTCATCGACCTGGCTATCGACATGGAAGTAGTCGGTGCACTTGATGACGTGGTAACCGTACGTCGACTCGATCACGTCGCTCACATCGCCCTTGTTGAGTCCCTCGAGCGCCGCCTGGTAGCTGTCGACGAAGGTGGTGAGCTTGTCCCAGCCCACATCGCCCTTCTTCTCCTTGGAGCCGGTGTCATCGGAATACTGCTTCACGGCGTCCTCAAAGCTCAGTTCGCCGGAGTTGATTTTGTCCAGGCACTCCTGCGCCTTGGCCTTGGCGGCGGCCTTGTCCTCGTCAGATGCGTCGGAATCAACCTTGATCAGGATGTTCGACGAGCGGCGGGCATCGTTGTAGTTAGACAGGTTCTCGTTGATGTAATCGACGATCTCACTGTCCTTGGGCTTACTGGTGGGCGCCACGGCGTCCTTAAGCTTTTGCTGTGCCAGGTTCTCCTTGAGCGAGTCCTTGTAGGTGTCCTCGGTATAGCCGTAGGTCTTAAGGGTCTTCTTAAAGGCCTTGGCACCGCCCGCGCTCTTGCACGCGTCCTTCCATGCCTTCTCGACCTCCTCGTCCGACACCGTCACGCCGTTTTCCTTCTGCGCCTGCTGGAGCAGAATCTGCTGCGTGTAGGAATCGATGAGCTGCTTGCGGTACTTTTTGGGCGTCAGGTCGTTGTCGACCAGATACTGCGCCCAGTCCTTGTCCTTGGTGTAACCGTAGGACGTGCGCATGCTCATGATCTGCTTGGTCACGGTGTCCTCGGTGAGGTTGGTGCCGTTGATGGTGGCGGCGACACCGCCGGTAAGCTTGTAGCTCGAGGTATCCTCTGCCTGCGACATGAGACCGGAGCATGCCATGGCCGAGACGGAAAGCAGCATTGCCAGCACGCCGATAACCACCAGGACGATCTTGACGGTCTTAGACACGTACGTCTTGCGCTGCTTCTTACGGGAGCTGGAGGCAGCGCGAGCCTGCTGCTCGGGCGTCGGCGCGGCCTCGGAGTTCTTTTTCTTGTTTGCCATAGTTGGCCTTTCGCATCACGAATCGAACAAACGCCATTGTGTCACAACGCGGACCCCGCGACACACCTGGTGCATGGGGGACAGGTTAATCTGCACCATTTTGGTGCAAAGGGGGCTGTTCTGGCTGTCGGCAGTTAGGGACATTCCTTTTCTGCCGGCAGTTAGGAACAGTCCCCAAGTGCCGGCCCTAAAAGTGGCGACGGATGGCGTCGACCATGCCCTGGCATGTGGTCTGGCCGAGCACATCGGCTGCGGCGTCGGCATCCATAAAGATATTCATAAGCGATTGCAGGGCCTCGACCTGGCCGCCCGGCTCGGCGATGCCCAGATTGATGATGATCTGCGCCGGCACGGGGGCACCCATGCCCGCCATTGCGCTGAACACCACGGGCGCCGCGGGCTTTACCACCGCGATATAGGGCTTAGCCACAAATCCGGGATCGGTGTGCGGGATGGCGATGTTGGCTGCCGGCATGGCAAGACCCGTGGGATAGGCATCCTCGCGCGTGCGGACGGCATCGAGCCAACCGGGCGCAATGTAGCCGCGAGGTGCAAGCTCGTCCTCGAGCCGCGCAAACACCTCATCCGGCGTCGCGCACTCCCAATCAAAAAACACCAGCTCAGGCGTAAACAATGCTTCGTTATCCGCCATGGGCCCACCTCTCTCACCTTGTCACCCGCGACGTTCTTTAACGACTAGTCATTGAAGAGCGTCGCAGGTGATTACCTAAAACAAAGGATGGCCACTTGCGCCTTGGCGCCAATGACCACCCTGACTACTCGGCTAAATTGTACTGTGCGCCACTAGCCGCGCGGCGCATCAATTGCGACCTTGCCGCTCTCCAGCACGTGAACGCGACCGTCGGCGAGCATCTGCACGACCTCGGGATACAGCACGTGCTCAATCGCGTGGATGTGCTCCTCGAGCGTGTCGACGTCCCAGCCCTCCTCGACAGCCAGCGCGCGCTGGGCGATGATGGGGCCATTGTCGTAGATTTCGTTGGCAAAATGTACAGTCACGCCAGTTACCTTGACGCCACGCGCAAAGGCATCATCGATCGCATGCGCGCCGGTAAAGCTCGGCAGCAGCGCCGGATGCAAGTTGACCACGCGGTTGGGAAACGCCGCTAGCAGCGGCGTGTGCACCATGCGCATGTAGCCGGCCATGACCACATATTCGCAGCCGCGCTCGAGCAGCTCGTGCGCGATGATCTCGTCGGCGGCGATGGGATCCGCATAGACATCCTTGGAAAGGGTCAACGTCTGAATGCCCGCACGCTCGGCACGTTGCAGACCCTTGGCCGAAGGACGGCTCGACACTACGAGCTCAATCGACGCATTGAGCTTGCCGGCGTCGATCAGGTCGATCAGTGCCTGCAGATTGGTGCCGGAGCCGCTGATGAGCACGCCGATCTTGAGCGGCTCGGCCGTATCGGTGCCGGTCGGACGGGTGTAGGGCACAAAGCCCAGGCCCTCGGCGGCAGCCATCTGCTCGTTAGCGCTCATCGGAGTACACGACCTTGCCGGAGCCCTCGACGCACTCGCCCACGCGGAACGGCTTCTCGCCCAGCGCGACCAGGGCCTCGGTAACCGCGGCCTCGTCCTCGGGGGCGACGATCAGGCACAGGCCGACGCCCATGTTGAAGGTCTTGCATGCCTCATTGGGCGCGAGCTCAGCCTGACGCGACACGTAAGTGATGACGGGCGGAACATCCCAGCCCATCTCGGCGCCGTTGCGGGTGACCACGGCGTCGACGTCGTCGGCAAGCGCGCGGTTGAGGTTCTCGGTGATGCCACCGCCGGTGATGTGGGCGATGGCGTGCACCGGAGCGCCACCGTGCAGCAGCTCAAGAATCGGCTTGACGTAGATGCGCGTGGGGGCCAGCAGGGCGTCGGCCAGCGATGTGCCGCCGAGCTCCTCGAGCGGGCGGCTCAGCTCCTCGGCCTTAGCGGCGGCCTCGGGCGTGCCCGGCTTGATACCGTCAACGCCGATGACCTTGCGCACGAGCGAGTAGCCGTTAGAGTGCACGCCGGTGGAAGGCAGGCCCAGAATCACGTCGCCGGGGCGGACGTTCGCGGGGTCGAGCATCTTGGGACGGTCGACGACGCCCACGGTAAAGCCGGCAAGGTCGTAGTCGGCGGGAGCCATAACGCCGGGGTGCTCGGCCATCTCGCCACCCACGAGCGCGCAGCCCGCGAGCTTGCAGCCGTCGGCCACGCCCTTGATGATCTTTGCCATGTACTCGGCCTCAATGTGGCCGATGGCGACGTAGTCCAGGAAGAACAGCGGCTCGGCGCCCGAAGCCAAAATGTCGTTGACGCACATGGCGACCAGGTCCTGGCCCACCGTCTCGTGACGGTCCATGATCTGGGCGAGCACGAGCTTGGTGCCCACGCCGTCGGTACCGCTGATCAGAATCGGGTCTTCCATATCCTTAAGCGCGGCGGCCGAGAACAGACCACCAAAGCCACCGATACCGCCGATAACCTCGGGGCGGTTGGTGTCCTTAACCATTTGCTTAATAGCGTCGACGGCGCGGCCGCCCTCGGCGGTATCGACGCCGGCGTCCTCATACGTCACATGTTTGCTGTCGCTCATCTGAGCCTTCCTCTCCCACTACCGTGGCGCCGCGCGGGCGCCAAACGGTGCTCATAGTTGCGTTCATTTCGGCGCGCATTCTGGCAACGCGCGCCGCTCAATCAACAAAACAGCAGGTAAAACCTACCAAAATAAGCCTGTCCCCAAATGGCAGGTTTTAGGCCTCGCCGTGCTTCTCTTCCCAGCTGCGGTCATCGTATTTCTCGACCACGGCATCGTCGTCAAAGTGCAGCGGCTTATCCAGGTTGCGGGGCTTAAAGCCCTCCATGAACTTGTCGCGGCCAAAGCTCTCGGGAATCGCCACGGGATAACGGCCGGTAAAGCACGCATCGCAGTAGCCGCCCTTGGGCATGACCTTCAGCAAGCCCTCAACCGAAAGGAAGGCCAGCGAATCGGCGCCGATATACTCGCAGATCTCCTCGACCGTCTTGTTGGCGCTGATGAGCTGCGACTGCACGTCGGTATCGATACCGTAGAAGCACGGCCAGATGACCTCGGGCGAGTTGATGCGGATGTGAATCTCCTTGGCGCCGGCATTGCGCAGCATCTTGACGAGCTGCACCATGGTGGTGCCGCGTACGATGGAGTCGTCGATCACGACCAGGCGCTTGCCCTCGATGTTGTCACGCAGCGGGTTGAGCTTCATGCGCACGCCCATGGCGCGCAGCTCCTGCGTGGGCTCGATAAACGTACGGCCCACATAGCGATTCTTGATGAGGCCCTCGCCAAAGGGAATGCCGCTCTCGTGCGAATAGCCCTCCGCGGGCGGCAGACCGGAGTCGGGCACGCCGATGACCAGATCGGCCTCGACGGGCTCTTCGTGTGCCAGCTGACGACCCATGTCGTAACGGCAGGCGTAGACGCTCTTGCCGTTCATGATGGAGTCGGGGCGGGC
>OGZO01002931.1_pt1 | contig 11282 bp, 16 predicted proteins | sample 1576721 | NCBI WGS metagenome assembly OGZO01 (sample SAMEA3541516, study PRJEB24748) | human gut metagenome | biome: human gut; feature: human-associated habitat; material: faeces | place: China | collected 2012 | reverse complement strand
TGAAAGAGCTGCAGTTCGCTGCTACGGCGCTGATGATGGGCGGGCTGACAAGGCCGTATTCGGACGGCGGCTGCTGCCGTTGAGTTTATTCGGCGCTCTCCTCCGGCTCCGCCGGACGGGCGGTACGGCCATACAGCACGGTCATGCGGCGGATGCGCTCCGCCAGCTCCGGCGTCAGCTCGCCGGGCAGCAGACGCCACTGCCAGTTGCCGCTCTGGGTGCCGGGGGTGTTCATGCGGTGCCCCTCGCCAAGGCCCAAATAGTCCTGCATCTGGGCCACGAACAGCTCCGCGACGCTGCTCATGCCGCCGCGGATGACGCCCCAGTGGAAGCCCTCCTGCTCCGTCAGGGCCAGGTAATCCCGGGCGTAGGCGATGTCCTCCGGCTTGGCCTCCTGCCGCCACAGGGTCAGGGGGCTGTTGTCGTGGGTACCGGTGTAGCAGATGCAGTGCTCCGTGTAGGTGTGGGGCAGGTAGTTGCTGGTGTCGCGGGAGTCGAAGGCGAACTCCAGCACCTTCATCCCGGGCCAACCGGATTCGTGCAGCAGCTGCTGGACGCTGGGGGTGGGGTAGCCCAGATCCTCGGCGATGAACTCCAGCTGGGGGAACCAACCGTTGAGACGGCCCACCAGATCCATGCCCGGGCCCTTGACCCATTTGCCGTTCTTGGCCGTGGTCTCGCCGTAGGGCACCGCCCAGTAGCTGTCGAAGCCGCGGAAGTGGTCGATGCGGATGACATCGAACAGCTTGCCGCTGCCGTCGATGCGGCGTATCCACCAGCCGAAGCCGTCCTCGCGCATGCGGTCCCAGTTGTACAGCGGGTTGCCCCACAACTGGCCATCGGCGCTGAAGTAGTCTGGCGGTACGCCGGACACCGCCTTGGGAACCAACGTGTCGTCCAGCTGGAAAAACTCCGTCTCCGCCCACACGTCGGCGGAGTCCATGGCCACGTAGATGGGCAAATCGCCGATGATGCGGATGTTCAGCCCGTGGACGTAGTCCCGCAGGCGATCCCATTGCTGGAAGAACAGATATTGCAGGTAGGTGAAGAAATCCACGTCCTCCTGCAGCAGCGCACGGTACTTCTCCGGCGCGCCCTCCTGCCGCAGGCGGATGTCGTCAGGCCACTCCGTCCACGCCTTCATGCCGAAATGGCGCTTGCAGGCCATGAACAGGGCGTAGTCCGGCAGCCAGCGGGCATTGGCCGCGGCAAAGGCGGCCACCGCCTCACTGTCCCGCTTCCAGCCCCGCTGGAACGCCTTATGCAGCAGGTCAAACCGCTTCTCGTAGATGCGGCCGTAGTCCACGTGGCGGGCGTCGCCGCCCCACTTGCAGCGGCTGCACTCGCTCTTGGTCAGCAGGCCGTCGGCGATGAGCAGCTCGGGGTCGATGAAATAGGGATTGCCCGCGTAGGCGGAAAAGCTCTGGTACGGCGAATCGCCATAGCTGGTGGGTCCCAGCGGCAGCATCTGCCAGTAGCGCTGGCCCGCTGCCTGCAGGAAGTCCGCAAAGTCGTAGGCCGCCTGTCCCAGCGTGCCGATCCCGTAGGAGGAAGGCAGGGAGGAGATGGCCATCAGAATACCACTGGAACGTTTCATAGCAGTACGTCACTTTCTTTCAGAGATCAACAGAGTTACGCGGGGCGGGCGAAATGCCCGCCCCGTTGTTTATAGTTTTTAGCCCTTGACGGCGCCGGCAGCCACACCCTTGATGATGTGCTTCTGGCACAGCAGGTAGAATACGATGACCGGCAGGATGCTCAGCAGGATCAGCGCCATGGTAGCGCCCATATCCACCTGACCGTAGCTGCCCTTCAGGTGCTGGATGACGATGGGGATGGTCATATACTTGGTGCGGTCCAGTACCAGGTACGGCAGCAGGAAGTCGTTCCACACCCACATGATCTCCAGCACGCCCACAGAGATGAACGTAGGCTTCATCATGGGCAGCACCACCAGGAAGAAGGTGCGCAGCGGGCCGCAGCCGTCAATGACGGCGGCCTCCTCGATCTCCAGCGGGATGGACTTCACGAAGCCGGAGAACATGAACACCGCCAGGCCCGCGCCGAAGCCCAGATAGATGACGGGGATGGTCCACGGCGTGTCCAGATGCAGCTTGTTGGCGGTACGGGACAGGGTGAACATCACCATCTGGAACGGCACCACCATGGAGAACACGCACAGGTAGTACACGATCTTGCTGACCAGACTGCCCACGCGGGAGACGTACCACGCCGCCATAGAGGTACACAGCAAAATCAGCGCCGAGGATACCAGCGTAATGAACAGGCTGTAAAACACGGCCTTAACGAAGGGGTAGTTGCCGAAGGTCATGCCCTTGACGTAGTTCTGGAAGCCCACAAAGCTGTCGGCATTGGGGAGGGCAAACGTCTCCGTATTCACGGCGGCGTTGCTCTTGAAGGAGTTCATCAGCACGATGAGGATAGGCAGCAGGTAGACGATGCAGATAACTGCAAACGCCACGGTCATTGCCATTTTGCCGCGCTCGTGCTTTTTGGAAAGACTGGTCTGCATTACTGCTGCACCTCCTTCTTACGGGTCGCCTGGAGCTGGATGAGGCCGATCACAGCCACAAGGATGAAGAATACCACGGCCTTGGCCTGCCCCACGCCGCGGTTGTTGCCGCCGCCGGAGTAGAATGCGTTGTAGATATTCAGGGCCAGCATCTCCGTGGTCTTGATGACGCTGCCGTCCGGCTGCTGCAGGAACGGGCGGCCGCCGGTGAGGGCCAGGTTCTGGTCGAACAGCTTGAAGCCGTTGGTCAGGGTCAGGAAGATGCAGATGGTGAAGGAGCTCATCATGTTGGGGATGGTGACCTTCCACAGCATCTGCCAGCTGTTGGCACCGTCGATGCGGGCGGCCTCCAGCATGTCCTCGGGGATAGACTGCAGACCGGCGATGTAGATGATCATCATATAGCCCACCTGCTGCCAGCACATCAGGATGATGAGGCCCCAGAAGCCGTATTTGCTCTCCAGCACCACGGAGGTGTTGTACTTCACCAGAATGCCGTCGAAAATCATGGACCAGATATAGCCCAGCACGATGCCGCCGATGAGGTTGGGCATGAAGAATACCGTGCGGAACAGGTTGGAGCCCTTGATGCCCTTGGTCAGGAAGTACGCCACCGTAAAGGCCAGCACGTTGATGAACGCCACCGACACGAGGGCGAACAGTGCCGTGTACCAGAAGGCGTGGAGGAAGCTGCTGTCGGAGAAGGCCTTCACATAGTTGTCAAACCCCACCCATGTCCACTGGCTGGTGAGTTTGAACTTGCAGAAGGACAAAAACGCACCTTTCAGGAAGGGGTACAGGAACCCGATGCAAAAGGCGGCGAAGGTGGGCAGCAGAAAAAGCCACACCATCCGTTGAATGGGCCGACGGATCAGACGGCTGCTGAGTGCGGCCGCGTCACGCTTTCGATGTAATCGCTTCATTCTTTCAACTCCTGTTCTGCTGTTCTGCGGTTATTGTCATGGCGAAAGCTCTTGCCCGACCGCGTCGGACAACAGCTCACGCCACCACGGAGAAAGCGCAGGCGGGACGGGCGTAACGCCCGCCCCGCCTGTATTGTGCTGCCTCTGCGTCACAGGGACGCGGGGAACTTAGTGCTCGTTGGCGTACTGAGTTGCCCAGCCCTCCACGAAGGCGGTCTTGACATCGTCCCAGCTGCCGTTGCCGGTGGTGTACTTGCTCAGAGCGTCCACGACGGCGGCGCGCCAATCGTCAACAGCGGGAGTCCAGTTGAAGGCCCAGGTGACAGTGTAGTTGCCGTTGGCAACGTACTCGTTGGCCTGTGCGAAGAACACGTTCTCGGGGATCTTGGCGTTCTTGAAGGGGCAGGGACCAAACTGCTCGGCCAGCATGGTGGTGCCGGCGTCAGAGGTGACGACCCAGTTCATGAAGTCCAGAGTGGCCTTGATGTCCTCCTCGGAGGCGTTCTTGTTGACAGCCCAGCAGTTCTCAGTGCCGCAGCACAGACCGGCCTTGTCCTCGCCGTCCACACCGCAGTAGATGGGGATCATGGCCAGATCATCGGGGTTCATGGCGAACTTGTCAGCAGCGGTCAGGTTGCTGAACTCCCAAGTGCCGTTCTGATAGAACACGGCCTTGCCTTCGCCGAACTCAGCCTCAGCCTGATCGCCGGTAGCGGTCAGCAGGGCAGCGCCGGTGGTGGCGGAATCAGTGGTATACAGATCCCAGATGGCCTTGTAGTTGTCCAGATAAGTACCCTTGATGGTGGCGGGCTGAGCGGTGACGTTGTCATCGCGGAACTCGTAGTACAGGGGCATGTTGGCCAGATGGCCGGAGAAGCGCCAGGAGGAAGAGCCGTCCAGACCGGCGGAGGTGAAGGCATCGAAGCCCAGCTCGGAAGCACGGGCATGGATGTCATCGGCAACGGCCTTCAGGGACTCAAAGTTGGTGATCTCGTCCAGGGAGTGGCCGGCCTGCTCCAGCAGAGCCTTGTTGACAATGATGCCGAAGGCCTCATAGCAGTAACCGATGGACACGGTCTCGCCGTCGGCGTTCTTCAGATCGAAGTCATGGGTGGTCATCTGGTTGTACACGTCGGTGCCTTCCAGATTGTAGCAGAACTCACCGTAGCTGTTGACAGCGCCCAAGTTGCCCACCTGGAACATGGTGGGAGCGGTGTCCTTATCCATCTCGGCGGTCAGGGTGGTGTCGTACTGGCCGGAAGCGGCGGTGACGACCTTGACGGGCACGCCGGTCTCCGCGGTGTAAGCGGCGGCCAGGGTCTGCCAGGCGGCATCGGACTCGGGCTTAAAGTTCAGATAGTACACGCTGCCGGTGGCAGTGGTATCGCCGTCGCCATCACCAGTGTTGGCATCGGGCTGCTTCTGCTCACCGCAGGCTACCAGGGACAGAGCCATCACAAGAGCCAGAAGCATGCAAAGAAACTTCTTCATGTTTGATTACTCCTTCAAAAAAATTATTTTCACGCCGTTTCCGGCACAAAAACCGCATCAAATATCCTGTACGGAGCCGCCCTGCCGCAGCCGGGTAGGCAGCACCTCGCAGCAGTGGGCGCCGTGGCCATGGATAAGACCCAGCAGGATCTGGGCGCTGCGCTGTCCCATCTCCTCCATGGGCTGGCACAGGGTGGTCAGCGGCGGCTCGATGTAGGCGGACAGCTCCAGCCCATCGATGGCAATGACGGAGCAGTCCTGCGGCACGGCGCGTCCCTCGTCCCGCAGGGCCCGCATGGCGCCGATGGCCATGGAGTCGGCTATGGCAAACAGCGCCGTGAATTCCGCACCCTGCCGCAGCTTTTCGCAGACGGCGTCGTAGGCGTCCCGGATGTCAAAGCTGCCGGCGCACATCACCAGTTCAGGGTCCAGGGGGATGCCGTGGGCGGCCAGAGCCTTGCAGTAGCCCTGATACCGCAGCTGGCTGATGGACTGGTCGTCCGGCCGGCAGATCAGCGCCGCAATGCGTCGGTGTCCGTGGCCGTAGAGGTGATCCACAGCCTGCTGGGCCGCTTCCTCATCGGCGATGGACACGGCGGAGTACTCGCCGATGCGCAGGGTACCGTATTGATTGGAGTAGGAGCAGCACACATAGGGCACGTTCAGCATAGCCAGATCCTCGGGGGAGTAATCCAGCCGCCCGCCCAGAAAAATGATGCCCCGCAGCCGCTTTTCCCGCTCCATGACGGCGGCGCGCTGTACCTCATCGCCGCAGGAGGGGATCTGCTGCATCACCAGAGAAAAGCCGGCGTCGGTGACGGTCTTTTCAATGGCCTGAATGATGTCCGTGTAGAACGGATTGGATACGCCGCGGACCACCAGCCCGATGGACTCGGATTTGGTCCGAACCAGATCCCGGGCGCTGTTATTGGGAATGTAGTTGCTGTCCTTAATGGCGGCCCGGACCTTCCGGCGCACCTCATCGCTGACGTCCGGACGGTCATTGAGCACGCGGGATACGGTGCTGACGCTGACGCTGCACTGTTTAGCGATGTCCTTGATCGTCATGCCGATGGTCCTTCCTGTCGTACTGTGGCAAAAAGCGGCGTTTTCGGTAACCTTTCCGGAAACGTTACCGCTTCGATATTGCCATCTTAGCGGCTTTGCTCGTGAAAGTCAATCGTTTTTTGTATTTTTGACGAAACGCACATAGAAAATGCGTCTTTTCTTGTGAAAATCACGAGAGGCGCGCCGCACGGCACGCCTCCTGAACGTATCTGTTATTGTGTACTGCCCAATTCTTCCAACAGGCTTGCCAGCTGACTCTCGCCCAGTACGCGGACGCCGTGCCGCCGCAGCCGTGCCGCCGCCGTGCCCCAGCCCTCCGTCACCGTACCGGTGAATGTGCCGTCGTAGATAGCCCCGCTGCCGCAGGAGGGACTGCGCTCCTTCAGCACCGCCGTGGTGCAGCCGTACAGCTCCGCCAGGCGCAGGGCCTCCTCCGCGCCGCGTCGGTACTGGGCCGTCACGTCCGCGCCCAGGTCCGCCATGCAGTACCTGACGATCGCAAGCTGGTTCTTTCTCCCATCAATGATGCCGTCTGCAATAAAGCTCCGAGGGGGCACGGGGCGTGGGCAGCCCGCCCAGCTGCTCCGGACAGACAGGCACTGCCAGACCCTGCCGCGCCAGCTCCTGCGCCAGCGGGTGGGGCTTGCTTTTCCCATCGTAGCGGCAGGCGCAGCCCAACAGGCACGCGCTGATCAGGATCATACCGCCAGCTCCTTTCCGTCCAGCGCCGCATAGACCAGCGTCTCGCCCTGATATTGCAGCTTCAGGGAGAAAAACGGCGTGTCCGGACGGCGGATAAGGTCCAGAAAGATCTTGTCCCCCGCCCACTGGGGCAGCGCCGCCAGCGCGTCCTTGTGCAGCCATTCCAGTACGCCCTCGTTGCACTCCTGTACCGTACCGGTCCAGCCGGTGGCGGTGAACAGGTGCATGTACTCGCCCTCCCATCGGTCGGACACGAAGGTGACCACACCGCGGTAGCGGTAGTCTGTCAGTGTCAGGCCCGTCTCCTCCAGCGTCTCGCGGCAGACGCACTCCTCGGGGCTTTCGCCCTCCTCGCACTTGCCGCCCACGCCGATCCACTTGTCGCGGTTCAGATCGTTCTCCTTCTTGACGCGGTGGAGCATCAGGTATTCCCCCTGTGGGTTCTCAATATAGCAAAGTGTGGTATTTTTCATGGCTCCTCCTGAAATACGATCTCGTCGTAGCCCGTCTCATCGTCCTGCTCTACGCCGCAGCGCCAGCCGTCCGGCTCCAGCAGCACCAGCTCGCAGGTGGTGTTGATGATCGTGCCCTCCATCAGATGCCCACCCAGGGTGGACAGATCCTCCCGCGCCAGAGCAATGTGCAGGTGGCACCGCGCCGCGCTGACCGTCCCGTTGAGGGACACGATCTCGCAGGGCTCGGCGATGTGCCGCACGGTGACGCCGGAGGCATCCCGCACCCGCGCCTCCGTGACGCAGCCTACGCCGGACAGCACCACGGCGCAGCGCAGGCCCTCCCGCGCCGCCAGCTGCCGGATGGACAGCAGCAGATCGTCGCCCCGCCGCAGCCGCAGGCAGATACTTCGCATACAGCATTCCTCCCGTTTACTTCTGACGCATCATAGTATATAATGTCGGGGAGCACAATGCAACCCATACCTGCGGAGGAAATGTTATGTCAACTGTAAAACCCGGGCGCTACCGCCATTTCAAGGGCATGGAATACCAGGTCATCGGCACGGCCCGCCACTCCGAGACGCTGGAGGAGATGGTGGTGTACCGCGCTCTGTACGGTGACGGCGGCCTTTGGGTGCGGCCCGCCGCCATGTGGTCGGAGCAGGTGGAGCGGGACGGCTATCGCGGCCCCCGCTTTGCGCCGGTGGAGGAGGACGCATGACGGACTACACGGTGATCCGTTCCCACCGCCGCACCATGGCGCTGGAGGTGACGCGGGATGGCGCGGCGCTGGTTCGGGCGCCCTACGCCGCATCGGACGCGGCCATCGCCCGCTTCGCGGCGCAGCACCAGGCGTGGCTGGAAAGCCACATAGCCCGCCGTCAGGCGTATCTGGCGTCCCACCCCGCCCCCTCGCCCCAGCAGGCGGAGGCATGGCGGCAGCAGGCGAAGGCGGTGCTGCCGCAGCGGGTGGCCTATTGGGCCCGGCGCATGGACGTACAGCCCGCAGGCATCACCATCACCGCCGCCCGCACGCGGTTCGGCAGCTGCTCCGGCAAGAACCGGCTCAGCTTCTCGCTGTACCTGATGGCCTATCCGGCGGCGGCCATCGAGTACGTGGTGGTCCACGAGCTGGCCCACATCCGGCACCACGACCACTCGCCGGCGTTCTACGCGGAGGTGGAGCGCTATCTCCCCGACTGGCGCGCCAGACGGGAACTGCTGAAAAACTAAAATAGAGAGAAGCCCTGCGCAGCAGGGCTTCTCTCTATTTTTGCGTGTCGGACAGATACAGTTCCTCCGCTTGCTGCTGAGCGGCAGCCAGCTGGACCATGGCCTGTTGGACCGCTCCGGCGGAGAGGTCTTGCAGCGCGTCGGTGATGGCGTTGAACAGCAGCGTATACATCTTTTGATAGGACATTCTGGACCTCATGATGCGTCAAAACTTCGTCATTCGCACATAAAAGTATAATATGCCGCTATTATTTTGTCAATACTTCGTCATGGAGGCGGCAATATGAAGGACCACCTGAGCCGATACACGCTGCGCGTGGAGCAGATCCTGCTGGACAAACTGGGCTATATCGCGGAATACGAGGGCCGCACCAAGAACCGCGAGTTGGAGCAGATGATCAAAAAGCGTATTGCGGACTTTGAAAAGGAGCACGGCGAGATCCGTCCGGAATGACCAAAAAAGAGCCCCATCCGTCGGGATGGGGCTCTTTGCCGTCTTGTTACCACTCCAGATTCTTTTCCGTCTCCTTGCTGAACACGTGGGCCACATTGCCGCCGAAGATCATATTGACCTCGCTGCCCATGGGGAAGTGGGCGGCGTTGCCGTTGGTGGGCACGATGACCACCACGTCATGGCCGTTGGCGGAGATGTGCAGGTGTACGGACGAGCCCATCAGCTCGCTGACATCCACCTTGCCCTTGACGCCATCGGCGCACAGCATGATATGGTCGGGGCGGACACCCAGCACCACGTCCTGCTCCGCCACATCCTTGGCGGCGAGGCGGGCCTGCTTGTCCTCGGCCAGCTCCACGGTGATGCCGTCCAGCGTCACGGCGTACTTGCCGTTCTGCTTGATGAGCCGTGCATCGAACAGGTTCATCTGGGGCGTGCCGATAAAGCCGGCCACGAACAGGTTGGCGGGGTGATCGAACACCTCCTGAGGCGTACCGATCTGCTGGATAAAGCCGTCCTTCATGATGACGATGCGGTCGCCCAGCGTCATGGCCTCAGTCTGGTCGTGGGTCACGTAGACAAATGTGGTGTCGATGCGCTGGCGCAGCTTGATGATCTCGGCGCGCATCTGATTGCGGAGCTTGGCGTCCAGGTTGGACAGCGGCTCGTCCATCAGGAACACGGCGGGGTCGCGGACGATGGCGCGGCCGATGGCCACACGCTGGCGCTGGCCGCCGGACAGAGCCTTGGGCTTGCGGTCCAGATACTGGGTGATGTCCAGGATCTCCGCAGCCTCGCGGACCTTCTTGTCGATCTCATCCTTGGGGGCCTTCTTCAGCTTCAGGGAGAAGGCCATGTTCTCATACACGGTCATGTGGGGATACAGGGCATAGTTCTGGAACACCATGGCGATGTTGCGGTCCTTGGGCTCCACATCATTCATCAGCTTGTCGCCGATCCACAGCTCGCCGGAGGTGATGTCCTCCAGACCCGCGATCATCCGCAGGGTGGTGGACTTGCCGCAGCCGGAGGGACCCACCAGCACGATGAACTCCTTGTCAGCGATCTCCAGATTGAACTGCTGGACCGCCACAACGCCCTCATCGGTGATCTGGAGGTTGCTCTTCTTCTCCGGCTCCTCGCCCTTCTTGGCCTTTTTCTTCTTCTCGGTGTTGGGGTAGACCTTCTTCAGGTCCTTCAGGATGACCTTTGCCATACATTCTTGGCTGTAACTGCCCTGCCTCCGCAATGACAGCCTCGCGCAGGGCGGAATGTCCCATGCGCCTTACGACAAGTCTCCACGTTGCCGCACCGCCAGCCACAGCGGATCATTCTCCTTTTCTTTTGCCGCCGCGGCACAAGAAGTGGAGTGCGCCGTGGCGGTGGGAATACGGTGAGTATACCCGATAACATTTCCGATTGCAAGAGTTTTTTGTGCAAAATGCAAAAAAACAGTGCCCGCCGTTGGCAGGCACTGTATCGGGCGCATATTTCCGCCGTCCGCCGCACGGCCGGCAGCGGCCTTGCAGGGGAGGGGCGCTGCCCCTTCTTCCGCCTTTTTACAGCTCCACCACCATAGGCTCGTGCCCCGCGGCGGGCAGGAGCTTGTCCAGCACGTCGGCGGTTTTCAGCCGCAGGGTGCTGGTGCAGATGCAGGGGTGGCAGGAGAAATACGGCGCATTGTACACCTCGCGGTCGATGAGCAGCTGCACACGGCGCTCCGTGTCGTTGGCAAGGCCCAGCACGGTGGCGGAGCCGGGGGTGCAATGCAGCAGCTCCCACAGCAGCTCCTCCGGCGCGAAGCTCAGGCGGGCGGAGTGGATCTGGGCGCTGAGGTCCTTGGTGTGGAACGGCTTGTCCGGCATCATGCACAGCAGATAGAACTGGGTTTTCTGCCGGTTGCACAGAAACAGGTTCTTGCACACGCTGACATCCAGCGCGCGCCCCACCTCGGCGCACAGCTCCATGTTGAAGGCGGCATCGTGGCTGACGCGGTCGTATTCGATGCCCAGCCGGTCCAGCAGATCGAAGGCCGCCGCCTCCTGGGGCAGCAGCTCACCATCGGGACGGCTGTTGTGATAAACAGGGGAGAGATTCATTCCGCGTCACCCCGGTTCAGAAGCATTTCACCGGCACGGTAGATGTCGCCCGCACCCACGGTGATGATCATGTCCCCGGGCTGGGCCAGTCTGGCCAGCTCCTCCGTCACCTGCTCCAGCGTGGAGCAGTACACGGCGCCGGGGATCTGGGCCGCCAGATCGCGGGAGGAGATGCCCAGCTCGTTTTTCTCGCGGGCGGCGTAGATCTCTGCCAGCACCACCTTGTCCGGCATCCGCAGCACCCGCACGAAATCGTCGAACAGCGCGGCGGTGCGGGTGTAGGTGTGGGGCTGGAACGCACATCTTCGATTTTTTTAGCAATCT